>Ga0302326_10023182_pt1 | contig 12663 bp, 9 predicted proteins | sample Palsa_T0_3_FD_202264 | JGI IMG/M metagenome (GOLD analysis project Ga0302326, IMG submission 202264) | Peat permafrost microbial communities from Stordalen Mire near Abisko, Sweden - Palsa_T0_3 | ecosystem: Environmental > Terrestrial > Soil > Palsa > Peat permafrost | place: Sweden: Abisko... | reverse complement strand
AAGACGTGAACGCCATCTTGCGCCTTCCGCTTTTGGGCGTGCTGGGCGATGCAGCCGACGTGATCGTTTCGACGAATCGCGGCGAACCGGTTGCGCTCGACGAAGCGTCCGCAACGGGCGCAGCCTACCGGGCGATTGCGGCGCGCATCGCCGGTGAAGATGTTGCCGCGCCGCAAGCTGCCGAGCCCGATGGGTTCATGGATAAATTGGGTTCGTTCTTTGGAGGGCGCCGCTAATGCTGAATCGGGTTATGGGATGGTTCCGAACGTTCTTCGGAACCACGAGCTCGAGCTCGGTTGCGAAAGAACGTTTGCGGCTGGTTCTGCTCTCGGATCATCTCGCGCTCGCGCCCGACGTGATCGAAGCGATGCGTCGCGACATATTCGAGGTCATCTCACGCTATGTGGAGGTTGACGAGGCACACAGCGACGTCAGCTTCGAGCACAAAGACGAGGGGATCGCGATGCTCGCAAGCATCCCGATTGTCTCGCTCAAACCGCGTGAGCCAGAAGAAAGCTCGCCCAAAGAGGAGACGAGCGTCCTGGAGACCGTCAGCGTGAACGGCCACAACAGTGACAATTTTGGCCGGCGTCCGCGCAAAAGACGCCGCCGAAAAGCGTCCGGAGCGTCCCAAACCGCTCCGGCGCAATAGACCCATCCTTCACTCCGCTGATGCCGCCGTCGGGCGGGCCGGAATCGTGAAGGGTTGGTCGCCTACCGAGGGCCGGTCTACGATCTTCAAGTAGGGAGAGATCGTGGATCGGCCCTGGTATCGTTCGTTCGAATGGCCCCTCGCAATCGCGTGCATCTTGATCACGCTGATCGGGATCGTTTGTATCCAGTCGGCGACCTCGCATAGCACGATCGCGCTGGGCGAGACCAAGAAACAGATCGCGTATGCCGTGGTCGGCATCGGACTGATGGCAGGGTTCGCGTTTATGGATTACCGCCGCTGGCAACGGCTGGCGCTACCGCTGTACATCGTCATGCTGATCTTACTCGCGTTCATCTTGTTCAAGGGGAATACCGCGCACGGTGCGGTCCGCTGGATCGCGCTGGGTCCGTTTCAATTTCAACCCTCGGAACCAGCGAAGCTGATCATCGCGATCTCGATCGCGGCCTTGCTCTCGCGCGGAACCTATCGTCGCATTCAGGATCTTTGGCTGCCGATTATCGCCGTCGGAGTGCCCGCACTGCTCGTCCTCAAGCAACCGGATTTGGGAACGACGCTCGTGCTGCTCGCGATTCTCACCGCGCAGCTCTATTTCGGCGTTGAGAATCTGCTCGATTTCCTCATCTACGCGGTGACCGGCGTCGTCGCGGCGCTCTACGTGATTGGCAGCGACAAGATCCTCAAGCCGTTTCAAAAAGCGCGGCTGCTCGTATTTCTCGATCCCAAGCTCGATCCGCAAGGCTCCGGTTATAGTCTCAATCAGTCGAAGATCGCGGTCGGCAACGGCGGACTCTTCGGTAAGGGGCTGTACCACGGCACGCAAACGCAGCTGAATTTCGTCCCCGAGCACTCAACCGATTTCATCTTCACTGTCCTCGGTGAAGAGCTCGGATTTCTCGGCGCTGCGGTTCTGATCGCGCTCTACGGTATCGTGATCGTGTGTGGGATCCGCGCGATGTATGCGGCACGCGACCGCTTCGGTTTCTTGCTCGCGGCCGGTCTCGTGACGATGATTTTCTTTCACATTATGGTCAACGTCGGAATGACGATTGGGATCATGCCGATTACCGGGATTCCGCTGCCGTTCATGTCATATGGCGGCTCGGCGATCCTAACCGATTACGCTGCGATCGGCATCCTGCTCAACATTGCAATGCAGCGCGACAAGCTGATCTTCGAACAACCCGGAGAGCCCGAGCGTCCGCGTATCGGACGCAAAACCGTGACGGCGCGAGCCGTCCTCCGCTAGAGAGCCCTCGTGCCCCCATAGATGGGATTTGCATCTAAGGGCCTGGGAAGCTGACCCGCGAACGACCGGCTCGTGAAGAAGAAGTATCGCACCCTGGTCATGGGTGCATCCTACGGTTCATTACTTGGTACGAAGCTCGCGCTTGCGGGCCATGACGTAACGCTTGTCTGCTTGCCGCCGGAGGTCGAAGCGATCAATCGCGACGGTGTTCGCGTTCGGCTGCCCATAAAAGGAAGAGACCAGCAAGTCGAGATCGACTCGCGCACGCTTCCCGGTAAGATCGTCGCCGACGGTCCCGCAAACGTGAAGCCGGGCGACTACGACTTGATTGCGCTGGCGATGCAAGAGCCGCAGTATCGCACGCCGGGTGCGCGCGAGCTGCTCGACGCGGTTGCGCTCTCGCACGTGCCGACGATGTCGATCATGAACATGCCGCCCCTGACGTACGTCAAACGGATCCCCGGCCTGGACTACAAACCGCTCGAAAGCGCGTATACGGATGCCAGCGTGTGGCAAAACTTCGATCCCGCCGTGTTCACTCTGTGCAGTCCCGATCCGCAAGCTTTTCGTCCGCCCGATGAGCCGCCGAACGTTCTGCAGGTGACGCTGCCGACGAACTTCAAAGCGGCGCGTTTCAATTCCGATGCGCACACGCAGATACTGCGTGACATGCAAGAAGACATCGAGAACGTGCGCTACGGCGACGAGCAGCTCGAGCTGCCCGTCAAGCTCAAAGTGCACGATTCAATCTTCGTGCCTTTAGCTAAATGGGCGATGTTGATCACCGGCAATTATCGCTGCGTGCAAAAGGATGAAGCACGCTCGATTTGCGATGCAGTCCATGCCGATCCGCAGGCATCGCGTCAAACCTACGATTGGGTTCGCGAGCTGTGCATCAAGCTCGGCGCTTCGCCGAGCGACCTCGTACCATTCGAGAAGTACGCGGCCGCTGCGCTCGGACTCTCGCGTCCGTCATCGGCGGCGCGCGCGCTTTTCGCCGGCGCACCGAACATCGAACGCGTCGACCGCCTCGTACAAGCCATAGCGGCGCAAAAGGGAATGCACTTGCCAATCCTCGACGAGACCGTCAAGATGGTGGACGAGCGCCTCGCCAAGAACCGCGAAGCCGCCTTGGCTAAGGCCTAGAGGCTACTTAACCTCGATAGATTCGGCGCCGTCCCATTGCCCTTGTCCGCGATCGCGCACGACCGTTAGCGTGCAGCGGTCGCGGTAATACGCGGCGACGGTGTCTTCTTTGTTGGCTTCAGCGATCTTCGAAAATTTCGAGCCGGCGCTGAGGAAAAGTCCCTTGCGGAAATCTTCCATCGCGGTCTCGAACTGCTCGAGAGTCGCAAGTTTGTGCTCGCGCAGTTCCTGCGGATCGGGGTTGAAGCACTCGTATATCTCGACGCTGCGCTTCTTGCCTTTGGCTTTGACCGCCCCGAGATGACGCAGCATGAACTTGTTGTCGGCGTCGATGCCGTCGACGACGGCTTTGCTCAGCAGTAGTCCGACACCGAACGTCTTGGTGAGACCCTCAATCCGTGATGCAACGTTGACTGCGTCCGCTATGACGGTCGTTTGCATCCGGTTACCTTCGCCGACGGTACCCAGGATGAGCTCGCCGCGGTGCATGCCGATGCCGATCTCGATCGGTACGTAGCCCGCGCGCCGGCGTCCGGCGTTGTAACGATTGACTTGATGCAGAATCTCGATCGCTGCGTTGAGCGCATCGTTGGCGTTTCTTGGGAAGAGCGCCATGACCGCGTCGCCGATGTACTTGTCGATGAATCCGTGATGGTTGCGGATGATCGGCGTGACGTGCTTGAGATAGGAATTCAGGAAGTTGAAGTTCTGCTGCGGCGTCAGTTGCTCGGAGAGCGCGGTGAAGTCGCGTATGTCGGTGAAGAACACCGTCATGTCACGCTGGACGTGATCGCCGAGCTTGACTTCGGCGATCGTCTGCTTATCGAGGTTGTCGAGAAACTCGCGCGGGACGAAGCGCGCTGACGCATCGGTGACGAGCTGAAGCACCGCGGTCTCGTCGGGATCTTTCGAACTCGATTGGACGGTGAAATTCGGGGTGCGTTTACGCTGCAGTGCGAGTATCAGGCGCCGGGTGACGAGGAGCGGATTCTTGTCGTCGAACGGCGTGGTCAGGAAATCCTCGGCGCCGCGCGCGAGGCAGGCCTGAACTCGATCCGGGTTGCCCGCGGGTGCCGTGATCAAGACCGGGACGTGGAAGGGTGTGCCGTTCGCCGCGCTCGCCGTGCGCAAGAGCGTTTGAATATCGGCGCCGGCTTGCATGACGTCAACCAGCAGTACGTCGATCGAACGCTTCCTGATCATTTCATTGGCCTCGGCCGGCAAAGCGTAGCTGAGCTCGCCTAGCTTCGACTCTTTGATCAATGTCTCGAGCGTTTGTCGGTCGGTGTCCTTGCCTCCAACCCAAACAATTTTCGGTGGTGACGGCAAAACGTGGCTTCCCTGTGAAGAGGTCGAGGTACGGACGTTCTGCATACCATCCATCCTCGCCCTCGGGAAGCCGAGTGAGCCGCTGGACGCGTTGGTGGAACAAGGCAAGCGAGGCAAAGGAGGGGCGGCACGGGTTAAGGAAAGTGTGACTGCGCGGATGTGGCTTGTCTGTAGCCCGCCGCCGTAAGACTTTTTTAAAAACAACTCAGCAGCGCGACGTCGCTCGCGCGTTATAGCCGACCCTCACGGGAGAGGTCCGCGCGCGCCGGGGTGGTTCCGCTCACGAAAGGCCCCTTTGTCTACCGATATCCTGATCTCGAGCGATCCGTGGGAGAACCGCGTCGCGATCCTCGAGGATGAAAAGCTCGTCGAGTATTACGTCGAGCGTGAAGAAAAAATAATCGGCTCCATTTATAAAGGAAAAGTACAGAACGTACTTCCCGGAATGGGAGCCAGCTTTGTCGACATCGGCCTCGGCCGTAACGCGTTTCTCTATGTCGACGACATTAACAAGCAACCGCTGAACATTGGCGACGTCGAAATGACGCAAGGCCGCAGCGGATTTACGATCAACGAGAAGGTCAGTCGCGGTGACGACGTGCTCGTGCAGGTCGTCAAAGAACCGCGCGGGCTCAAAGGCGCGCGCGTCTCGACCAACATCTCGCTGCCGGGCAGATATCTGATCTTGATGCCAACCGGCAAATACAGCGGCGTTTCACGCAAGATCGACAACGCAACCGAACGCGAGCGTTTGCGCAAGATCGTACAGCGCATTCGGCCGGAAGGCATGGCAACCGTCGTGCGCACCGCAGCCTCGGGCGTTTCCGACGCCGAACTGATCGCCGACCTCGGCGTGCTGCTGCGTATGTGGCACGGCATCGTCGAACAATACAATCGCGCGCCGTCGCCGTCGCTGCTGCACAAAGACATGAACCTTGTCTTCAAGGCCGCTCGCGACTTCATCACGGTCGACGTCGGGCGCGTCCTCGTCGACGACCAAGAAGAATCCGACAAGATCAAAGATTTCATGCGGCTGCTCGGCCCGCAATATCTGGATCGCATCGAGACCTACACCGGCGGACGCAAGCTCTTTACCGACTTTCACGTCGACGACGAAGTCGGCAAGCTGATGCGCCCCAAGGTTAACTTGCCTTCAGGCGGTTCGATCGTCATCGAGACGACCGAAGCATTCACCGTCATCGACGTCAACAGCGGCAAGTTCACGGGCGGCCGCAATCTCGAGGATACGATCCTCAAGACGAATCTCGAAGCTGCCTCTGAGATCGCGCGCCAAGTGCGCTTGCGCGATATCGGGGGCATTATCGTTTGCGACTTCATCGATATGCGGCGCGAATCGAGCCGCAATCAAGTCATCGAGATGCTCGAGAAGGGCTTACGCCGCGACCGAACGCGCTCGACGATTCAATCGTTCTCGGCGCTGGGTCTGCTCGAGTTCACGCGCAAGCGTGTCGGGCGCGATCTCGCGCAGCAGCTGCGCTCGTCCTGTCCGTCGTGCAGTGGCCTCGGCACGGTGATGTCACCGGAGACCGTTGCGATCGATGCGTTCCGGAAGATTCGTGAACATCACCACACCCATACCGGCGCCAACGGCAAGCCGATTCACGTCGTCTCTTCGCCGACCGTCGCCGCGCAGATCGACTACTGGTATGAAGACGAGCTGGATGCGCTCGCAGCCGAGCTCGGCAGCAAGATCGACGTTCGCGTCGATACGGCGCTGGGTCCCGACCGCATGCGGATCGTCAGCAATGGCGAGGTCAAGAAGCTACCGCTGACCGTACGCGTCGGCGACGAGCTCGAAGTGGACATCATCTCTGCCGGGCTTCCCAATGGGAGTTCCGGCCTGGCCGTGATCGACGGACGCTTAGTCGAAGTCGAGAACGCCGCGGGCGCCGTCGGCCAGAGCATGAAGATCAAAGTGATCGACATCGACGAGGACGAGACGGAGATTCTGGCCGAGCTGCGCACGCCGCTAGCCGGTGAAGAACTGTCGTCGCGGCGCCGTCGCCGCCGAGGTGGACGCGGCCGCAAGCGCCCGCTCACCGCGGCCGAGCAAGCCGAAGAGTTGCGTGAATTGGCCGAAGAGGCCGAGCGCGGACTCTCAGCGCGCAGCGCCGGGATCGGCATCTCGACCGCTGACGAAGCCGAAAGCGAAGCCGCCGCCGAGAAAACCAAAGCCTCGCAGTCCTCGGCAGCGATGTTTGAGAAGCGCGCCGATGAGGCGAACGTCGTCGGCGTCGCTGAGGCCGCATCGTTCTCGCCTACGTCTGGGTCTGCGTCTACGTCGCAAAACGGTGAAGAGCACGTCGGTCGCCGGCGCCGCCGCCGTCGTCGCCGCGCGCGGCATTCGATCGATCAAATTCTGCAGACGAACGTTCCGGAGGGCGCGCCCGCGCAAGAAGCTACTGCTGACAGTAAGGGCGCGGCTGAGGTATCGCCGCGCATCGGTCCGGATGGTGAAGAGTTGATTGGCGGACATCGCCGTCGTCGTCGCCGCCGTCGTCGTGGCCGCGGCGGACGTCCGCCTCTGGGTGTCGAGGGCGGCGATCAGTCGCCGAACGGCGTCGTGCCGGATCGCCATATTTTCCGTGTCGACGGCGGTGGCGGAGCGCATGCGACCGGTGAGGTCGCGCCGCGCGAACCGTCGCGCGCAATCGCGCACGTTCCGAAAGAGCGCGCCTACCCGCCTGCGATCGAGGCACCGCCTCCGAGTTTGACCGCACCGAAGGAAGCCGCAAAGACAACACGTCCCGCGCGTCGCCGACGCACCGCGGCTGCCGGCGACGAATCCCCAGCGACCGCTTCGATCGAAACGAGCGCAGAAGTCCCCGCACTCCCCGCACCCAAACGCCGCACGCGCAAAGCTGCGGTAGCGGAAAGCGTGGAGAACGGTGGCGAAGCTGCCGAAACGCCGAAGCGTCGGACGCGCGCCGCAACGACGACGCGTAAGACGACGACCAAGAAGACGAGCGCCCGCAAAAAGAGCGAATAGCGCGGTGTTCGACCTACACGGCCGTGTCGCCGTGATCACCGGCTCGACGCGCGGAATCGGCCTTGCGATCGCGCAACGCATGGCCGAGTTTGGCGCGAGCGTCGTCATCTCGAGCCGCAAAGAAGATGCGTGCGTAGCGGTCGCGGATGCGATAACGAAGGCGGGCGGAACGGCGCTCGCTATTCCGGCCAACATCGGCGATCGCGGTGCGTTGCAGAAGCTTGTCGATCGCACCATTGCAAAATGGGGCAAGATCGATATTCTCGTGTGCAACGCGGCAATCAATCCGCATTTCGGTCCGCTACAGACGATTGAGGATTCCGCGTTCGACAAGATCATGGCATCGAACGTGCGTAGCAATCTGTGGCTGTGCAATATGGTGATCCCGCAGATGGCCGAACGCAAGGACGGCGCGGTCGTCGTCATATCGAGCATCGCAGGACTCAAGGGCAACAAGATGCTCGGCGCTTACGGAATCTCGAAAGCCGCCGAATTCGAGCTCGTGCGCAATCTCGCCGTCGAATGGGGCAGCGCGAACGTGCGGATCAATGCGATTGCCCCCTCGATCGTGCGCACGGATTTTGCGCGCGCGCTCTGGGAGAATCCCGAAACGTACAAGGACGCGGTCGCGCGCTATCCGCTCGGTCGCATCGGCGAGCCCGATGATATCGCCGGCGTCGCGATCTTTCTCGCGTCGCGTGCGAGCGCGTTCGTCACGGGGCAAGTTATTGTCGTCGACGGCGGCGTCACGATCGCAGGTTAGGTGAAAGCGCCTCCGCTCATCGCAAGCTTCTCGAGCAGCGGCGAGGGCGTCCAGTAGACGCCGTGTTGTTTCTGAAACGCCAGAATGTCATCGTAGACCGCGCGTAACCCAACGCTCTGCGCGTAGCGGAGCGGACCGCCGCGCCACGACGGAAATGCATAGCCGTACACCCACACGACGTCGACGTCACCGGCACGAATCGCGATGCCGTCCCCCAGGACGTTGCAGCCTTCGTTGACGAGCGCATAGATGCAGCGCTTGCGAATCTCGTCGTCGGTAATCTCGCGCTGCTTGATCCCGTCTTCACGCGCGGCTGCACGGATCAACGCCTCAACTTCCGGATCGGGAAGCGGCGTACGATTCCCGGATTCATACTTGTAGAAACCGGAACCAGTCTTTTGGCCGAAGCGGCCCATCTCGCACAAGCGGTCCGCAACCTTGGAGTAACGTCCCAGTGGAGGCCGTTCGGCGTTGCGGCGCTTACGCACGCGCCAGCTGATGTCGAGTCCGGCGAGATCGACCATCGCGTACGGGCCCATCGGGAAACCGAACTCGCGGATGACGCGATCGATTTGTTGCGGCGTCGCGCCTTCTTCGAGCAAAAAATCCGCTTCGCGACGGTAGTGCGCGAGCATACGGTTTCCGATGAAGCCGTCGCAGTTGCCGGAAACGACTCCGACCTTTGCGAGTTGCTTGGAAAGCGAAAGCGCATCGCCGATGAGCTCGGGCGAGGTCTTCGCGCCGCGCACGATCTCGAGCAGCTTCATCACGTTGGCGGGGCTGAAGAAGTGCGTGCCGATGACGCGTTCGGGTCGCGACGTTACCGAAGCGATTGCATCGATGTCGAGCGTCGATGTGTTCGTCGCAAGGATCGCATCTGGCCGCGCGAGCTTGTCGATCTTTCGGAAGACGTCTTTCTTGACGTCCATTTCTTCGAAAACGGCTTCGATGATCAAGTCAACGTCCCGAGCGGCATCGAGTGACGTCGCAAAATGCAAACGTCCGAGGCGCCGATCCCTCTCTTCCTGTGAGAGGCGGCCTTTCTTGAATGTTGCGTCGTAATTGCGCGCGATCGTCTCCTTCGCACGCTGCACGAGCGCTTCGTCGAGATCGATGACCGTGACGTCGACCCCGCCGTTGGCGAGGGCCATCGAGATCCCGCCACCCATCGTTCCGCTGCCGATGACGGCCGCGGTCTTGGCTTTGTAGCTCGAACGTGGCACGCCCGGAACTTTGGCGGCTTCGCGTTCCGCAAAGAAGATGTGGATGCGCGCCTTCGATTGTTCGGATTCGCGCAACCGCTCGAACAGCGCGCGTTCTTGTTTGATCGCATCGTCGAACGAAAGCTTGAGCGCGCCTTCGACCGCATCGATCGTATAGTGCGCGGCCAGACCTCCGCGTTCGGCGGGCTCAGCGCGTTTGCGCGCGGCTTCGATTGCGCCTACATCACCGCGAAGCTTAAGATCGCGCGCACGCCGGCGTCCACGTGCGGCATGCGCACCGGCAAATCGCACGGCTGCATCGACAACGTGTTCGTCGACCAGTTCGTCGATGAGTCCGAGCTCGCGCGCGCGCTCTGCAGAGATCGGTTCACCGCCGACGTTCATCTCGAGCGCAACGTCGAGTCCGATCAGGCGCGGAAGCCGCTGGGTGCCGCCGGCTCCCGGTAAAAGCCCAAGTTTGATCTCGGGTTGACCGACGCGCGTCGCTTTTTGTGCGACGCGATAATCGCAGGCTTGCGCGAGCTCGAGGCCTCCGCCGAACGCAATTCCCTCGAGCGCGGCGACGAAGATTTTGGAACCGCGGTCGATCGCGTTTATGACGTCCCGCAATGTCGAACCATTCGGCGTCGGCTTACCAAATCCGTGGATATCGGCACCGCCGCTGAATATCCCGTTCGCTCCGCACAGGACGCCGGCGACAACGTCGTCGTTCGTTAAAATGGAATCGATGTGCGCCGCCAACTCGGCAACAACGTCGACGCCGAGGGCATTGACCGGTGGATTATCGATCGTGATTACCGCGATCCCGTTCGTGAGATCGAGCCGCGTTCGTGCGGTCATCATGCGCAGGGAACTCGCTTCCGGCGTTCAGAAGGGAAAAGGCAAAGCATCTTCGCGCTGAGGGGACGGCCGCCTTGCAGGAACTGGCGCAGCAAGTTGTCAGCGGTCTAGCCACCGGCTCTATCTTTGCGAGCATGGCTTTGGCCTTGGTGTTGATTTACCGTTCGATGAACGTGATCAATTTCGCACAAGGCGAAATGGCGATGTTCACAACCTTCATCGCGTGGCAGTTCATGCAGCACGGTGTTCCGATCTGGCTCGCCGTTCTGCTGACGCTCATCATCGCGTTCCTCGGTGCAGTGTTGCTCGAGCGTGTCATCATTCGTCCAGTCGAAGGCGCTCCGCCGCTGACGATCGTGATCGTTACGTTGGGTCTCTTGACGACGTTCAACGGTCTGGCCGGCTGGATTTGGGGTTATGTAGTCAAGGCATTTCCGAGTCCGTTTCCATCGACGCCGATTCAAATCGGCGGTGTCGGTTTCTCCGCACAGGATCTGGGCGTAATCGGCGTTTCGCTCGGCACGCTGCTCTTGATCTATCTGCTGTTCTCGCGCACGAAGCTCGGTTTGGCGTTGCGAGCTGCGTCGCTTTATCCGGCAGAGAGCCGGCTGGTCGGAATTCGCGTCAGCTGGATGATGGCGCTCGGCTGGGGACTCGCGTCGGTCGTCGGCGCCATCTCCGGCGTGATGATCGCTCCAGTCGTGTTCCTCGATCCGAACATGATGCAGGGCATCATCGTGTACGCGTTCGCTGCCGCGGTCCTGGGTGGAATTGAGAGTCCGGTCGGCGCGGTCGTCGGTGGTTTGCTCTTGGGCGTCACGCTCGCGATACTCGGCGCATACGTCGATTTCATCGGGACCGACTTGCGATTGCCGGTTGCGTTCGGCATCATCATCATCGTACTGCTCTTTCGTCCGGCCGGGCTGTTCGGCCACGTGCAGCAACGACGCGTATGAATTTTCGCATCATCGTCACGGCACTTTTCGCAGTGCTCGTCATCGTGCTGCCGTGGCTGATACCGTCATTTCTGACGTTTGAATTCACATACGTCGGGGCGTACACGATCGCGATCTTGGGCCTCGTCATTTTGATCGGAAACAGCGGGCAGATCTCGCTCGGTCACGGAGCGTTCGTGGCCGTCGGCGGCTACACGGTTGCAGTCTTGTTGCAAAACCTCGGACTCCCGTACGGATTCTCGCTGCCGATCGCGGCGCTTGTGTGCGGGTTGCTGGGCATCGCGCTCGGTGCGGTCGCACTTCGCTTGGAAAGCGTCTATCTTGCGCTCGCGACGTTCGCGCTCGCAGCCTCCGTCTCGCCGCTGCTCAAGCGCTTCAAGCATCTTACCGGGGGCGTTCAGGGTATTTCGATGCCCTCGGCGCATGCGCCGCCGGCGCTTGCACACGTGATGTCGAATGAAACGTGGTTCTACTACCTCACGTGGGGAATCGCCGCGGTGCTCTTCGCACTTGCCTTTAAGGGGCTGCACGGTCGCGTCGGACGTTCGCTGCGCGCGATTCGCGACAGCGAAATCGCGGCGATCGCGTTCGGCGTAAATCCCGTTCTCTACAAGACGCTGGCGTTCGGATGGAGCGCGGCGTATGCCGGTGTCGCAGGCGCGTTGCTCGCGATCGTCACCGCATACGTCAGTCCCGACGTTTACGGTATCCCACTATCGTTGACGCTGCTGGCCGGTGTCGTGATGGGCGGACTCGATCTCATGTGGGGCGCCGTCATCGGCGGCATCGCAATCGAGTTCTTGCCGCTCTGGGCGCAGCGTGTCAATCCTGCGCTTTCATCGGTCGTCTACGGCTTAGCCGAGATTGCGATCATGATGTTCATGCCGATCGGTATCGCAGGCGCACTCATGCGCATCAAAGCAGCGCGCTTGTGAACAACGGGAGCATTCTTTCGGCGGAAAATCTCACGATACGCTTCGGCGGCATCGCGGCGCTCGCCGACGTCTCGTTCGACATCGCCCCGGGGCAAATTACGGGACTCATCGGACCGAATGGCGCGGGGAAAACGACCTGTTTCAATTGCATTACGCGTTTGTACCAACCGGCGTCCGGAACGATTATGTTCAACGGTGAGGACATCTCGCACGTCCCGGCGCACAAAGTCGTCGAGCGCGGTATCGCGCGGACGTTTCAGAATATCGAGCTCTTCGGGTCGATGAGCGTTCTCGACAACGTGCAAGTCGGCGCGCGAACTGCACGCGGTGCGCGAGAGATGCTCGATTACGTGGGTCTGGGCGATATGGCGAACCGTCCGGTTCGCAGTCTCGCCTTCGGCGCGCGCAAGAATGTTGAACTGGCACGCGCGCTCGCGGCGAAACCGCAGCTCTTGCTGCTCGACGAACCCGCAGCCGGCTTCGGCTTCGAAGAGATCGCGGTTCTCGGCGAGACGATCAAGCGCGTCCGCCGCGATTTC
>Ga0302326_10023181_pt1 | contig 12663 bp, 11 predicted proteins | sample Palsa_T0_3_FD_202264 | JGI IMG/M metagenome (GOLD analysis project Ga0302326, IMG submission 202264) | Peat permafrost microbial communities from Stordalen Mire near Abisko, Sweden - Palsa_T0_3 | ecosystem: Environmental > Terrestrial > Soil > Palsa > Peat permafrost | place: Sweden: Abisko... | reverse complement strand
CTACCGCAGTTGCTTGATTCCTGGAGACGGTCAAAGTACGGCGACGTGGCGTTCCGGAACTACCTCGTCTACGAGTACGGCGGCCAGGAAATCGGACGTCCCCAGGACGTTCAGGCGGCGCTCAAGGAATCGTTCAGTATCATCCAGCAGCTCCTCGGAGTCGACTCAGGCGAAAGGTAGGTTCCTACGACAGTCGCCATAAGGGCTGACCACACCGCCTAGCCACCACTCAAAACAAGCTGATCAGCGTCGCTCGTGTCGACCACATCAAGATCAGTGAAATCGCTCATAAGGCGGCCCGGCGTGCATTATCTCCGAATCCATCTCTCACTCAGCGTGACGGCAAGCAGTCGGCGCGACCGCTTGCCAACCCGTCAAGCCGATGTCGCGAGCCGAAGTAGGTGAGCATGCCAGACGTCGATGTGACGGTCAAGCGGAGCCAGCTGAGGAGCCATCAGCGGCCGACATGGGCCACGGGGAACCTGTTGCACCGTTCGATTCTGGCTGTTCACCAGAAATCTAGCGATGCCTGGCCCCATTGGCCGACGTCACGGATCTCGTTAAGCTCGAGGCTGCATCCGAAACCTTCACGCTGGACGGACCGGAGCCACCGTCAGATCCCGCTGCGGCTTCGGCCAGGCGGCGCGCGACGGCGTAGCCCCAGGGGATGCTGAGGAGCAGGACGAGCCCGAGGGCGAGTAGAAGTGGCGCCGGGCGGGCGGCGGCGAGGCCGAGGCAGGCCACAGCGGAGACGGTGCAGGTGCGGGCGAGCGGCCGGTACAGGTCGCGGTCGTGGTCCCAGGCGGGCAGGGTCGCGGCCACCAGCATCGTCGCACCCAGCACGACCGCGGCGCCCGCGCCGAGCACCCAGGCCGTGGCGGCCGGGGTGCGGCCGTCATGGGCGTGCTCGACCAGGCTGACCATCGCGGCGCCCATCGCGGCGACCGCGGCGGTCAGCGGCAGGTGACCGAGGATCCACTGCGCGCTGGCCACCCGCCCGGTTCCGGGTTGGCGTTGTCCGGCGAAGTCGAAGTACGTCCACCAGGCGCCGAAGCCGACTACGACCGCGGCCAGCCCCACGGCCAGGGTGAGCCCGCTGACCGGACGGCTGGACAGCCCGGTAACGACACCGGTGAGGGTCTCGCCAAGCACGATGATGATGAACGCCCCGAACCGTTCGGTCAGCGCCTCGGTGATGACCACCCCGGGCTCGTTGGCCGGGTCGGTGGTGACCAGCACGGCGGCGAACCCGGCCAGGTAGACGACGTCCAGCGCGCCCCAGGCCAGCACACGGTCCCCGGCGGGCAGCAGGGCGGTGCCGGCCAGCAGCACCGCGCAGGCCGTCGTGCCGGCCACGAACAGCCGGGACGGCCGGCGGTATTCGGGGCGGTCGCCGCGCCCGGCCAGCAACCACAGCACGGCCAGCACCGCGAACAGCACCGCCGAGGCGACGGCGAAATCGGCTCCGCGCGCCCCGCCCGCCTGCGGGATGGAGGCGCCCATCGCGGCGAGCACCAGGATCTGCAGCAGGAACGTGCTGCGGGCGCGGGCGTCGTCGTGGCCGTGCAGCTCGTGGTGCAGGCTGCCGTTGGCCCAGGCGATCCACACCAGCGCGAATACCGCCGCGAACTGGCCGAGTCCGGCCCAGGTCAGGTGCCCGGCCAGCCGGTGGGCGGCCTGGGCGACCAGCACGACCACGGCCAGGTCGTAGAACAGCTCGAGCGGCCCGACCACCCGCTCGCGCGGCTGCTCGCCGTGCGGACGCGGCGGCTGCCACAGGGCGCGGCGCACCCGGGCCCAGCCCTCCCGGCTAGTGGTCACGCCGCGGACGGCCGTGTCTTGGTCCAGTTGACGTCCCTTCCTGGCCTGTGTGACTCGTGTATAGCAGCTGGAACACCGCTCAGGCGCGGCGTCGCAGCAGCGCCCAACCTGAGATGACCACGGCCAGGCCGACGAGGATGGCGAACCCGAGCACGGTGTTGGGGGCGCTGGCGCCCAGGTCGAGGGCGACCCCGGCCCCGATCACCGGGACCGACAGTCCCACGTAGAGCGCGATGAGCAGGTCTGACGTCATCGCGACGCGGCTTTCCGGCGGGCTGGCCTCGAGCACGATCCCGGTGGTCCCCTTGAAGACCGCACCGGAACCCGCGCCGATCAGCGCACCCGCGATCAGGAACAGCGCGAGGTTCGGCGTGGCCAGGCGCACAGAAACGACCAGCAGCACCAGGCCCACGAGCATGGAAGCCATGCCGAGGGCGAGTACGCGCGAGGCCGGCAGCGTGACCAACTGGGAGGCCACGCCGCAGGTAAAAAGGAGAAAGAGCGCGGCACCGGACAGGGCGTGCGAGGGATGGTGCAGCGTGGTGGCGAGGAAGAGCCCGGACAGCCCGGCGAACAGGCCGTTCGCGGCGAAGGCGGCCAGGGTCCCGGCGGCCGCCGGGACCGGAAGCCTGACCTTGCGCCGCGCCCCGGCCGGGGTCTTCTGCCTGGTCGGCGCGCCCGTCTCCGGCGCGGCCCACAAGCCGGCCAGGGCGATCGCCCCGAGCGCGACGAATACCAGGTAGGGCACGGTCAGCGGCTGCGTCACCCACTGCGCGAGGCAGCCGGCGATGAGCGGGCCGACGCCCAGCGCGCCGACGGTCACGGACGTGCCGATGAGCCTGGCCGCGACCGCGGTGCCCGCGGCCAGCCCGACCGACACCCCGGTGAGCACGCGCCCGATCAGCAGCCCGGGCAGGTCCTTCCAGGCGGCGAGCACCCCCACGGCCACCATCATCATCGCGACGGAAGCGAGCATCGTGCCCCGGCGCCCGATACGCGCGGCGATGGCACTGTCCCGTAGCAGTACGGCGATCGTGCTGGCCGCGAAGATCGCGAAGACCACGGTGATGGTGAGGGCCGAGAGGTGATCCCGGATCCGGTAGAGGCCGTAGAGGGGGCTGGGCAGGGTCGCGACCGCCATCACGATCAGGAAGGCGAACGCCGCGGCCCAGAAGCCGGAGCCGTGTGAGCGCCGGTGCGGGGCAGGCACTTCGGCCGCGTCGATGTCGGACACCGGACTTCCGTCTCGGGCGGACATCGCGGTCACCAGACCCTCATGCCGCCATCGACCACGAGGTCGATGCCGGTCACGTAGGCGCTCTCGTCGGACGCGAGAAACAGCGCGACGTTCGCGACGTCCTCCGGCTGGCCGAACCGGCCCAGCAGCGTCCGGTCGCGCATGGCGCGGCCGAACTCGTCGTCTTCCAGCTCCCCCCGGGTCGCGTTGGTCTCGATGAAGCCCGGCGAGACCGAGTTGACGCGGATTCCGTGCTGGCTGCCCTCCATCGCGAGCTGGCGCGTCATCCCGATGATCGCTGACTTGTTGGTCATGTGGGCTATCGCCGGGAGGTTCTTGAAGCTGAGGGAGCCGTTCAGCGAGGCCATGTTCACGACCACGCCACGGCTGGCCTTCAGCTGGGGCCAGGCCGCCCGGGTCAGGTAGAACACCAGGTCGACCTCGTCCCGGCGGGCGCCATCCCAGTCCTGGTCGGTGAAGTCTTCGAACCAGTGCAGGTGGGACCGGGCGGCGAGGTTGTACAGCACGTCGATCCGGCCGAACTCGCTCACCGCCAGCTCGACGAGCCTCGCGCACTCGGCCGGATCGCTGAGGCGACACGGCTGCCGCGACCCTATCTCGCCACCCGCGGCGCGAACCATCTTGACGGTCTGTTCCGCCGGCTCGACCGCCACGTCGCAGCCGACGACCGAGGCGTCCTCGCGGGCGAACGTCAGGGCGGCGGCGCGTCCCATGCTCCCGCCTGCGCCCGTGATCACGCAGACTTTTCCTGCCAACCGGCCGGCCATCTCAGCGACCTCCCTGAGCTGACCCGGCGAGCTCATCCAAGGCCGCGACGCCCACCGCATCGGTCAGCTTCGGGACCTCGTTGAAGTACAGGTAGATGACAGCCAGTTCCTTCGTCATCGTCGTTCTCCTGTGCTTATGCCGCTCACGGAGTGAGCTCGGCTAGACGGGTTGATTGACCAGCCTTGCCATCACCGAGGTGACCGGCCCTCACTGGATCCTGGTGATTTCCGCCGGACTGCGCGGGCCGGAGTCACGAGCGGGCTAGTGAATGTCCGCCGGGCCCAGCCAGGACGGGCGTGTCCGGGTTACTTGACTTCTGAGGTGTCGATGCGCGACATGATGCGGTCTGTGGCCTGGCCGAGGCGTCGCAGCTGCTCAGGCGACAGGGCGTCGATGACGAGCGATCGCACGTGGGCCACGTGCCCAGGCGCCGCTTCGGCGAGCGTCTGGAAGCCCCGGTCGGTCAGGATGGCGTGGGTGAACCGCCCGTCCGCGGGGTCGGGTTCACGGCGCACAAGGCCTCGCCCCTCGAGGCGCTTGACCAGGTGCGATAGCCGCGACAGCGACGCGTTGGTGACCTCGGCCAGCGAGCTCATCCGCATCCTCCGCTCCGGGCTCTCGGACAGCATGGCCAGTACCTGGTACTCGACCAGCCCCAGATTCGAGTCCCGCTGCAGCTGCTGATCCATCGACCAGGGCAGCCAGGTCATCAACCGCGCCAAGGACAGCCACGAGCCCAGTTCCGCCGCGGTCAGCCACTTCGCCGGCGGCTCCTGCTCCGGTGCGCTCGCCGGCTGGCCGACGGCGGGAAGGTGCCTGATAGCCATGGCGGTGGGCGCTCCTTAGCGAAAGACTTGAGCTAGCAAACATTGTCTCTAACTTGATAGTTCAAGTCAATATAAACGCTCTCCGGCACGGCTGACCGTCGCGTCGGCGGGCGGGAGGGGCCGGCGGGCGGGGAAGTTAGTTGATTTCGGTGGTGTCGATGCGGGACATGATGCGGTCGGCGACCAGGCCGAGGCGTCGCAGTTGCTCGGGTGACAGAACGTCGATGACCAGCGATCGCACGTGGGCCACGTGCCCGGGTGCCGCTTCGGCGAGGGTCTGCAAGCCCTGGTCGGTCAGGATGGCGTTGGTGAACCGCCCGTCGGCCGGATCGGGCTCACGGCGCACGAAGCCCCGGTCCTCAAGGCGCTTGACCAGGTGCGACAGCCGCGACAACGACGAGTTGGCCAGGTCGCCGAGGGCACTCATCCGCAGGGTTCGCCCCGGGCTCTGCGACAGCCTGGCCATGACCTGGTACTCGACCATCCCCAGGTTGGAATCGCGGCGCAGCTGCTGATCGATCGACCAGGGCAGCCAGGTCATCATCCGCACCACGGACAGCCAGGAATCCACTTCCGCGGCGGTCAGCCACTTCACTGGCGGCTCTTCGGCCTCCCGGCGGAATCCTTCGGTCACCGGATCAGAATACTGATTCAAGTGACTCACGGTGCTCCGGCGCGGTATCTGCCGCACCTGAGCACCGCGGTGATGCTGAACGTCAGACCTGGAAGGGCTCGGCGCCGGGCTGCGTCTGGACCGTCCAGGAGCCATCCTTTCGGAAGCTGGCCGCGGTGGCGTACGTGTCCTCGAGGAACTGCAGGTAGGTCACCTGCCCGTCGACGACCTTGACCAGGATCGAGAAGGGCGAGGTCACCACCTGGCCCAGGGAGTTGGACTTGTAGCGGAAGTCGCCGAACACGGCCACGTTCTCGCCGGAGCCGAACATCGTGGTCACGTTGAACGCCTGGGTGTCCCAGCGGGTGAACATCTCACCGAGGTTGCCGAGGAACGCCTGCGGGCCGTGCGAGGTGCCGGCCCACGGCATGATCTTGCTGAGCTCGGGGTTCTCGGTGTTGAGCGAGATATAGGTGGCGTCGGGGGCGACCAGGCGGTTGACGACGTCGGGGTCCAGCAGGTTCTGCATCCACTGGCCGACGACCTCGATCGGGCTGGCGGGCATGTCGTTCTCCTTCTCTGGTTGGTGCGGGTCAGGCCTGGAACGGCGGGATGGCGTGGACGACGGTCTTGGCTTCCTGAAATTCGGTGATGGCCAGGAGGCCGCGCAGCCGGCCGATGCCGCTCTGCTTGTAGCCGCCCTCGGCGAAGCCGTCGTTGATCGCCGCCCAGGTGTTGGTCCAGACGGTGCCGGCCTGGAGTTCGCGGCTGACCCGGCGGCTGGTGTTGAGGCTGCCGGTGAAGATGCCGGCGGCCAGGCCGTATTCGGTGGCGTTGGCGCGGGCGATGGCGTCGGTCTCGGTGTCGAAGACCTCGAAGGTCGCGACCGGGCCGAAGACCTCCTTCTGGACGAGGTCGGTGCTGACGTCCTCGACCTCGAGCAGGGCGGGCCGGTAGAACGCTCCGGCGGCCAGCGCGCCGTCGGTCGCGGGGCCGCCGCGCACGACCGGCTTGGCGTAGGCCAGGGCCGCCTGGACCATGGCGTCGACGCGAGCGACGTCGGCCTGGTCGATGAGCGGCCCCATGTCCGTTTCCGGGTCCATCCCGTCGCCGACGCGCACGTTTTCGAGCAGGCCGGCCAGGCGGGTGCGGACCTCATCGGCCACCCCGCGCTGCACCAGGATCCGCGAGCCGGTCATGCAGAACTCCCCGCCGAAGGTCGTGATCCCCGCCGCGAGCAGCGGAACGGTGCTGTCGAGGTCGGCGTCGTCGAACACGATCATCGGCGTCTTGCCGCCGAGCTCGAGGTTCATCCGCTTGAGGGTGGGGGCACCGTTCGCGGCGACGATGCGCCCGACCGTGGTGCTGCCGGTGTAGCTGATGACCTGGACGTCGGGTGAGGCGACCAGGTAGGGGGCGCCGGTGTTGCCGGATTCGGTGAAGATGTTGACCACGCCGCGGGGCAGCGAGGTGACCTCGGCGATGATCTGCGAGACCAGGTTGGCGACGAGCGCGGTCTGCCCCGGCATCTTGACCGCGACGGTGTTCCCCGCGGACAGGGCCGGAGCGAGGGACCGGATCAGCAGGGCGACGGGAGAGTTCCACGGGACGATGATGCCGACGACGCCGGCTGGCTCGGCGTAGGTGCTGAACCACTGTCCCGGCGCGACCTCGGCCGAGATGCCGACCTCGGTCAGGGCCTGGGCCGCGTTGTGCCGGAGCGTGGGGCTGGGAGATGTCCCCTCGAACAGGCCTTCGGCGATCTTCTTGCCGTTCTCCTTGGTCACCAGCGTGCCGAGTTCTTCGGCGTGGGCGTCGAACCGGTCGGCCATCTCGTTCAGGGCCCGGTGGCGCAGGCTGCGGTCCCGGGACCAGGGCGAGGTGTCGAACGCGCGGCGGGCGGCCGCGACGGCCACACGGGCCTCGGCTTCGCCGCCGTCGGCCCACTGGCCCAGCACCGCTCCGGTAGCGGGGTTGATTGACTCCGAGACGATGCCGGACTCGGTCCATTCGCCGTCGATCCAGTGCTCGGCGATCTCGCTCATGGGGGGGCTCCTTCGGCGGTACTCGAGCGTTATTCACTTGATGTATCAAGTCTTACCTCGTCTGACTTGAATCGTCAAGTCATCATGGACTGAGGCGGCCGAGGCGTTTCCAGGGTGGCCGTCGAGCGGGTGAAAAGTCGTCACTGGATCTCGGTGATTCTGGCCGGGGCGGGTAACGGCTGACGAGGAGGTGAAACCAGTGTCGTTCGGAAGAAAGATTTCAATTATTCGAAACGGACACTGGTGCTTCGGACCGCCACGGTGTTCCCCCAAGCGGAATCGGCGGCTGCGGGCGGTGCGGCCGCTTCGAAGGCCGTTACCCGAAGACGTCGGTGTCAGTGGTTCTTGAACGCGGGCTCGCGGCGCTCGCGCAAGGCGCTCATCGCTTCGGTGCGGTCCTCGGTCGACTGGACGACCGCGAGATGCGAAGAGGCCAGGTCCAGGCTCGTCCGCAGGTCGGAGGCCAGCGACTGGTAAACCGCCCGCTTGATCATCGATACGGCGATCGGCGACTGCCTGGCGATGCGCTCCGCGAGCCCGAGAGCCTGGCCCAGCAGCTCATCGTCGGGGAAGACGTGGCTGACGATCCCGATCTCGTGCGCCTGGCCTGCGGACAGCCAGTCACCGGTCCAGAACAGCTCCAGGGCCCGTGCGGTGCCGACCAGCCGAGGCAGGAAGTACGCGCCGCCGGCCCCGGGGACGAGCCCGATCCTGACGTATCCCGTGCTGAACCGGGCCGAGGAGGCGGCGAGCCGGATGTCGCACAGCAGAGCCATGTCCATGCCCGCGCCGGCCGCGAGGCCGTTGACGGCGCATATCAGCGGCTTGCTCAGGTCGGCCGCGGTCCGGACGACCCGGTGCACGCGATCGGTCAGCATGCGCTTTTGATCAATGGGATCGCGGCCGACGGCGGCGAGTTCATCGAGGTCCACGCCGGTGCAAAACCCTTTTCCCGTGCCGGTGAGCACGACCGCTCGGACGGCATCGTCGTGCTCGGCTGAGACCAGCGCCTCGGTCCAGCGGTCGATCATCTTCCAGGTGAACGCGCCCAGCTTGTCCGGCCGGTCGATGCGGATCAGCCCGACCCCCTCAAGGACCTCGTAGGAGAGGCCGGGTTCGTCCACGCTGAGCACCGATCTTCCTGGTAGGGGTGGGAAAGAAAGCGCTAGAAGGCGGCGGCCATGTCCCGCGGGCTGAGTGGCCGGCGGCCGAAATGCACCGGGCGAGGACCGCCGCGCGTACACCAGAAGGCAAAACCCGAGGCCTCGTCTTCGTACAGGCGACCGCCGATCATGGCATCGTCGGATCTGCGCGGCCGGACCTCGGCGCACGGCACCGGACGACCGACCTTCATCGGGCCGTGGCAGATCGGACCGGCGCTGTGGGGCGAGGTGCTGTTAGGCGAGGCGCTGTTGGGCGAGGCGCTGTTAGGCGAGGCGCTGTTGGGCGAGGGGAGAGCGCGCACGACGCCGCTTACCGCGCACGTAGGGCAGACGAGCGTATCCCCTACTCGCGGCAGGCGGCCCGGCCCTGTCAGCAGCGTTGTCACCGGGAAGCCCTGGACCTCGGCTGGGTCATCTGGTTTCATGGCGGGCACACCCTCCTTCGCGTCGTGGTCTAGCACTAAGGCGCGCCAGGGATTAAGATCAACCTCTACGTTGATAACTTTGATTTGACCGACTGGGCCGCCCAAGAAACCCCGCCTAACACCGGCAGACGGCCTGCCGGTGCCGCACCGCATGAGCAGTCGCCGTTTCGCGACCCGGCCGTCGGCCACGCGGAGTAAAGGCTCCTGTAGAAATAACACCGGGGAGGAAGCGGGGGTGGTCCGAGTCGGCGCAGCAGCCAGGAGGCCAGCGAACGCCTCGGCGGCGCATCGGCCACGTCGGCCGGGATGGTCACGGCCCGGCCAGCCCGGCTGGTCGGATGCCATCTGGCTATCACGGCGTTCCCAGTCATAGCACACCCTCGGAATGTGTCCTGATGTCGGCGGAGGGCCGGGCCGCTGCCTCCGCGGGCCGATCACCTCTACGTCCTTTACGGTACGCCGCCAGGCTCCGATCGTCAACACTAGCGTTGATATTTACTGGGGGGTGGTCTCGCTCCGGGGCTCCTTGACGAGGACTCCGGCCAGGCCGGCTGTGATCGGGCTCCCGGTCGGCTGTGGCCAGGTGCCGGTCGAGAACGGTCATCAGGAGAACCACGGCGCCGATCCCGATCAAGATCAGCGAAACATGCTGGAGGCCGGCGTCATCCACGCCACCACGAAAGACGATGCCAATGATGGTCGCCGAGGCGATCGAACCGACATAACCGAAGGTCCGCAGCAGCCCGGACGCGGTGCCGACCTTCTCGGCCGGCGCGTCCCGGTACAGGGCCGCCTGGTTGGTCACGTTGTGCGTTCCTGACATGAGCCCGAACAGCGCCGTGACCGCGACGATGGCGACCACCGGACTGCGGCTGGTCAGGAACAGAGCGGCAGCCGCCCCGAGCAGCATGAGGACCGCCGCGGCCAGCAGCGGTTTGCGGATGTCCGTCCGACGAGAGACCACTCGCGCGGTGACGGCCGACAGCACGCCCATCGGGATCAGCAGCAGCCCCGCCTCGTAGGCGGACAAGCCACGGGCCGCTTCGACCCATTGGGTCAGACCGAACAAGATCACGTAGACGCCGAGCTGAGTCAGGCCGAACCGCAGGTAGGTGCGGGTCAGCGGCAGGTTGGAGGCCAGCAGCCGTATATCGAGGAACGGATTCGGAGAGCGGAGTTCCCACGCGACCAGCGCCGCGGCCAGGGCGAGCGTGACACCGAGGGCGATCCAGTCAGGACGCGGCAAGGCCAGCAAGAAAACGAGCAGGGCGGTCATCGAACCGCCGAAGCCGAGTACACCAGGCACGTCGATTCGGGTGAAGATCTCGCCGAAGCCGCGGCCCCGGACCGAGTCCGTGTCCTTCGGCAGCCACAGCAGCGCCATCACAAAGGCCAGGCACGCCACGGGGACATTGACCTCGAACGCGGCCCGCCAGTTGAACCAGCCGACGAGCAGGCCGCCGATGGCGGGCCCGATCGCGATCGTGGCGGCGCCAGCGATCGCCAGGCCTCCCAGGACGCTCGGCGGCGTGGCCTCCAGCCCGGCTTGTGCGGATCGCCGGCGCAGCAGCAGCATCGCCGACGGGTAGCCGGCCGACGTGCCGAGCCCGATGAGGACCCGGGCCACGACCAGCGCGGTCAGGTTCCTGGCGAGTCCGCCGACGATCCCGGCCACCAGCACGGTGGCGGCACCGGCCAGGAACACGCGCCGCGGGCCGAACTCTTCGGCGAGCCGGCCAGCCGTGGGCTGAGCGACGGCGCTAGTCAGGTACAGGCTGGAGATCAGGATCGAGGTCTCCCCCATCGGTATGCGCAAGGCGACTGCGATCGATACCAGCGCGGTCGCGATGACCGAGCTGTTGATGGGATTGAGCGTGGCCCCCATGAGCATCGGCGTCATGAACCGCGGCCCGAACGGCCGCTCCTGCGCCGCGGCCTTCTCGGCCCGCCTGCCCAGGGGAACCGTGTCGGCGGCGGTACCAGCCATGGAAACCATCAAGTCCTCCTCATCCGCGCAACCGCCCGCGGTCCGGGCGTAACCTGCCGCAGAAATGAGCAGGCTACCTGTCAAACATAGCAGGCGCCCTGCCTATTCCGCTAGTCTGGGATGGTGGCGAGCGGACAAGAGCGGGCGGCCGAGGCCGCCGCTGAGCTGATGAAGTCGATGACCAGGCTGAGGGCACGGCTGCGGTTCGAAACCGCGCCAACCGAGCTGTCGGCCACGTGGTCGCAGCTCACGACGCTCGGGCGCATCATCGCCGAGGGGCCGACGACGACGTCGGCGCTCGCCCAGGCCGAGCACGTCCGGCGCCAGTCGATGGCGGAGACGATCGGGGCGCTGCGCGCTGAGGGCTTGGTCACCGCCGAGCCCGACCCGGCCGACGGTCGCAAGGCGCTCATCACGGCGACCGAGAAGGGCCGGCAGCTATCCGCGACGATCCCCGCCGCCCGGGAAGCCTGGCTCAGCTCGGCCATCGGCGCGCTGCTCGACGCGGAGGACCGTCAGGTCCTGCTGAAGGCCGCCGCCATCATCGACCGCATCGCAGACAGCCACCCCTGACGTCAGGCGGCCGTGCGCCGCTTAGGCCGGCGGCTGAGCGATTGGTCTTCGCCCTACTTCACCGAACGGTCGGCGGTGCTATCGGAAGGTGCGGTCCGGACCGACCGGACTAGGAGCTGGGCGACGTCGATGACCTCCAGGCTGTCCTTGGCGTCGCCGGTGGCTTTCTTGGCGTTGACGGCGTCGCCGAGCATGACCAGGCAGTAGGGGCAGGCGGTGGAGACGGTGTCGGGGTCCAGGGCCAGGGCCTCCTCGATCCGCTCGGTGTTGATCCGCTTGCCGGTCCGCTCTTCCATCCACATCCGGGCGCCGCCGGCGCCGCAGCAGAAGCCGCGGCTCTTGCACCGGTGCATCTCCTCGGCCCGGGTGCCGGGCACCGCGTCGATGATCTCCCGCGGCGGGGTGTACACCTTGTTGTGCCGGCCCAGGAAGCACGGATCGTGGTAGGTGATCTTCTCCTCCACCCGTCCGGCCGGGGTCAGCTTGCCGTCGGCCACCAGCCTGGCCAGCAGCTGGGTGTGGTGGACGACCTCGTAGTTCCCGCCCAGCTGGGGGTATTCATTCGCGATGGTGTTGAAGCAGTGCGGGCACGACGCCACGATCGTGCGCGGGGCGGCCTCATTGAGGGTCTCGATGTTCTGCTGGGCCAGCATGGAGTACACGAACTCGTTGCCGATCCGGCGGGCCGGGTCCCCGGTGCACGTCTCGGCCGGGCCCAGCACCGCGAACCTCACCCCCGCGGTGTGCAGCAGGGTGGCGATGGCCTTGGTGGTCTTGCGGGCCCGGTCCTCCAGCGCGCCGGCGCAGCCGACCCAGAACAGGTACTCGATACCGGGGTCGATCTTGCCGTCGGCGACCGGGACGTCGAAGTCCAGCTCGCCGATCCAGTCGGCGCGGCGGCCCTGGCCCATCCCCCACGGGTCGCCCTTGTTCTCCAGGTTCTTCAGCATCCCGGCCGCCTCGACCGGGAACGCCGACTCGATCAGCACCTGGTGCCGCCGCATCCCGTCGATGTGGTCGATGTGCTCGATGTCGACCGGGCACTCCTCCACGCACGCCCCGCAGTTCGTGCACGACCACAGCACGTCCGGGTCGATCACCCCGTTGTCTCCTTTCGTGCCGACCAGGGGGCGTTCGGCTTCTTTCTTCACCGCCTCAGGGAGGGCTTCGCGTTCCTCATCGG
>Ga0302326_10023179_pt1 | contig 12665 bp, 10 predicted proteins | sample Palsa_T0_3_FD_202264 | JGI IMG/M metagenome (GOLD analysis project Ga0302326, IMG submission 202264) | Peat permafrost microbial communities from Stordalen Mire near Abisko, Sweden - Palsa_T0_3 | ecosystem: Environmental > Terrestrial > Soil > Palsa > Peat permafrost | place: Sweden: Abisko... | reverse complement strand
GGGAGGGCTATTACTTCGTGGTCGTCGATGCCTTTCATGGTTTCGGCGGCGACCATGGCGTTGACCACGGCTTCTTCGGTGGCCTGGACTGTGGCGAGGAAGATGGGGTCGAGGGAGTCGTTAGGGAGCATATTGAGCTGGTGCGGGCCTTTGGGGCTTACGGCGCCGGGATTGGCCGTGGAGAAGGCCAGGAAGATGTCTCCGGAACCGTCGCCGGAGTAGCTGCCGTCCCGGCCCAGGCCCAACGAGACTTTCTTGGCGATGCGCTTGAGTTGCGTGGGGATGAGCGGGGCCTCGGTGGCGACGATGACGATGATGGAACCGGTGTCGTTGTCGTTGCCATAGGCCGGGTGTTCGGGAATTTCTTTGCCGACGGGCACGCCGGCGATGCGGAGTTGATCGCGGCGTCCGTAATTGCACTGGACGAGGACGCCGATGGTATAGCCTCCGGCCTTAGCGTCGAGAACGCGCGATGAGGTGCCAATACCGCCTTTGAATTCGTTGCAGATCATCCCGGTTCCACCGCCGACGTTGCCTTCTTCGACTGGGCCGGAGTGAGCTGTGTCGAGGGCGTGCCAAGCGTCTTCGGGATGAACGTGAAACCCGTTAATGTCGTTGAGCCAGCCGTCCCAGGTTTCAGCGACCACGGGCAACGACCACCAATAGCCTTCCATGTCAGGCTCGCCGCGTTTGACCTTCCAGGCGATGACGGAGTCACGGACCACGCCGACGCTGTGGGTGTTGGTGATCATGACGGGACCGTTGAGGAAGCCGGAGTCGTCGACCCAGGTGGTGCCGGTCATTTCACCGTTGCCGTTTAGGGTGAACCAGGCGGCAAAGACGGCATCATTGCTGCTTTTGCCACGGGGAAAGATGGCGGTGACTCCGGTGCGCACCGGGCCTATGCCAACAGTGAGCTTGCCGCTGGCGGAGATGAGTGTGGTGTGGCCGACTTCGACGCCGGAGACGTCGGTGATGGCGTTGTAGCGGCCGGGTATGCCATCGAAGGGGACACCGAGGTCGCGGGCGCGCGGCTTTTGGCCGTAGGCGGCGAGGGTGAGGACTAGGATGATTAGAGTCAGGCGGCGCATGTATTAATTCCCTGGGTGAACGTGGAAGTATACAAGGATGCTGGTTGACGGGCGTGGCTCGGGCTAAATCAGGTTCCTCACCGGGCTTTCAGCCCTGTTCGGAATGACAGAATTAATTTCTGCACATGAAGTCGTGGAGAGGCATCGAACAAAAGCGACAATATGCTGTGAGGTACAATCGCGGCGGGAAAATTTTTGGAGGAATTATGGAGAGTTGGAAAAAGGCTGTGATTATGGGGTCGATTAGTGCGGGCGCACTTTTATTTATGAAACGGAAACATGCTGCGGGAGTCCTGGCCACAGGAGTGGGGTTGGCGGTGCTGGCGGCGGAGTATCCCGAGAAGTTTGATAAGGTGCGGGAATCCTTGCCGGAATATTTCGATCGGGGGATGAAGGTGATGGAGATGGCGGCGCGGGCGGGGAAGAGGATTTCGGACGTGGCGGGACGTAGCGCAATTGAAGCGTGGGACGAAATCAGTGGATAAACATGAGGGTCTCCCGCACCCGGCTGCTGGAGGGCGAGAGGCGAAGAGTGTGAGCCGCTTCTGGTAAAGTCTTGCGCATGAGTCCTGAAGGGAAGCAGAGGATACAACTGGCGTTGTGGCTTGCGCTTGCGGTCGCCGGGCTGCGCGCGGGCTACATTCTTTATGAGCGGCATGAAGAGAATTCAGCCGCACAGAAGCTGGCGTCCGCAAAAGATGTGGGCTATGCGAATGCGGATTACTACGTTTCACCGAAGAAGCTTCATCCATTTGATCTGAAGTCGGCGAAGCAGTTGACGGCGCAACCGGTGTGGGTGAAAGAAGGATATCGGTACGTCTATTACCGGTACGATGCCGCAACGAAGAGCGTCGAGTTTGGGCACGACGCCGGCTTGCTTGGGCCGATTGAGCGATTGCAGATTAAAGATGTGGTGACGGCACCGGGACCTGGCGGGCAGCGGCAGATGGTTGCAGTGTTCGAGAAAGATGGCAAGAGTTGCGCTGTGCCGATTGGAGTGGAGGGTAACGGCGAGTGGAAGATTTATTCGGATGAGATGTTTTTTATCGAGGATCCGCATGAGTTGTACAAACATTGGCCGGCGGATGTATGGCAGGCGGTGGAACAGCATGAAGTGAAGCCGGGGATGAATGAGATACAGGCGGATTTTGCGGTGGGCATGGGCGTGCCGGATGCGGGAGCGTCGTCGGATGAGAAGACAGTGCGATATCCAAATGGGGGGAAGCCGCTGGTGGTCAGTTACAGCGGTGGGAAAGCGATGGAGGTTAAAGCGGGGAGCTGAGGTTCGTAAGCTCCCCGGATGATTTTATGGAAGGTAGAGATCCTTGTTCGAGCAACAGGCGCCCTCCTCAGGATGACAATTTTGTTCGACAAGCCCCCGCAGCGGCTATTTCACAGCTGTTAGGGCTTTCGATACTTCATCAATGTCGGGGACTACGGGGATGTCATAGTTTTTGTGCCAGACGAGGTTGCCGTTGCGGTCGATGATGGAGATGGCGCGGCCGGTGATGCCTTTGTCTTCAAGATAGACACCGTATTTCGCGGCGACTGCGCCGCGGGGATGAAAATCAGCAAGCAACGGATAATTGATGTGCATCTTTTCGGCGTAGGCTTTGTGCGACCAGACGCTGTCGACGCTGAGGCCGAGTACCTGGGCGTCGAGATCTTCAAATTGCTTCATGGCGTTAACGACGCAGGCGTGCTCGTTGGTGCAGACCGGGCTCCAGTCGAGAGGATAGAAAATTAGGACTACGTTTTTCTTACCGCGAAAGTCACTGAGCTTCACTTCCTGCTGGTTCTGATCTTTCAAGGAAAATTCTGGTGCTGGTGCGCCGATGGTTGCGGGCATTGATCCTCCGTGGATTGATTGGTCGAAAGGTAATGATAATCGAAGTCTGATTTGTGAAGTCGGAGTTTGTGTAGCTGCCCGCAAAAACAATCTTTAACACGGAGGGCACAGAGGAATCACAGGGTACACCTTTCTAAAGTCGTCGATTACTTCACTACCGGCGAGTCTGCGTCGGCTGGCTTTGTTTCTTCGGCGTGGATCTTGCCGTCGTCCTCGGCGTAGAAGGAGCGGTGCTCGGGATCGAGATGATTGGGAGTCATGGTCAGAACGAAGCTGTCTTTCTTACCCTTGAAGCTGGCGGTGTAGTCGCCGCGATTCGGGTCGACCATGCGTTTGGTGAAAGAGCCGGTGTGCACCAGTTCGGCGAGAGAAGTTGCGAAGTGTCCGTATTGCTTTTCGAAGTGGTGCTGCGCGCGGATGACGACTCGCATGTACGCGAGGGCAGCGGCTTCGGAGTCGGAGCGGGCGGGATCGCCGGCGAACTTGGGTTGGTAGGTGGATGACGTTTGGGGAGCGGGTGGAGTTTGTGCGAGTGAGGATGCGGTTACAAAGGCAGCCGTGATTGCGATAGTTGCAATAACGAAAGTGTGGAACGACTTATTCATGCAGGCGAGTCTCCGTTACTAAGAATTCTACAGGCTGGAGCGGCTTGGCTACCACTAGCCCGCCTGAGCGGCGATCAGCGAAGAATCGGCGGGCATGGCAATCACGTGCGGTGCGGGGGCGAGAGTGCGCTCCAGCGCGTTAGCCAGGGCCGCGGTGAAAGCGGTGGTAAGAAGGTTGATGTCGAGTTGAATGTCGCGCTGAGAATAGAGACGACGCATGAGCAGCAGGCCCCAACTACGGTGGGATGCGCTCATGAGATCGAGCGCGAGCGTCCAGACGCCCAGACCAGCGAAAGACTTGGGACCTCCGGGCTTGCTCCAGTGTAAGGATAGCTCGCTGCGGCGCGGTTGCGGATCGGACGACCCGAAGGGCACAGGTTGGCCAGCCAACGGAGCGATCTGCAAGTCGAAGCCGTCGAAATCGTTGGTACCGAAGGCGGCCAGCAAAATCTTGCGGACCTGATCGTAGTCGCGCGCGACTTTGAGTTCTTCCGTAGCGCGACGGATCGACATGTTGTTGATGAATATTTGCCGCTGATCGAGGGTTCGTTGGGCAACGCGGGCGAGTTCGCCGAATTCCAAATAGCCCAGATGTTGCACGCCCACCCAGATTCCGACTCCCAACACGGCCAGCACCAAGCCCAGCGAACTTCCCGTGGGCCAAAGCAGAAACAGGCTCAACATGGCGAATACAGCAGAGACGCCGTACAACAGAATCACGACTTGGCGGTGACTCATGCCGTGCTGCAAGAGCTTGTGGTGAATGTGCTCGCGGTCGGCGGTGAAGACAGGGCGGCCACTGATGAGACGGCGAACTACGGACAGCGAGGTTTCGAGAATGGGCAAGCCGAAAGAAACAACGGGGATGGCGACGGCGACGATGGTGGGAGCTTTTTGCGCGCCTTCCAGAGCCAGAGCGCTGAGCAGGAAACCGATGAAGAGACTACCGGAATCGCCGAGGAAGATGGTGGCGGGATTGAAGTTGTAACGGAGAAATCCGAGGATGGCTCCGGCCAGCGCAATGGTCATGACCGTGACGATGGTCTGGCCGTTCAAGAGCGCGACGACAAAAGCCACCAAAGTGGAAAACAGCGCCGAGCCTGCGGCTAAGCCATCGAGGCCATCGATAAGATTGAACGCGTTCGTGATAGCGACGACCCAGAGCACGGTCAGTGGGAGCCCGAGAAACCAAGGAAGTGTGTGCGAGCCGAATGCGACCGGAATGTTGACAATGCGCAGGCCGCCGAGGAAGAGAATGCCAGCGCCCACTGCCTGCACGGAAAATTTCAAATACGGTCCGGCACCGTAAACGTCGTCGTAAACCCCCAGCAGGAAGATTAGGGCCGACGGCACCAGGATGGTTAACAGCGGTTTGAGGGAAAATGCAGATTGCAGATCACGATTATGGGCGGCAAGCAGGAGAGAGACTGCAACGCTCAACGAAAAGGAAATAAAAATCGCGATGCCGCCGAGGCGCGGCAGAGAGTTGCTGTGCAGGTGGCGTCCGCCGGAAGGGGCAGCTACCCAGCCGTGAGCGGTGGCATAATCACGCACGTAGCGCGTTAGAACGAACGAACACAACAGCGAAAAAAAGAAGACTCCCAGAAACGTGGTCGCCAACTAGACCCCCTCTGGCTGCCGGCATGGTTTTCTCGCGAACAACTGGATGGACCCTCTTGCCTGAGTATCGCAGAGCGGGAATCCTTGCCGAAAGTTAGTAAGCAGATTCCTGCGACCCACGAAAGTGACGGAACTGTAACAGGAACAGGGAAAGACATTCAATTCTCCCGAGGAAAAAACTTGTGGAAAACTTAGCCGCTGGAGAAAACGGAAATGTTTGTTTCCTGGGTCCGTGCTAAACTTCGTTGCATTGCTGGATCGATCATCGCTGGATCGACCATTAAGTTTTGGATTATTCAGCTTTTGCATTATGCATTGCACAATTCCTGGTTCAGGGGCCCTGTAATGGTTTGGAGATTGCCTCGCACCCGCAGCCATCTCAGATCTGGCTTTGGGTTATTGCTAGTCGCTTCAATTGCCTTTCCGGCCGTCGCACTGGCGCAACAGCAACCCGGAGAAGCGGCGCAAGGTACGATCCCCACGGGACAAACCAGTTCGCCCATTCTGTTTCCGCCCACCAGCACCGCGGCGGCGCAGCAGAGTTCCCCCGGCGGGACAAAAGTTGCGGATAAAGCCACGACTGCAAATCAGGAGGGCGGATTCGATTCATCGCTGGTAAAGCTGGGCGCGGGCGATCTGATTGAAGTCGGCGTTTATAACGTTCCGGAACTCGCCACCAAGGCGCGCGTAGGAAACTCCGGAGATATCTATCTTCCCCTCATCGACTACGTTCACGTGGGCGACCTCACCGTGGAAGAGGCGCAGAGGTTGATTGAGAAACGATTAGGCGACGGTGGCTTTGTGCGAAGCCCGCACGTAACTATTTTTGTGGATGAATCATCCTCGCAAGGAGTAACCCTTCTCGGGGAGATATCGCGACCCGGGATTTATCCTGACTTAGGCGACCACAAGTTGTATTCGATAATCTCTCAGGCTGGCGGATTTACTTCATCGGCGGCGCGCAGAGTGAGCATTGCGCGGCGCAATCAAACGGAGCCCATCAATCTGGAACTGCCAAGGAACTTAGCGGACGATCTCTCGAAGGATGTAGAAGTGCTGCCGGGAGACACGATTATGATCCCGCGAGCTCCGATTATTTACGTGGTGGGAGACGTGGGGCGTCCCAGCGGCCTGCTCGTGGATAATGGCACCCTCACCGTGTTACAGGCGATTGCGCTGGCTGGCGGAACGAACAAGACGGCGAAGATGGGCGGTGTAAGGATCATTCATAAAGGCCCGACTGGGATGACGGAGCGGGAAGTTCCACTGAAAAAAATGCTGGAGGCAAAAGCACCGGATATTACTTTGCAGGCGGACGATATTCTTTTTGTTCCGGTGAGTGGGGGCAGGGTGCTGGCGGGAGCCGGTTTCAATGCTGTTCTCGCGATGGCAACCGCGGTGGGCATTTACGCGGTCCATCCGTGAGAAGCGGATGAGTTGTGAAATTCATTTTCATCGAAACTATTCAGGCGGCGGCCTTCCGGACCTTCTCCGGTGCGAGCGACAATAACGACTCCAGAACCTGAATGTATCTTTCCGCGGTACTACGGCGGGAAAAGCGATTGATCGCGTATTCGCGGCCATTGCGCCCGAGAGATTTGCCCAAGTCTGGATTCGCAGCCAGTTGGGTGATGGCATTAGCCAGTTGCAGGGAATTCTCCGGCTCGATGACGACGCCGCATCGAGCCTCCTCCACAATCGCGCGCGCCAGGCCGTCCACGCCGAGTATGACGGGCCGTGCACAAGACATGAATTCCAGCATTTTGGTAGGAATCACGGTTTTAAATATTTCCGTTTTCTTGAGCAGCACGAGGCAGGCGTCACAAGCGGAGATCAATGCCGGTACTTTTTCGCGTGGCTGTTGATCGAGGAACTGAATGTTGGTCAGGCCAGAAGTGGCAGCCTGGGCTTTGATTTTTTCTTTCTCAGAACCCTCGCCTATCAGCAAGAAAACGATCTCACGATTCTTTTCTTGTGACTGGCTTTGTGGATGGCCTTGCAACTGGGAGGCGGCGGCGAGCACAGTCTCCAAGCCGTGGGCCATGCCCAGCGTCCCGATATAGCAGACCGCAAATTTTCCTTCAATACCCAGCTGTTTCCGCAGAGCTGCATTCGCCTCCGGCATGGTGTTGGCAAATAGATTCGTTTCGACTCCGTTTTCGACTACGGAAATCTTCGCAGCCGGCACGCGCCGTTGCTTTACCAGTAAATCTTTAAACGCCGGTGTGACCACCACGATGTGGTCGGAACGGGCGTAAAGAAAGTTCGCCATCCGGGAAAGAAATCGATGCAGGATGGATTTCTCATCACCAAGGCCGACTGCGGTAAGAGATTCGGGCCAAAGGTCTCGGACTTCAAATACGAATGGAGCCCGCTTGATGCGCGCGAGCCACCAACCCGAAAGGCCGACGAGCAGTTGCGGTGAAGTGGCGACGATTACGTCGGGCCGGGGCAAGCTGATGCCACGCAGCGCCGACGAAACAAAAAAAGATGCGTAGCTGCGCATGCGTTCGTGGGTTTGACGATTGGGCAAGGGCCACAACCAGGTGCGGAAGACGTCGACTTCGCCCACCTTTTCGCGATAGGTCAAACGCCACAACCGGGCGCGCCACTCTTGGGGAACGACGCCGGTGGGATGATTGGGGTAACCAGTTAGAACCGAAACCTGATGGCCGGCTTGCGTCCAATAGCGGGCGAGTTCGGCGGCGCGAGCGGCGGGGGCGCCCATCTCCGGCGGAAAATATTGCGAAATGTAGAGAATCTTCACCGGCGTTAGTAGTAACAGAGCTTGAATGCGCTTTTGTAGCACAAAGCGCGAGTGCGCTTGCCCGGGCTTTTGCCGTAGGTTTCCCAGCGATCGGCGACTTCCGTGAATTTCCGCTCGCCGGTCAAACGATGCATCACTCGCAGTTGGACGATGTGCAGTTGATGATAGAACGGGCTGGCAACCATGGGCAGCCGCGTGCCGGATTGTTCGTAGAGCGACCAGAACCCGAGATCGTAGCGTTCTAGATTCCGTAACAACGTGGCGACGGAGAGTGCGAACAGATCTTGCACCGACGCTTCACGAGTAACGAGGAAATAATCGTAGATTCCCCACACGGCCCAAATGAAACCGTTCAAAATGTGAGTCGGGGGTGACACGATATATTCTTCGAACCAGAGGTCGCCACGCTCGTCGGTAAAAGCGACTCCGCCTTCGCTGACAGGCTTGAAGAAACTGGCCAATGCGCGTTGCGCCGCTTCCAGGTAACGGAAACCTCCCGATTCCTTTTGCGCCCGCAGCAAAAGCGAGATTCCCTGCCCTTGCGCCAATGCCGAGTACCACGGCGCACGCAGCTTGTCGCGATATTCCCAGTCGAAATGGTGATTCCATACCTCGAGGCCATGTGGAGTTCGCTCCAGATGTTGCACCAACCAATCGGCCACGGCGAAGAGCTTATCGCGATGAGCGCGGTTGCCGCTACGCCGAAACAAGTTATAGTTCCCCAGACCATATTGCGCGATGGCGATGGGATTGTACTGTCGGCCAATCCTTCCCTGATAGTCGAGCAGGGGAATGTGGGCAGAATCGAAAGGCCCGGCATAGTCCGCCTTTTCGCGAAACAACATGTAGTACTCGCCAAGTTCGTTTACCAGCGCGTTGAAATTTTCTTCCGGCGTTTCATGCCAAAAACTGAGATGGCTGCGGCTTCCGAGCAGATAGGCACTCGCAAGGCGGCGATAGTAGTTGAAGCTTGGCACAACGAAATGGAATCCTAGAATTGATCGAACTATATCACGACAAAGAAATAGCCGTTCTAATCATGAGATCGAATACAGTGAAGAGACCAGATCGTCGTTTTCGACGGCCACGGTCGTGACGGCGAGAAGATTGGTGGTGTTGTTTCCGTCGGGCAGAAAAGCATTGCCGTACTGGAACATCGCCATGGGCCAACGATCTTTTTTCCAGGAAAGCACGGGACTCCAGTTTTTTCTATCACGGCTACCGTAGATGTGGAGTGCGGGATCTGTGTTCACGGCGCTCGGTTCGACCATGGTCGAGAAGAAGAAATGGCCGCGGACCTGGCATCCGTAGATGGAGGAACCGCTGATCGGCGCCAGCCGGGACAAGATACCGCTGCGGTCTAAACGAAAAATAAAGTTCGGTTCGAGCGGTGTATCGGATGAGAAATAAAGTCCATCTTCAGTTGGCAAAAGAGCGACCGCGCGTGCCTGTTGATTCCCTTGCAAAACCACATCGACTTGAGATAGATCGCATGAGGCTCGCAGGATGCGGCATTCATTGCCGTAATCTCCGGTGAGAATCCAGAGGCAGTTGGCCCAGGGATCGTAGACGATGTTGTGGATATGACGTATCGCGCCTCGAGGAAACGTGTAGGCGACATCCCAATGATCGCCGGAGTCCGCGGAAGCGAAGATGTGAACTTCGTCGCGCGAGGCATTGTCGAAATATTCTCCCCACAGAACGGGACCGTTGGGCACGGCGGTGATGTGGAGCGGGCGGGTGCCGCGGGTTATGCGGTGGGTGAGGTGGAAGCGAGGTTCGTTCGGGGCTAGCTTAACGATTGTTCCGGGCAGCGCGGCGATTATCGCCGAAGGCAGAACTGCAAGTGCGTGAAAGCCATCGCGGCAAAGCCGGGCGGTTAAGCGGGTTGAAGCTGTTAGGCTGCGCCACAGAGGCGGACTATAGCTGCCGACGAGAGGCCAGGATCGGTCGTCAACGGCGTGGCTTGTGGGAATATTCGCGCACAAAAGATCGTAGCCACGGCTTGCGTACAGATCGTTTCCGGACCATGCGAGCACGCGCAATCCGGGAAATCTGGCCACACGGCGCAGCTGCAAAGCCGTGGCCTGAGTTGCCGACGTCGGAGCTGGCATGTCCGAAAAAAGGTCGGCGGTCATTTTATTGGTTCGGCTTCCGGCTTTGTGACCAGGAATGGACCGATCGCCAAGCAATCCATTCGCGTGCGGCGAAAACAATCGATAGCTTGGTCGGGCGTGCAAACGATGGGTTCGTTTTCGTTAAAGCTGGTGTTCAGCAAGACAGGGATTCCAGTCGCACGATAGAAAGCTGAGATCAGATCGTAATACAAAGGATTTTCATCTCGAGCCACGGTCTGCAAACGGCCGGTGTCATCCACGTGATTCACAGCACATAACAGGCTGCGCTTCTCCGGACGGATCTTGTAGACGTGCAACATGAAGGGTGAAGGATGGTCATGCTGGAAATACTCGTGCAGATACTCGGCCAGAATCGACGGCGCAAAAGGACGAAACCATTCCCGGTGCTTGATGCGGGCGTTAAGAATATCTTTCATGTCAGGCAGGCCAGGATGGGCAAGAATCGAGCGATTGCCCAGGGCGCGCGGACCCCATTCCATGCGTCCCTGAAACCAGCCAACCACATTGCCACGCGCGATGTTGGCGGCGACCGCATCAAGCAGAGGCTGGCGTTCGAGCTTTTTGTAATTCATGCCAGTGCTCTTGAGCGAGGATTCGATACACGCGGCGGAAAATTCCGGGCCGAGATACGACTTCCTGAGTTCGTGACGGCGTGGCTGTTGGAGAACCGAATGATAAGTGTGAAAGGCTGCGCCAATAGCGAGGCCTTCGTCACCGGCTGCCGGCTGGATGTAGGTGCTGCGGAACGGCGTTTGGTCGAAGATCTTTCCGTTAGCCACGCTATTGAGGGCGCATCCACCAGCCATGACCAACTCATCGAGCCGTGTCCGGTTGTGCAAGTCGTTTAGAAGATGAAAGAAAATTTCTTCGAAGCGATGCTGTAGGGCAAAGGCCAGGTTCATGTCGCGCCGAGTAATCTGTTCGTTCAGCCGGCGCGGTTCGCCGAACTGTTTTTCCATGCGATCGGAAAAATGGCGAGCCAGACGAACGGTTCCATCGGGCAAAATATGCATTCCTTGAGTGCTGCCCAGAGGCTTGAAATAGCTCAGGTCCAATTGGAAGCCACGGTCTTTGGGCGTGACGATTTCGGCGACCTGTTTGCAAAAAGTACTATCGCCGTAGGGGGCCAGACCCATGACCTTGCCTTCGTCTCCATATTTGCTGTAGCCGATAAACTCGCAAATCATGGTGTAGACGCCGCCCAGAGAGTGCGGAAGAAATACGCGATCCAGCACTTCGATGTGGTTGCCTTCGCAGCGCGCCATCATGGTGGATACAAAATCGCCTGAACCGTCATAACTGAAACCAGCGGCTCGTTCCCACGGGGAGCAGTAGTAAGCGCTGGCGATGTGCGCAATGTGATGCTCGAGATGGTGCTGCTGAAAACGAAATTGTTCGCGGCCGACATCGAGCGCGTCAGCTAATAGAGTATGAAGATTGGGCATCAATTGTTTGCGCTGGCGGAGGCGGATGAAATTCAGGATCTTCGTTGGATTGGCGATGGCATAACGAACTTTTTTGGCCAGATTGGCGTCGCGGTCCTGACCCACGGCCACATGATCGACATGGGAAATCTTGGCTCCCACCGCGTCGAGACACGCCTTGACCGCCAGCGCCGGGAAACCGCCGAAGTGTTTGCGGCGGTTGAGGCGTTCTTCGGCAATCGCGAAAACCACTTCACCATCGACGACGATTGCGGCGGAAGCATCCGCGTGAAACATGTTGAGGCCTAAGATGAGCATGGTCGAAATAAAGACAGGTGGCTATTTACCGGGCCCGCGGAATCATTCGCTGTGACGCACAGCTTGCAGAACCGATTCGAGGAAAACTGGGGTGTCCACCGGCAGTCGCTTTCCGGTCGCCATGGATTCTTTGATGCGCAAGGTCGCAAGACTTGAACAGATTAACTCATCGAAGGCAATCGCCGCCTTGCCTGTCCTGATCGAATCGACGAATGCAGCCCACTCGGCACGATGGCCCTTATCCTGACGCCAACGCGAACGGAAAGTTTGGCGGCGACCATGGCGCGAAAGCTCCAGGCGGCGAAAATCTTCGAGCGCCGCGACCGCTCCTCCACCGAAAACTTCAAGCCGCTCTTTGGCGAAGGCGCGGTCGCCGTTGGTGAGATAACTGATCGTGCCTTGTGATTCATTGGCAAATCGAAGATAGGCAATCGCACTCTCACCATAGCGCGCGGATGTGCCTGCGGGTTGCGCTTCCACCGAAATTATCGGCGAGTCGGCCAGGTAAGATAATAGATCTACGAAATGGCAAACTTCTCCCAGAATGCGGCCACCTTGTTCGGGATCGTTCACCCAATGGTCGGACGGAAGACTTCCGGCGTTGATGCGATAGTGCATGAAGAGCGGCTCGGAGATTTCCGCAAAGAACGATTTCAGGCTTGCGATCATGGGCGCGAAGCGACGGTTAAAGCCAACCATCAACGCGGGCTTCTTCGCGGGAATTGCAAAGTAGCTAAGAACGATGTGGCGCAGTTCGTCCTCGGAGAGGCACAAGGGTTTTTCGCAGAACACGTGCTTGCCTGCCTCAAGCGCGGCGACAACCTGATTGGCGTGCAAATGATGACGAGTCGCG
>Ga0302326_10023174_pt1 | contig 12667 bp, 19 predicted proteins | sample Palsa_T0_3_FD_202264 | JGI IMG/M metagenome (GOLD analysis project Ga0302326, IMG submission 202264) | Peat permafrost microbial communities from Stordalen Mire near Abisko, Sweden - Palsa_T0_3 | ecosystem: Environmental > Terrestrial > Soil > Palsa > Peat permafrost | place: Sweden: Abisko... | reverse complement strand
GACGGAAATGATCGGATTGGAATTGGACGCCGTTACGGAGTACGCCCGCGACAAAACCGGCTGCGGGGTTTGCCGCGATCGAAGAAACTCCGTTTTCGGCTGTCATGAACTACTCCCGGTCGGTCGCGCTTGCAGCGGTTTGCACGACTTCGATCGAAGGCTCTTTGCAGCTTGCGCGCTGAAGAAAGCCCCCCACTGGAACGAAACGACGCCGGACACGTTCAGTTCCACGCTTGGGTGCGCGCTGGAGGCTGGCGCAGGAGCGACTTCATCGGAGCGTGCTTCGCCGGAGTGGCGAAGGGAGATCGGTGTGGCAGTTGTACTCCTGGTCGAAGACGAATGGCTCGTCCGTATGGAAATTGCGGAGGCGCTCGAAGCAAGGGGTTGGAATGTGGTCGAAGCGAGTACGGGTGAAGCTGCCCTCGCGCTCATCGAAGCGAAATCGCCGATCGATCTCGTCGTCACCGATATCCGGCTGCCGGGCGCCGTTTCGGGCTGGGACGTGGCGGAAGCGTTCCGTGCCGCGAACAGCGACGTGGCGGTCATCTATTGTTCGGGCAATCCGACGAATTCCAGGCGCCAGGTGTCGGGCAGCATATTTCTTTCCAAGCCCTTCTGGACGGAGGCCCTGGTCGCCGCCGGCGAAAAATTGTGCCTCCGGCACCTCCCGCCGCGCTAACGCGCGCGCTCTCTATAGCCTCCCCGGGCCGCCATCACGCGCGCTCGAGCACTGGCCGGCGCAGCTTGCGCACGATCATGGTGCGGAAAACAAGATACTGAATTCCGAACGCCGCGAATTTGGCGGCGAGCGGAACGACCGTATTGTACAGCACCCACGTCGAACGATCGAAAGTCAGCGTGATCGCAAGATTGCCGGCACCGAGTGCGAACATCATCAAGGCCCAGGCATAGCCGCTGCCGGCAATCACCGCGCGGGGAAGATTGTCGTGCACAATGGGCGGCATGTAGCGGTCGAGCCAGCCCTTTTTCATCATCGCGATACCGACGGCGCAATAGATCAGCGTCGGCTTGAACATGATGAAGCGGTTATCGTGCGTAAAATAGGAGGCACCGCCGAAGATGAGGACGAGCGCGATACTGAGCCATTGCAGCGGCGCGACGGGCCGGCCGCGCCATGTCTCGAAGGCGATCTGGCCGAGCCCCACCGCCACCGATACGGCGATGGTGATCGGCGCACTTCCCGTGATCGCGAAGACCACGAGAAAGACGATGGTCGACAGCAGGTCTTCGAACAGCGATTTGAGCGCCTCTCTCATGGGTGTTTTCCTTTGGGAACCAGCGATTCCAGATGGGCGACATAGGCAAGCAGCGAATTGCGTCCACGCGCCGTCAGTGCGTAAAGCGACTGCGGTTTGCGTGCGACGAAATGCTTGCGCACCGTGACGTAGCCGCCGTCTTCGAGCTTCCTGAGATGCACGCTTGCATTGCCGTCAGTCATCTTCGTCGCATCCCGGATCGCCGTGAAATCGGCTTCCTCGGCGCCCGCTAGAAAAGCCACGATCGCAAGCCGCGCGCGGCTGTGCAGCAGCTCGTCGATGGCGTTGTGGTCGAAGTCGGTCATTCGCCGTTGCGGCCGCTCAGAAGGAGAACGAGTCCCGGACCGGCGAGAAAGGCGAGCATCATTGCGGCAGCCACTGCAAGGAGGAGCCCCGAATCGCGCAAGCCATAAAGCACGAACACGCCCGCCCACCAGGCGAAGGCGACGTAACGCATCCAGCGATGATTGCAGAGCGCGGAACCGGCGAAGAAGGCAATGCCGAGGATGCTGGCCACTGCCGCGTCGTACCAGTGATACCTGACGACCCCGTTCCAGTTTGCGGCGATCGCAAGCGCGGTCAGCGAAATGCCGCAGCCGAGCCACAGCATGGACAGCGCCTGCGCCATGGGGCTGCGCGCTGCACTTGCGCCACCCAGTCCCAGAAGACGCGCACCCAGCCGGCGCAGCGAATAGATCCACGGCACGCCGATCGCGAAGGCCCAGGCCCAATTGCGATCGACCGACGACCAATGCCGCACATAGGCATAGGTCGCGAGGTAACCGCCCGCGACGAACAAACCCCAGATCAGAAGATCGGCGCTGCGCCCCCGCGCATAGGCGCGCCCGCCTTCGATGGCGCTGCGAATGAAAGCGATATCGTTTTCGACGTCCGCCATGAGGCCCTCTTGGCTGTAATGTACTTTGTTTAATAAAGTACATTGCCAGCATATGGAAATCAAGGGGTTTTGAACAGTGGCTACGTCCCCTCAGACCGCCGAGGCGACACTCGAAAATGTGGTCTTGAGCCTGGTGCCGACGCTGTCGACGGCGCTGATGATGACGAGCGCGATGGCCGCTGCGATCAGTCCATATTCAATGGCGGTGGCAGCCGATTCGTCGCGAGCAAAGCGCTGAATCAAATGGAACATCGGCTCACTCGCAAAAATGACGACCCTGCGACCCTCTCACAGCAGCATTAAAATTTCCTGTTCGTATCGGGCGTACCCCTACATGTTGACGGAGACGTCAACCAATACGGCAGCCCGGTGAACGATTTGGGGTCATTCGAAGGCAACCGGAACTTGCGATACAGGGTCGAGTTCCCGAATCATGACCCTTTATCGCTTCTACTCCATCGACAAGGACGGCCACGTGTTCGCGCGGGCGGAGCTGGACTGCAATGACGACCAGGAAGCTCTGGAGTTCGCCAAGGCCATGCAGACGCCGCGACTGGAGATTTGGGACCATGACCGCCGCGTGGGCATCGTTTCCGCAGATGACAATTAGGCCGCCGGTCCGGGCAAGCGCCACACCATCCCCGCGAAGGAGGGGGTAAGTTCTTAGGGGGCAACCGCTTAGGTAGATTACCGGATTACGCGGAGGTGCCTGCAGGCCTATCTGACTGCGCACGAAATCCGCAACCGGGTTCGCCGTGGCTCAGAACAATGATCAAACGATCTGCATCGTCGACGACGACGATGCGGTTCGCGATTCGCTGAAAATCATGCTCGAATCCTGCAGTATGCGGGTTCGCGATTTCGCTTCGGCTCGCGACTTTCTGGAATGCGCCGGCTATCGCGATTGCCGCTGCCTCATTCTCGACCTTCACATGCCGGTCATGTCCGGGCTCGAACTGCTCGAGACCTTGCGCGCGCAGAAAGTCGAAGTCCCGGCCGTCATGGTGACGGGCCGGCCCGAACCGCAGCTCGCAATACGCCTCGAAAATGCAGGCCTCTCGGGACTTCTGGCCAAGCCCGTCGACGATTGCGAGCTCCTCGATCGCATCGCCCGAGCGATCAGTTCTGCTCAGCATTGACCGGGCCCGATAGGTACTAACCCCTACGGGAACATCCGCATACGAGACACGCGCGGGCGGCGCCATTGTTCCTGCGTCGAATTCTCAGGAGGCAATGGGAATGTCAATTCACGCGGCAGCGGGCTTTGCACCGAAATACGCTTCACCGGTCGCGCGCGCGAAAATCGGCGCTGCGCCCGACGACGGCCTTTCCGCCATCCAGGCGCTCGGCCAGCTCGCGCATTACGCGCGCGACACGACGATCTTCAGCGACGGCGACGACGCGCTCTACGCGTACAAGATCGTCAAGGGCACCGTCAGGCTCTGCAAGATGCTGAGCGACGGCCGCCGCCAGATCGCGGAATTCCTGCGGGCCGGCGATTTCTTCGGCTTCGAATGGCGCGATGCCTACTCGCTGACGGCCGAAGCGCTGGAAGACACGGTCGTCGTGCGGGTGCCGCGCGCGCGCCTCGATCGCCTCGGCGAGGAACGCCGCGACGTGCAGCACATGCTGATGTCGCTTCTCTGCAACGATCTGTGCGTCGCGCAAAATCATCTTCTGCTGCTCGGCCGCCAGACGGCCAGGGAGCGCGTGGTGTCGTTCGTGCTGGCGCTGGCCGCGCGCAACAAGGCGAAGAGCGGCGACACGCTCGCCGTTCCGATGTGCCGCCAGGACATCGCGGATTATCTCGGCCTCACCATCGAAACCGTGTGCCGCGCCATCAGCGAACTCAAGCGGGCTCGTCTGATCGGCGTACCGAACCGCACGCAGATTGTGGTATTGAACCTCGCGGCGCTGCGCGAAATCGCAGGCCACGACGCCTGATCACGGGAAAGGGAGATTGACCATGTCGATCGCAAAAATCATCGTGCCGCTGACGGGCGCCACACGCGACGGGATCGCGCTGGAAACCGCTTTCGTGGCCGCACTACCAAGCAAGGCGCACGTGGTTGCGCTTTACGTGCAGGTCGATCCGCGGCTCGGGCTGCCCTATATGGGCGCGCCCGTGTCGGCCGACGTGATCCAGGCGATCATCGATTCGAGTGCCGAAATGAATCGCACCGCCGCCAAGTCGGCGCGCACAACCCTGGCGGAGGCCGCAACGCGCGCGGGCGTTCGGCTCGTGGCTGCACCCGAACGCGCGCCCGAACGCGCGAAGGACGTCACCTGCTCGTTCCGCGAAATGGAAGGCTATTTCCCGCAATGCGTGGCCGATGCCTCCAGGCTCTCCGATCTCATCGTCTTCGGCCCCGTGACGCCTGCGGACGGTCCCGAACTTTCGGACGCCTTTGTCGAAGCTCTGACGAAAACCGAGCGCCCCGTTCTCCTGGCGACGAAGCCGCCCAAATCGCTGACGGGGCATGTGACGCTCGCCTGGGACGGCAGTGCGGTCGCCGCCCGTGCGCTGCTCGCGGCCATGCCGTTCCTCGAACAGGCCGGCAAGATCACGCTTCTCTCCTGCAGCCAGCCCAATGCGAAGAAGCCCGATTTCCGCGATGCCGAGGAATATTGCGCGCTGCGCGGGCTCGCCTGCACCGAAGCCGTCATCGCTCCGGGAAAGCGCGGCATCGGCGAAACGCTGCTTGACGAAGCGGCCGAACGCCGCAGCGATCTGCTCGTGATGGGCGGCTTCGGCCATAGCCATCTGAGCGAAGTGTTTTTCGGGGGCGTAACGCAGCACGTGCGCTGGAACGCGACGCTGCCCGTTTTGATGGTACATTAGCCTCAGAGATGCCGTTGCCGCGTCGTCAGCGACGTAGCAGGCCCGCCCGTTCACGCTTTCGGGTGATGCATTTCCAGAAGGACACCGCAGGCGTTCGAAGCCCTGACGATCGCCTCCGCGAGCCGGCCGCGCGCGGCTTCTGCCGTGAAATCGCGCACGATCGAGTCCCAGGCCGCCTGTCCCGCCGCCTGATGCAGCGCATGATCGGCAATCAGTTCGGCGTAGCGCTCGGCCAGCGAAACAAAAAACAGCATGCCGCCCGCGTGTTCGGGATGGGAGAGAATGCGCACGGCGAATTCGCGGTGCGCCAGCGCGCGCGCATGCGCCCGTTTGGCGTTGGCGGGCACCGCCAGCATGCGCAGGGGCTGCCATTCCAGCAACAGACTCGCGACCACGAAGACCGCGGCGACGATGGCAAAAGCAAAGCGCACAGCCAGATGCGGCAGGCCAAGCGCCAGCGCCCCGAACGCCATTAGCGCCAATGTCGCGCCCCAGACGACCGGATAGAGATGGTAGCGGTCGCTGGCGTGCACGGTGACGAAGGCGAAGCGCGCCTCAGTGCGCGCCTGCGCCGCCGCGATGGCCGCATTCACGCGCTCATGTTCGGCCGGCGTGAGGTTTTTCAACGCGCCTACCACGAGCCCGACGCGCCTCCCCCGCCGAATGAGCCGCCGCCGCCGGAGAAGCCGCCGCCGCCAAATCCTCCCCCGCCGAAACCGCCGCGTCGGCCGCCCAGTCCGCCGAGCAGAAAGAGCGGCCAGAAGAAGCGCCCGAACACGATCCAGAGAAGGACGACGATGATGACGACGGGGAAACGCCCCATATGCGCGTTGCCATGGTCGTTGTCGCCGGAAGCCTGGGGCGCATAATCGTCCGGATTGATGGTGGCGCCGCCGATGGTCTTGAGAATGGCGCTGGTGCCGGCGAGCACGCCGCCGTCGAAATCGCCCTTCTTGAAATAGGGCGTGACGATCTCGGCGATGATGAGCTTCGACTGCGCATCGGTGAGCTGGCCTTCGAGACCGTAGCCAACTTCGATGCGCATCTGATGTTCGGCCGGCGCAATGATGAAAAGCGTGCCGTTGTTCTTGCCCTTCTGTCCGATCCCCCAGGCGCGGCCGAGCTGATAGCCGTAGTCTTCAATCGGCAGGCCCTGCAGCGATTTGAGCGTGACGACGACGAGTTGCACGCCGGTCTGCTTCTCCTGCTGCGTCAGCATGGAGGCGAGCTTTCCTCGCGTCTCCGACGAGAGAATGCCCGCCTCATCGACGACGCGTCCCGTCAGGGGCGGAAAGCTGGGGGTCGCCGCCGCCGCGGGCAAGGCAATCAGAAACGAAAGCCATGCCGCGGCGAGAACGACGATTCGCGCTGCCATGCGCATCAGGATATGCCTCTGTTGCTCAGAACTTCACCTGCGGGGTCTGCTGCGCCTGCTCGATGATGGTGAAAGTCTGACGCACTTTCATATCGGGATAGAAGATGGCCGCGACCCAGCGGCTCGGAATGGTGCGCAGCGTCGTGTTGTAGGTCTGCACCGAGTCGATGTAGTCCTTGCGTGCGACGGCGATGCGGTTTTCCGTGCCTTCGAGCTGCGCCTGCAGCGCCAGGAAGTTCTCGTTCGATTTGAGATCCGGATAACGCTCGCTCACCGCCAGCAGGCGGCCCAGCGTGCTGGTCAGCTGCGACTGGCTCTGTTCGAAGTTGTGGAACGCCTGTGGATTGGAGAGCACGTCCGGCGGCAGGTTCACGGTCGTCTGCGTCGCGTGCGCGCGCGCCTCTGTCACTGCTGTCAGCACGGTCTGTTCCTGATGGGCATAGCCCTTCACGGTGGCCACCAGATTGGGGATCAGGTCGGAGCGGCGCTGGTACTGGTTCAGCACCTCACTCCACTTGGCCTTCACGTCCTCGTCCTGACGGGGTACGGCGTTGATGCCGCAGCCGGCCAGCCCCGCGAGCACGACAAACAGCACACCGGCGCGCGCAAGCGCCCCAAAAATCGGTTTCGCCATGGCGAAAAAGTCTCCTTCGAACCCAGTTGTGGGGGAAGATAGTATGTCCAGGGGCGTAATCCTATACCGAGGCGGGTATGGAGGGCGGCAGGCGCCAGCACGGCTGGCCGGGATCGTCCGCGCGTGGAGCCCAATCCGGCGCGACCCCAATTCCCTGGCATCAGGGATTTTAACAGGGGCGCGAAAAAGGGCGGCGTCGCGAAAATCGCAGAAACACCGATGCCGCAGGGCTTTCGCGCATGGCGGCTCCCGTGCCTGTGGCCATTAACAGGGAACATCAGCGAATTTTTCATCCGTATACGCATTAATCTCTCGCAAAATACCTCGATCAAAAACAATCGTGTTATCCCCGGCCGACCACCGTGGAAGCGGTGGGAAGGTAAGGGGACCCGGGCGGCGAAAAAACACGCGAACTCGAATTTTTGCACACCACGAATTCTGAAACGCACCACTCATCATAACCACCTGGGTCCCCTTCCCTCGCGCTTCGCGGCTCGCCGGGGATGACCGCTCTTTTTGAAATTTCGAGAGAGAGACAAAGAATCGCGCGCGACGCGAGCACGTCGATACTTCGCTTGGATTCACGCTGACAAAGAACGAACTGCGCAAGTCTGGCACATACGATATGTATTCGGGAAGGTGCACGATTCGGCAACTGTGCAGATTTATGTAAACCAATGGGCAACGCGACGACGATTTTTGTCGTCCGTATCGGGTTTCATCGATCCCGCGGCTCAACTTTTCTTCTCGAGCGCCGCCGCGACGCGCTCCAGTGCATCATATCGCCGACGATTAAGCACCAAGTTTTCCTTCCGATACGAGCCGAGAAATCCGCGGCCGCGCATGGGTGTACAGAAGTATATCCAGGCCCCGATCAGCAGGAACATCGGGACCAAGTTGATGAGTATGTCGACGACGTCGTGTCCCCAGACCGTCATTTCTTGGCCTTCCAATGGAATTGAGACGAATCGGATTTTCACCGATTTGGCGTATCAGCCTTTCTTCTCGAGCGCCGCAGCGACACGCTCCAGTGCCTCGGCTTGCCGGCGGTAAAGCTCCAATACTTCCTTATAATATGAGCCCATAAACCCGCCCCGCATGCGGGTCAGAAAATAGATCCAGACCCCGATCAGCAGGAACATCGGGAACCAGTTGATCAATATGTCGACGACGTCGTGTCCCCAGATCGTCATTTTGTGCCTCCAAAGGAATAGCGACAACGACGATGACCAAGCCATCTTTTCCAGGAACCTGCAATCGTGCCCGCTCGGAAAATGCCTGGGTTTGATGGTATCGTGAGGTCGGTCGGGGGATGGAGACCCCAGCGGAGCGTGCAATGAAGAAAAAGAAAGCCAAAAAGCGGAATCCCGTTTTCGAAGGTATCAAGCAGGGACTGGAGGAAGCCCTCGCCTATGCCCGCGGCGAAGCCGATCCGTCCCAGTACAAAGTCCACATCCCCAAGGACATCGACGTGAAACGCGAGCGATGAACGGATGGTCTCGCAGATGGCTGCGCTGGCGGTATCGCATCCGCAAGCGTCCATTCCTTCACGCGAGTCTCTATATGGCGCCCAATCTCTACCATGCGGCCAGGGCAGCGCTGGGTATCGACACGATTGCCACCCACGCCGAAACAGGTCCTCGCGGCCGCGTCGCCCTTTGCCTGCGGTTCCGCGACGAGGCGCGTTATCTGGCGGAATGGCTCGATTACTATCTGGCCGCCGGAATCGATCACTTCTTCCTCTACAACAATTTCAGCCGTGACGATTACCTTACCGTTCTGGCGCCCTACATCGAGTCGCGCGCCGTGACGCTGATCGACTGGCCGCGCGCACCGGCTTCGCCGGCGGCGGAAACCGACTGCATCGCGCGCACGGCAGGCCGTTTCGACTGGGTCGGCTTTCTCGACGCCGACGAATTCGTGGTGATCGCGGACGGCCGCGCCATCCCGGATTTTCTGGCCGCGTTTCCGCGGGCCTGCGGCGTTGCGCTCCACAATTATTATTTCGGCTCCTGCGGCCACAAGCTGCGCCCGCATGATCCCGTGATCAGGGCCTATAGGCGACGCGAAGCGCGGCTTAGCCATTACTTCAAGGTTTTCGTCCGCCCCGACCGCGTCAGCCGAAACCGCAACCCGCACAATTTCTACTTCCGCGGCGGATGCTGTGCCGTGAACGAGCTCGGCCGTCCTGTCTATGGCAGCACCAGCGAGCCGCCGACCGCGCAACGGGCCTGGATCAACCACTATTTCTACAAGAGCCTGGAAGATTATCTCGAGAAGGCTGCGCGCGCTCCGACGCAAGACGCGTTCGGCATGAAACATCCCACACGGGTCGCGAGTCGGGCGAACCTCGCCATGACACGGGCCAACGACGTGGCGGACACCAGCGCGGTAGACTATCTCGACGCGCGCATGACGGCGGCGAAGAGGGCCGACGGCTGAACCCTTGCAAAAGGCAGAAGCGGTGCGTGTCCCTACTTCCCGCGCAGGATACGCTCTTGCACTCGAAGCTGGCTCGCGGGAACCTCCCCCCAACGAATACAACACGAGGAACACCCATGAACGGCGCTGAAAGCCTGGTCTCCACGCTCGTCGCCTGCGGCGTCGACGTCTGCTTCACCAATCCCGGCACGTCGGAAATGCACTTCGTGGCAGCGCTCGACAAGGTCGAGGGCATGCGCGCGATTCTGGGCCTGTTCGAAGGCGCGGTGACGGGCATGGCGGACGGCTATGGGCGCATGAAGGAGAAGCCGGCCGCAACGCTCCTGCATCTCGGCCCCGGTCTCGCGAACGGGCTCGCCAATCTTCACAATGCGCGCCGCGCCTCGACGCCCATCGTCAATATCGTCGGCGATCACGCGACCTATCATGCGCAATACGATGCGCCGCTCGCCTCCGACATCGCGGGCTTTGCGCGGCCCGTCTCGGCCTGGGTGCATACGAGCATGAGCCCCAGGACGATCGCGGCCGACGGCGCGCGCGCCGTGCAGGCCGCGCGCGCCGCTCCCGGCCAGATCGCGACGCTCATCCTGCCGGCCGACACGGCCTGGCTCGAGGCCGACCGCGCGGCAGGACCGTTGCCGGTCGCCGAACCCGCACCCGTCTCGGACAAGGCGATCGACGAAGCGGCCCGGCTTCTCAAGAACGGCAGGAAGACGGCGATCCTGATGCGCGGCAATGCGCTAAAGCCGGCGGGCATCGAAGCGGCAGGACGCATCCGCGCGAAATCTGGCGCGCGCCTGATGTGCGATACGTTTGCGCCGAAGCTTTCGCGCGGCGCGGGCCGTGTCGCCGTCGAGCGCATCCCCTATTTTGCCGAACAGATCGTCGAATTCCTCTCGAACGTCGAGCAACTGATTCTCGTGGGCGCGAAACCGCCCGTGTCGTTTTTCGCCTATCCGGGAAAACCCAGCTGGTGCGTTCCGGAGGGCTGCAGGATTCTTTACCTTTCGCATCCCCACGAAGACGGCTTGGGCGCGCTCGAAGCGCTGGCCGAGACCATCCATGCGCCGCGCGAAGCGGCCGACATGGTCGTTCTCGCGCGCCCCGAGTTGCCGAGCGGAAAACTCAATGCCTATTCCGCCGGACAAGCGATCGGCCATTACCTGCCGGAGAACGCGATCATCGCCGACGAGGCGGCGACGGCGGGAATCGGCGCCGCGGTCTATACGGCCGCCGCTGCACCACACGATCATCTGGCGTTGACGGGCGGCGCGATCGGAATGGGCGTGCCGCTGGCGACAGGGGCCGCTGTCGCCTGTCCCGACCGCAAGGTCGTCTGCCTGCAGGGCGACGGCGGGGCGATGTACACCCTCCAGGCCTTGTGGACGCAGGCGCGCGAGAAGCTCGACGTCGTCACGGTGATATTCGCAAATCGCGCCTACGCCATCCTCAACATCGAATTGATGCGGGTCGGCGCGGAAAATCCCGGGCCGAAAGCGCTCTCGCTGTTCGATCTGCGCAATCCCGAACTCAACTGGATGCAACTTGCAGCCGGCATGGGCGTGGAAGCCTCGCGCGCCGCGACAGCGGAGGAATTTTCCGCGCAATTCGCGAGCGCGATGAAAGGGCGCGGACCGCGCCTGATCGAAGCGGTCCTCTGAACGGCTGCAACCGGCCCTTCCATGCAGCGTTATCTTCCTTGACCCCGCGCTCCCGCGGCGTCGAAGGAGCATCCCCATGACGGAACCAAAACGCTTCGGCAACGAAAAAACCGCCCCGAAGAACAAGGTGCAGGGCGAAGGCGATTACGAAGCCACGCGGCATTACGATGAAAAGCTGGAAAAATTCGTCGCGGAGAAAAAATCCGAAATCCCCAGGCTGGCCAAGGACGCCGCGAAGGCAATCGACGGCCCCGAGGGCGACGCATTGCGCAAGGCCGAAAAAGCCGGCGAGGCCAAGGCACGGCATTAGAGCCGCAGCACTCGCGGGCGCGAACCGGCGCTTTTTTGCGGCCTTACGCGCTCAGCGCGGCATAGCGCTTGAGGTGATGATCGACATTGCCGTAGAGCGTGTCGAGCATGGTCAGGCGCTTGAAATAGTGGCCGACATTGAGTTCGTCGGTCATGCCCATACCACCGTGCAGCTGGACCGCCTGCTGGCCGACGAACCGCCCCGCCTTGCCGATCTGCACCTTTGCCGCCGATGCCGCCTTCTTCCGCTCGACTTCGTCTTCGCCGAGTTTCAGCGTCACCATGTAGGTGATGGACGACGATTGTTCGTAATTCATGAACATGTCGACCATGCGATGCTGCAGCACCTGGAACTTGCCGATCGGCACGCCGAACTGCTTGCGGGTCTTGGAATATTCGACGGTGGTGTCGAGCAGCACCTTCATGGCGCCGACCGCTTCCGCGGCGTGCGCGGCAATTGCCGCGTCCGTTGCCTGTTCGATCAGCTTGAGGCCTTGGTCGACGGCGCCGATCACGTTCGCGGCCGGCACTTCGACGTTCTCGAAGGTGATTTCCGAAGCACGCAGGCCGTCCACGGTCGGATAATCGCGCGTGACGATTCCCCTGGACTTCTTGTCGACCAGGAAGACGCTGACGCCCTTCTCCTCGCGCTGCCCGCCGGACGTGCGCGCGGTGACGATCAGCGTATCCGCCCAGGGCGCGCCCAAGACCACGGCCTTCTGGCCGCTCAGCACATAGGACGAGCCCTGTTTCTTCGCGCTCGTCGTGAGGTCGGCAAAATTGAAGCGGCCCTGCGGTTCGGCGAAGGCGAAGGCGATGATCGTCTCGCCGCCCGCGATCTTGGGCAGCCATTCGTCCTTCTGCGCGTCGCTGCCGCCATGCATGAGGAAATTGCCCCCCACCACGACGGTCGAAACGAAAGGCTCGACCACGAGCGCGCGGCCGAACTCTTCCATGACGATCATCACTTCGACGGGGCCGCCGCCCAACCCGCCATGGGCTTCCGGCAAGGGTGCGGCGAGGAGGCCGAGTTCCGCAAACTGCGCCCAATTCTTCGCGCTCCAGCCCGGTTCGGTGCGCGATATTTTCTTGAAGGTCTCGAAGTCGTAGTGGCTCTGCAGAAACTTCGACAGCGAATTGCGGAGCAGCGTCTGCTCCTCGGTAAACGAAAAATCCATGTGCGTCTTCCCTGAGAGACTTTGTTATCGGGCGAACCTGGCCCTTAAAGG
>Ga0302326_10023173_pt1 | contig 12667 bp, 16 predicted proteins | sample Palsa_T0_3_FD_202264 | JGI IMG/M metagenome (GOLD analysis project Ga0302326, IMG submission 202264) | Peat permafrost microbial communities from Stordalen Mire near Abisko, Sweden - Palsa_T0_3 | ecosystem: Environmental > Terrestrial > Soil > Palsa > Peat permafrost | place: Sweden: Abisko... | reverse complement strand
AGAAAAAATCGTCATCCGTGTCGATCAACGCTGCAAGGCGCCAGATAGCATTATTGAGAAGGATAGTGTATCCGCTAGGACTTTACGTCCCTGACCTGAGCAAGGCGCAGAAGTTCAGTAAGGAAGACCTGTCGATCTATTTCAGCGACGTCAGCCACAAGATTCTGAAGATTTCTGCCATAATCGAGGAGATGAAAGAGATGGTCGAGATATACAACGACACCGACTTCGTAACCAGCAGCAACCGGACCAACGTCGTGCTTGCTATTTTGACGATAATCTTCACCCTCACAATCCCTGCCTCCGTGATAAGCTCCATCTACGGGATGAACGTCCCTCTACCCGGTGGTGCCGTGACCGGGCCGTCTGGAATCTTCGGAATATACACATCTATGATATTCATCTACACAGCGATGCTCGTGCCGGCGTTCCTCATGGCGCTGTACTTCAAGCGCGTCGGCTGGTTCTAGGAATTCGCTTTCTTTCCCCTCATTCTAGGCGAGTACCAGAAGAAACCCACACCGAATGAAAGGTACCAGATGTCGAACCTGAGGTAGCCTACGGGCGTGTTCACCCAGAAAAATGGCAGTGCAGAGCCGACGAAAATGCAACCAAGGAACAGTTCGGCCCACATTGTGTGCCTGAATCCCCTGATGAGGGACTCGTGGATCCGCAATTCGGTACCTGATCTCCCCACCTCTTTCAGAAAGATGCGCGCCAGGCCCGCCAGGAGCAGGTAGGTCAGACCTATGTCGATGGCGTAGGTGAAAGAAGACCACTCCACGAATGATAGAGGTTGACTGCTACTGCTGTCCAGAACGTATAGCGTGTACGGCTCGAGGGCTACGCAGGCCAGCAGCATCACGTTCAGGACCAGTGCCCCGCGTACTTCGACAGGCAGGACTGCCATGATGCGCGAGTAGAGGAACCAGCTGGTCACGACCAGTGCGAAACTGAAGATGAAGAGCAGAATGTCGTCGCCGAGGGCGTCGGGCGTTTGCGGCAGGTTCGAGATGAGTACGAGTGAACCAATCGAGAGGGCGAGCCCGAAGACTATGTCCGAGAGGCCCTCTATCCTTACCTTGATGCGGTCGACAACGACAGGTTCCTCAGGCAAGCGTATCGGTGACGGCAGCGTAGTTATTTATCCTAAAGCGGGCCCGCTAACACGAACTAGCTGCCGTCTCTCCCGTCGCTTCCAGGGTGAGGTGCTGCTGTGAACCACCCTGCAGGGTCACATTCACCGCTATCGCGTATACGTCTCCCACGGCGACATTCTGGACGGCTATCGAATTACACGCCGTGGCGCCCCCGGGCAGAGGGTTCGAGGCGCTTACCGGCTGGCCCTGGTACAACAGCACCAAACTCCCGACGTTCGAGATTGAGGTCGAGCCACTGCTCGAGAAGCTCACGGCTACCACCGGGAGGTTACCCGCGTTCGGGTTCAGGACACGCACAGTCAGATTGCCGTTCCCTGAGCCGGATGGGGCGCTGAGGCTCCCGTCGACCAGCACCAGTCCGGGCTCGGTCGCAGTTGACTCGCTGGTCTTGGACCCTGATAGGCCGCCTCCAAGGAGGACAGTAATTCCAGCTACGACCAGGATCACGACTACAGCGAGCACGACAACGACTGTCCCTACTGCCGGCCTGCCTTCCCGGAGGGTCGTGCGTCCTCGGTTACCTTCGCTAAAGCACAACCCTGCCGGAAAAACCTGAATCAGGGTTAAAGGTTTCGCGGGAGGCATGCTCGGTCACTGGAAGACGGTTGATGGAACAAACCTATAGGGTAAAATGGCCTGTCAGCCCAACGGCGTCCATGTCCGGGGGGAAGGTATCATCTAGGGTACTTACCAGGGCCGCCGAGGAGAACCCCCGGGAGTTCTTCGTCAGTATGTTCAGGGAAGGTTTTCAAAGCACAAAGAAGGCCGACTGGGTCATATCCGGGGTACCGATGGCGTTCTTCAACCCGGTGATGAGGACCGAATTTCCAGAGGTTGCTGCGCCGGACATCAAGATAATGGTAGCCAAGTTTGACCCTGCGACGTCTCCTATCAGCTGGTGGGTGACCCCGTTCACGCGGCCAAAAAGTCTCGCTGACCAGCTGCTCGCCAACGGATTCAAGTTCGAAGAGACGATTCCCGCTATGTCCCTGCCGCTCGAACGGCTGAAGGCGCCCACGTATCCCCTTGGCCTCGCTGTAAAGGAAGCCCGCAGCCCGAAAGAACTGCTAAGGTGGTTCCGAGTGGTCGCTGACGCCTTCGAGATCCCCGCAAAAGTCACCGAGGAGCTCTACCGCGGCATGCTGAAGAAGCTGAAATCACCAGATGGTGACGTCGTCAACTACTCCGGATACATAGGACGCCGGCTCGTGGGGACGTCCACGCTCTTCCTGGGGAAGAGTGCCGCTGGCCTATACAACGTAACGACAATCCCCTCGGCCCGCGGGAAGGGCATAGGGAGCGCTATCACCCATTTCACCCTCTCCGAGGCGCACCGGAGGGGCTTCAGGATAGGCACCCTGCAGTCGTCTAAAGCAGGCTACGGCATCTACAAGAAACTTGGGTTCGAGGAACGTTTCAAGATCAGCAGCTACGTCCTCGTGAAACCCAGGAAACCGTGACTACCGCCTCGTCGCCGGTGCGTCACATCTCGTGAATGCTCTTCGCTTCGACCCTTATCAGGACACGCGGGTCCTTTGGATTGTGGTTCGGGTACTTCGGGCTGCCGTTGTACTTCATGTTCATCTTGTCGATGTGTTCTTCGCCACCCTTCTCGGTGATACCAACGGCCTTCCCTCTGATAGACACCGTCGAATAGGGGTTGGTCATGTCAAAGATTGCGATGGCAATCCGCGGATCGCGCCTAAGGTTACGTGTGCGCTGTCTGCTCTTGGCTGCGTTGAGGACTATCGTGTCTCCGTCACGGTCGACCCACACGGTTGCAGCCTGAGGTGAGCCATCCGGCATCAGAGTAGCGACGATGGCAAAGTTCTTTCCGTCCATGAGCTTCTTCGCCTTTTCGGTTAGTTTCATCGTGAATCGCCTTAAGGTGCCTACTCGCGACTTTTTATTGTTTCAGGAGGTGTCTTTCGCTTCCTCGAGCGGCTGCCAAGGAGCGCTGCCGGCTTCGGGTAGGGACTCGCGCCTCTTCTTGAGCTCAGCTAGCAGGTCGTGGTTGATCTCGTCGATGGTCTTCATGGTCTGATTGAGCGCGTTGTTGGTCTCATTCACCGCGAGGAGCATCTCGCGCAGCTGCCTGTCCTGCTTCACCCACAGGTAGGACAGGGCCCCTTCAGCTATCAATATTGAGACGATCCCTGCTATCAGTTCAGGTATGCTCAGCCAGCCGTGATAGTAAATCGCTGTCAGCAGGATTCCCGAGTAGAAGAAGAGACAAAGGTAAAGAAAGGCACGAACGGAGTTGTCGAAGACCCCCGGCGCCTGCGACCTCTTGGTTTTCGGCGCTTTCGGACTCGCAGCCATCCCGCTATTCTTCTCGCCCTCGTCATTTAACCATGCGCAAAGGCCGGTTCCGGCGAAAGTCTACACGGGAAAAAGAGAAACTGCCGGACTACATCGTCCGGCCTGTTCAGCCGACTAGTTGCCGGAAGGCTGGTTAGTGTTGAGAGGAGCGGGCTTCTGGTCTGGATTTGCGTCCCTCTTAGCGTCGACTTCGACATTGTCAGGACTCATGGTGGGGATGTCGGCCATGTCGTTTCCGGCCGGCGCGTCCACGACGCCGTTCTCGTAAGCCGGGGCATCGTTAATCGCGACCTGCGCGATCTCGGGTTTGGTGGCTATGGGGTTGGGGATGAGAATGGGCTGGTGGTAGTCTGTGGTTGGGGTCTTGAAGCCCGTTACGTCCGGCTTCTTTTGGCCTTTCCCATAGGCATTCTCGTTCTGCGCCGGAGTGTCAGTGTCGTTCTGTGTCTGTGATTGCTGTGACATGCCAATCATAGCGGAGGTCCGCCCAATTCCCTTTGGTTAGATAGTTGTGAGACGTCTCTATGTAGGAAGGTGATAGAGCCTGCGTTTATCGAAGCTTCAGGGCCCGCGCCTTATCACGGGCGCGGATGCTTCTACCTGCTGAAGAACCAGCCCAGCACAACGAGTACGATGATTACCACGATGATTGTACCGAGTAATCCATATCCGGTCCGCTTCTTCCCTATGTTGAATGACATGCATCACTATACTTCCGGCGTCCTATCTGGTTTCAGGTAGCTTGAGGGATAACTTTGCTATGTAACGATGTCAATCGCGGTCCAGATTGTCCCCAGTTCCGTTGAGTCTCGCTTTTGCTCAGAAGAATGCAATTCCCCCACGCGTCAGTCTAAATACCGGAACCTGAACCCCGTTTGAACTCGCGGCCCCGGTAGTGTAGCCTGGTTAGCATAGGAGCCTGTGGAGCTCTCGACCCGGGTTCAAATCCCGGCCAGGGCCCTCTTATCTCCTCGTTTTGGAACACTTTAGGACATCAGAGTCCATATCCGTCGAATCGCCAAGACGAGATGGGTGCAGGCTTCAAGCTACTTTATTTAGCGACAGGGCAGCTTCGGGCGCGGATGCCCTACCTTCTCCCTCGCTCCCTCACCAAGACGAAGAGTCTTGGGTTCGTACTCGCCTTTGGCGACCTTTCCTATCTTGAGATTTGTACCGTGCTCGACGAGAGGCTCCTGAAATCTGAACAGCCATGGTCGCAGATAGCTATCGTAGAGATGAAGGATGACAAGGGAGGGTACGAGAAACTGGCAGGCGTCCACAAGGTCGTCGTCCCAGTGACCCTTCAGCCCAAGAGCTGGCTCGCATCAATCAAGGAACTGGAAGCATTTCTCGACGAATTCGATGACAGTTTCAATTTTTCGGTAAGTCTCTACGCTCCTCAGGGGGCAAGTGACGCCGAATACGAGCACATAGCCTCGACGCTTCTTGCCACAATAAGGAAGGCAGGCTTCCGGAAAGCCAACCTGATCAGGCCCAGGAATGGGACGGAGGTCCTGACGCAGGAGATAGTCTCACGCAAGATAATCGATTTCGTCGTCATCCGGCTGGGGGAGGATTATTGGGTCGGCGTCACTTCATTCATACCGGAGACCCAGCAGTTCCAGCTCAGGTCCAACGACAGGCCCGTTGTCAGCGCAGACATCTCAATCTCTTCCAGGCTCGCCAAGGTCCTACTGAACTTGTCAGGGGTAAAGAAGGGGCAGACAGTGCTGGACCCTTTCTGCGGCTCCGGGACGGTGCTCTCTGAAGCTCTGCTGACGGGTGCGAAGGGAATAGGCGTCGATAGGGACCGGGTGAGAATCGAGAACGCCAAACGGAACCTCGAATGGCTCTCCAAGACGCGCGGTGTCTCGAACGAGTCCTACTCGCTGAGGGTCGGTGATGCGACGAGGCTGGAGGACATCATGAGCGGTGAAAAGGTGGACGCTGTGGTCAGCGAGCCGATCTTCCTCCCCAAAATCGACTATGCCCCCACCCTCGACAAGGCGAGGAAGCTGATTCGAAACTCCAGTCGCCTATATTCCGAGTCGCTATACTCGATTTCGAGCGTAGTCAAGAAAGGAGGGCGCGTCGTGATAGTGACACCCTCGCTCAGGACTGCGGCGGACAGAGAGGTCTCAGTGGTGCTGGAGAACGTCGAGGAAGTAGGGCTGAGGGCCTTCAGGCCGACCCCGCACCACTTCGATTATCCCGTAAAGATATCGCACGAGAAAACTAGGTGGGTAAGGCGACTGGTTTACGTCTTCGAGCGCGTATAGGACGGTCCCGAGATGGTCATCACTGCCTTTCGCATCAAAGAAACGAGAAGCCCCAGCTCCTTGCCATCTAGCTGCGACCTGACCGTCATCCTTCTTGCGAGCTTCTTCAACCTCTCGGCCCGGTACTTCTGGAGCCCTGAGGCGAGCGCAAGCTCATAGGCGTACGCGGCGAAAGCGTCCCGCTCTCCCAACTTCGGCACGTGCCGCTTCCCCACCGTGGTCCGGGAAAGGACGTAAAGCAATATGGCCGCTGAGTGACTTACGTTCAGCGTCCTGTAATTCGTCCCGGTGCGCACCGTCGTCACAATATCGCAGGCCTCAATCTCGTCGTTCCTGAGACCAGTCGTGTCCCTGCCCAAGACTATCGATACCGATTTGGAGGATGATGCGTACTGCGCAACCTCCTCGGGGCTCACGGTAAGCCTGTTGACATTCGTCCTCTTGGTCGCGGCTATTGCCGTCGTGGCTACGAGCAGGTCGTGACGCTTCCTGAGCTGGTCCAAGTCGACCTCCTCGGCCTCCTCTATCATGTCAGCCCCATGTGCGGCGTACACCGTCGCGACCCTCCTGTCGAACTTGGGCTCGACAAGGTACAGTTTGCGGATACCGAAGTTCTTGGCTAGCCTCGCTGTATAGCCCACGTTGATCGGATATTCCGGACCTACGAGCGTCAAACTCACGTTCTCGAACCTCAAGCTGAGGTCGCGCGGTCTGCGAGGGTTGATATTGTTTACAGGGGCTTGAGCATGCCAACAACTCCCTCGACTTCCTCCGCGGAGAGCCGCTCGACTCTGTGAGACAACAACAAGGAATCTCCATTGGGTAGTTCCAGGCCCAAGCTCTTCAGCGCGCCGGCAAGCCTCTTCCTCTTCTGTGAAAAGAGAAGTTTGACAAGGTGGATGCGCTCGGCCAAAATTTGATTCCTGGGCGTCACTACAACCAATACCGAAGAGACCTTTGGTGGAGGGTCGAACGACTCCCGGCCGACCTGCCGGACTATTTCGACCCTTGAAGAAATCTGGGAGATCACTGATACAGCTCTGTATCTTTCTTCCCCGGGTTTTGCCAAGAGCTTCTCTGCAAAGTCCTTCTGCAAGAGTATCACTGCCCGGTCATACCTGAGCTTGGCCAACCATTCCACAAAGTTGGACGATTCGGAGTAGGGGAGACTGGAGACCAGTACGTCGAAGTCTCTCGAGACAGCAAAAGCGTCTTCCCTGTGTAGGGTTAGTCCTTCGAGCTCGAGCGCCTCAGTCGTGAGATAGTTCTCCTCATCGAGTTCGAACCCCTCGACGCTGGACGCAACCCCACAAAGCTCGCGCGTTACGACCCCAGTGCCCGTCCCGATTTCCAATACACGTTTCCCTTTGGTTATCTCGGCTTTCTGCACCATCAGGTCTACGACTGATTTGTCTGTGAGGTAGTGCTGTCCCAGCGCCCTCCTCTTACGCTCGTTTCTGCGCGACATGCGACCGACGGCTCGCGCGGTCATTTCTTGACGAAGATGTTGATGCGCGAATCGCCAGAAATCTCCTCGGTTATTCTCTTGGCGACGAGTTTGGCTGGTTCCCTTAAGCCGACCCTTGTCTGAATGTCCTCGAAGGACGTGAAGGGCTGCTTGTCTCTCATCTCGACGATTGATTTCATGAAGGTCTTACCTATCCCGGGAATCAATTCTAGCCCGTGGAGCCTGGGAGTCAGGGGTTGCAGTTCATTGAAGTATGTGACGTATCGCGCTTCGTTGTTCTTTACGATCGCCTCGCAGACGATGGGAAGCTCCTGTTTGGCGTCCTGCGTCAGTTCCTCATAGGTTAGCTTTCCTAGCACGCTCATGATCTTATCCCTCCCCTCCCTGCCTATTCGCAGCCTCTCACCGGGGTCGAATTCCTGATCCTCTCCGGCCAGCAGTTCCAGCAGAGTGAGCCGCTCCTCTCCAATCGCCTGCACTATCGAACCCTCTCTTCCCTTGATTACCAGGGACTTTCCGCGCGGAAGAAAATCCAGGACATATGCGAATTCCTCGTATCTTTTCTCGTTGGCGAGCGTCTCAGGGCACTTCCTGTTATCTCAGGGAGAGAGCGACCTGAGCATCCGGGCGCATTCTTCCGAACCGGAGATAGTGGACATACCCTTTCGAACCGTTAGTTTTCTAGGCTCCCTTCCTATATAATCTTACTTGGAGGAAGCAGAGTAAGAACTCCCAATGTCGAGGAGCGGCTAGTTTTCTTTGGCGGTCTTGAGGATTTTGAGCATCTTCTCAAGAGTCTCGGTGGGGAGTAGTTTTCTCCATCCCGCCGTGAAGGTCCTCAGTTCCTCGATGGACTTGGGCATTATATTGATTACCTCCACCGCTTCTTCGGTACTAAGGCCGCAGTCGCTCTCGAGCTGCTTGCGAAGTTTTTTGGCACTCTCGGCGCTTATCTTGGCGAATTTGGAAGCGTAGTCGAGCGTCCTCTTCTGAATCTGGTCTGCCTTCTCTACGTCGATCTTCTCGAGAATCTGGTGGGCCTCGCTCAAGGTCAGGAGTTTCTTTGTTGGCGGCTCAGACACTTGGTGGACCCTCCAGCGGTGCGATGTGGTCCTTCCTCGCTATGACGGTCTTGACCTTGTCGCCGACCGGGACCTGTATTATCAGGGCCCTCGCTCCGACCTCCTTTACAGTGCCTACCAGGCCATTGAATCTTCGGTGGGGCATGCCCTTCACCTGAGTGGAGTCTATCTTTATCACAACCTTCTGGTCGACCGAATAGTCCCTCAGTATCCTGCTCAAGCCACCGAGGTTATGTTTCTTCAGAAGTGACCTCGTCCGTCTTCGGTAGCCTTTAGATCTTCCCAAACTTACTCAAACCTCTTAAGGAGAGGACACCCGAATTTGTTCTTCATTAAAGCTTTTCTTATGCTCGCCGTGCGGCCGTTTTGGAAGGCTACGTCCGGGCGGCGAAGCGGAAGGGGCCCGATTCCCATACCCTCAATATGTCGAACCTTCGGCATGTCAGTGAGACGCCAGAAAGCTCCGACAGGGACGGTGAGACAGACTCGCCGCTCACCAACCTCTTGACAGGAAGTCCGCCGTCGAGTTTGATTTCTGCCACGAGGCTCCTCCCCTTCTTTTCGGTGCTGATCGAGTAGACTCTCTTGAAAACCGTCTTTCCCTTGTTGTTTCTGTACTGGACCTTCGCTCCCCTGATTTTCTTGAGCTGTAGCAATCTTGCCGTATCAAGCTCCTGCAGGGGCTCCATGAAAGCCCTAGTCTTGAAGACGAAGGGAGGGATGGAGACCGGCTTTCCCCTGAGTACCTTGGTGCCTGTGACCTGAGTTCTCCCCTTTCCGGTGACAAGAGAGAGGTGCGACGGGACTTTGCGGTGCTTTGGGTCCTTCATCTCAACGACGAACGGGCGCCCTGGGGGGTACACTGTGCTGTCGGAGTCCTCGCTGCCAATCCATGTGAACTTGGCTCTCGAAGAGTGGAGTATCTTGGCAAGACGTCTACCCAGGACCTCTTCCATGCTCGGGACGTCCGAATATCCGCCGTTGCACTGGTTGCATCCCCTCCCCGAGCACTCTTCACAGAACTCTCTCCTTTGAGACACCCCCTTCGGCTTGGTGTATCTTCCGTATACGAAGAGCGACTTCGCCGAGGCAGAGATTTCGTCTCGGGCGATGTCGACCAGAACGGTGAGCTCCGGATGCATCCGGTCGACCCTCTTGCCCGTCTGTCTCCTCACGAAATCAGTGACTTCTTTGGCCGTCTGAGATTTGATTGTCTCCATCCCCCGAATCTGAAGGTCTGACCTTAGCTTGTCCTCCCTCTCCTGTACTTCTGACGGAATGATCATCCCGACTGAGAATGTCCTGAAGTCATAGCGCCGGACCTGTCGGATGACCCTGCGCTCTATCGCCGGAATCCGCAGGGTCAGTCCTTGACAGATGAAACACTCTCTGGCACGGGCAGTCACGAAGTCTATGTCGTCACTTTGTCTTTTCGCACAGGTACGGCAGAGCGAGAACTCCCTATCCACCAAGGGCTCCTGGCCCTCCGGCTCTCCGTAGCATCTGCCTGAACTCCCTGCCCTTGCTCGCCTTCATGAGGGACTTGGTCTGTTTGTACCTGGAGAGGAGCTCCCTGACTTCCTTTTCGCTCCTTCCCGACCCCTTTGCGATTCTCTTTATCCTCACTGCGTTGAGTATGTCAGGGCTATCCCTCTCCTTTTTCGCCATCGACTGGATTATGCTCTTCCAGATCTTCATGTTCCTCTCGGCCTTCTCCAGGTCCTCGCTCTTCATATTCCCCGCCAGGCCAGGGACCAGGTCAAGGATTTTCTTCAGTGAACCCATCTTGTTGACCTGCTCGAACTGAAAGAGGAAATCGTCCATTGTGAGCTTCCCCGAGGTCATCCTCTGGACCCTTTTCTCGTCCACGTCCGACTCGAGCTGTTTTGCCATGTCGAGGAGAGACTTGAGGTCCCCCATACCCAGCAATCGGCCCACGAAGCGAGTCGAGGAGAATTCTTCCAGGTCGTCTACCCTCTCTCCCGTTCCTATGAAGCAAATCCTTGCGCCTGTAGCCGCGACGGCAGCAAGAGCTCCTCCGCCCTTGGCAGCGCCATCCAGCTTGGTGACGACAATCCCTCCCACAGGGGATATCTTGTGGAACGCGAGCGCTTGGCTGTAACACTGCTGGCCGATTGTACCATCCACCACGAGCAGGTTGATGTCGGGCTTCACCTTCGATACGATCTTGCTCATCTCATCAAGGAGGCTCTTCTCTTCCTTGTGTCGGCCGGCCGTATCTATGATGATGAGGTTCTTGCTCTGTTCGAAGTGTTTCCTGCCCGCCTCGGCCACCTTTATTGAATCACTCTGCTTCTCATCCGCGTACACGTCCACGCCAATCCTCTCGGCGAGCGTCTTCAGCTGGGTTATCGCACCCGGCCTGAACGTGTCGGCAGCGACGACTCCGACTTTGAAACCCTTCTTGCTGTACAGCCTTGCAAGCTTGGAGACCGTCGTGGTCTTCCCTGAACCTTGCACGCCGAGCATCACGATGACGCTGGTCTTCGCCTTGTCAAACTTGAGCGGCTGCTCTCCGCCGAGCATCCTGTCCAGTTCCTCGTAAAGTATCTTGACTATCTGGTCCTTTCGTGTCATGCCCCCGATTGGCTTCTCTTCCAACGCCCGCCTCTGGACGTTTTCAGTCACACTCAGCACGAGCTTCACGTTGACGTCTGCCTGGATCAGCGTTCGCTGCAGGTCGCGCACGAACTCTTTGATGGCCGCCTCGTCGATGACCGAGTTCCCGAGGAGCTTCTTTATCGCTCCCTGCAAGCCGCTGCGAAGTGATTCTAGCAAATCAGTTCACCTGAATTTGAGCTGCCGGAGCCTGTTGAAAAGATAAAGCCTTTGGTGCGAACGAACGAGCAGCCACCTAATTCCTAGAAACCCCGACGAGCATACAAAGCAGAATCGCTAAAGAGGGGGACGACAACCATCAGTCTGTCTTGAGAGTCGGAGTGCTGTTCAGCGGAGGGAAGGACTCTGCTTACTCGGCCTACCTGGCGAGCCAGAAGGACACACTGACCTGCTTGGTCACGTTGCGCCCGCGACGTGAGGACTCGTATATGTTTCACTTCCCCAACCTGCAGTGGACAGGACTCCAAGCAGAATCTATGGGCCTTCCTCAGGTCACATTTGATACGGAAGGGCAGAAAGAAGCTGAGCTTAACGACCTCCGCGCCGCGCTCAAGGCGGCGAAGGAGGCCTACTTCATCGAAGGGGTGTACACGGGCGCGCTTGCCAGCGTCTATCAAAAGTCCCGCGTCGACAACATCTGCGCTGAACTGGAACTCAAGAGCATATCCCCCATGTGGGGGATTGACCCGAGGTCGCATCTCATGAACATCATCCATGCAGGCTTCAGTGTCATGATAATCGGGGTGGCCGCTATGGGGCTGGACGAGAGCTGGCTCGGGAGGTTGCTCGACGAAGAGATGGTTGATGAGCTAGTGGCGCTGCAGACGAAATACAAACTGCATGCGGCGCTGGAGGGAGGAGAGGGGGAGACCTTCGTACTTGATTGCCCCCTCTTCGAGGAGAGGATAGAGGTGGTCTCGTCAAAGAAGCACTGGAACGGGGTCAACGGCTATCTCGAGTTCCTCGACGCGCGCCTGGTCGGGAAACATCAACCATAGGATTAGGCCGGCTCTATCAGAATTGGATTTCATCAGTAGATTCAGACGGCTCTTCCGATTCGATCATCTAGAGCAGGCGAACCCTCGGCCGCGTTAGCCACTATTAAGTCGAATCGGAGGGAGTAACTCGGGTTGCTCTGTGGCTAGCCGGAGCCCTTCACGCGCATGATCTTGTTCCTGCCGAGTACAACCCAGACTTCTACCTCGGCTCCTGCCACCAGCCTCCCCTGGAGCTCCGGCTCCGTAGGAATCGGGCTCTCAGTCACCTCGAAGCTTTGCAGGTCCATTAGTTGGACGCTTGTAGGGGTGGTGGAAACTATCTGGGCCGACCTCTTGTCGATCATGGGTACCTCGACGTGCGTATCTACTGTACCGATCAAACTCTTCTTGGACCCTGTGAATACGGAAATAGCAGTCAGCCTCACCTTCGCGCTACCGTGCTTTCCCGGCTTGCTCTTTTCGACCTCGACGATTTTGCAGGGTTCGCCGTCGATTATGATATAGCTGCCTTCCTTCAAACTACCGAGGTCTACTGGCCGGCTCAAGATTCTAGCCTCCGAGTTTTCATCCATCGGTAATTAAGCCTTGAATCCCGGTTCGGCGTCCCGTTGCCGCACACCGAATCGTATATTATTCCAAACCTCCAAGGGTAGGGTAGCGCATGAAGGATAACCACGTACCGCAAAGTCGGTAGATATGACAAATTCTGGATGAACTG
>Ga0302326_10023172_pt1 | contig 12667 bp, 7 predicted proteins | sample Palsa_T0_3_FD_202264 | JGI IMG/M metagenome (GOLD analysis project Ga0302326, IMG submission 202264) | Peat permafrost microbial communities from Stordalen Mire near Abisko, Sweden - Palsa_T0_3 | ecosystem: Environmental > Terrestrial > Soil > Palsa > Peat permafrost | place: Sweden: Abisko... | reverse complement strand
CCGCGATATAGTTCGATTCGGTGACGTCTTCCGAGGTGTGGTAGCGCAGGAAACGCGCTTCGCCTTCGAAACCGACGCGCCACTGCGGATGCACATCCGCATAGAGGAAGCCGCCGGCGAGGTCCCGCTGACCATAGACTGCCTGAAACGCCGAGACACCCGCGCCCACCGCCACATAAGCGCCCGGCCCAACGGCCGAGGGGACGACTTGTGCCGATGCCTGTCTGACGCCGCCACCAAGGACCGCTGTCATGATCATCGCCATGGCAACGGCCCTCACTGCGTCACCACCAGCGTAATCGTCTGCGTCGCCGTGATGCCTGAGGACTGACCAGTGCCGATAACCTTGAAGGTATACGTTCCAGGCGCCGTTCCCGTGGTGGTCAAACCGCTGCAGCCTGAGATGCCGATCGTAAGCGCGATGGTCATCGCGAAAGCAAGCAACATACCAAGGTTACGACGCGCGGCTCTTCCCTGCTTGTTGCGCAGCAGTCCAGCCAACAAACCAAGCGGCAGCCAGCACAGGAACGTGCTGCGACCGTTGGCAAGCAAGGCATTCGTGCCCGAACCCGCGCCCAGGGGATTACCGGTATCGATGAGGAGAGATGCAGTGGCGGTTCCACCGGCTGCAAGCGTCACCTTCGAGGGAGTAAAGGTACAGGTACCTGCGTTTGGAAGTCCCAGACACCCCAGCGCAATCGTGTCTGTAAAACTCTTCGCTGAAGCGACGGTGACGGTGACGGTCGTATGCTGATGCGAAACCAGCGTAACCGACGGCGCACTGACCGACAACGCGAACGGCGCAGCAGCCGCAGCTGCGCTTGCCGCATCGATCGTGGCAGTGAACTGCGAGGCGGCGTAGTTCACATCGCCGGGGTAGCTGACGGTAACAAGCTGTGTTGGTTGCGCGAAATCTACCGTGAGGGTCGCAACCCCAGTCGTTCCGACGGGTGCCTGCCCCAACACCACGTTGCCGTTACTAAAGGTCACAGTGCCGCTGGGCGTCACAGAACCCTGGCCTTCGACCACCGCGATCAGAGTTATCTGCTGCGGATTTTCCGGGTCAGTGGCCGAGCCGGTAACCGTCGTCGACGTCACTTGCAGTTGTACGGTTTCGTTGTAGGCCGCAGAGGTGCCGGCGAAGTTTGCACCATCGCCGGCATAGCTCGCCACAATGGCATGGCGGCCGGCGCTCATGGCAGGCAGCGTCAGCGTGGCATGACCTGCCCCGTTCAGTGCGGCCGTGCCGACGGCGGTTCCCCCGTCGGTGAAGTCAACGGTTCCCGTAGCTGTGGCAGCGCCGGCATTGAGGATGGTGACGGTGAAGCTAAGGGAGCTGAGAGTCAAACCCGGATTGCTATTGGAACTCAGCGTCAGGGCGGTCGTCTGCTTGACTGAAAACGTAAGCGGCGCCGAGGTCGAAGAGCTTGCCGCACCATCCCCCGCATACTGCGCGACGACGGTGTGCGCACCGGGAGCGAGCGTGGAGAGCGCAAGCGTAGCCACGCCCGTGGCATTCAACTGCGCACTCCCAATCGTTGTGCCGGCATCCATGAAGCTCACGGTCCCGGTGGCCGTTGTCCCATTACTGTTGACAGTAGCGACCAGGGTGATCGGCTGCGCGAATATAGCGGGGTCGGCGGACGCAGTCATCGTGACCCGGGTGTTTGCTTCGATGACCGTTTGCGCGAGCTGAGCGGCCGCTCCAGCAAAGTTTGCGTCGCCTGCGTAAGTCATAATGATGGTATGCGTGCCCACGGTGAGCGCGCTGGTGGTGAAACTTGCCTCGCCAACGCTGTTCAGCGTGGCCGTAGCCAGCGGCGTGTCGTTATCGCGAAGAGTGACCGCACCTGTCGGAACGACCTGGCCCGCTCCGCCGATCGGTTTAGCTGCTGCGCCAACCTCGACGGTGAAGGTCACATTCTGCCCACTTGGCGCAGGATTGTTATTGGATAACAACGTAGCCGATGTGCTTTGGACGACCAGCTCCGTCGATGGCGCTGAAGTCGAGCCGGCATGGTTCGTGTCCCCGCTATATACCGCCGTCAGTGAATGCGTTCCCAGACCGAGTCCTGCGGGTGAGAGGCTGGCGACGCCATTCGTTCCCAGAGCGGTCGTCCCGAGAACCGTCGTGCCATCGAGAAACCGAATCTGTCCGCCGGCGTTCGGGCTGTCGCTGGTTACTGTGGCCGTCAATGTCAGGGGGCTGCCCTCGGTAAGCGGATCGACGCTGGTAGTCAACAACGTGGTGGAGTTCGCCTGGCGTACCACCACAGTGACACTCTGAGAAGTCACGGCACTATTATTCGCATCCCCGCTGTAGCTTGCAGTGAGGATGTCGGACCCGATATTCAGAGTCGATGTAGCGAAGTGAAAGCTTCCGTCGCCAGAGACGGTGGCAGTGCCCATCGCGGAGCTGCCGCTGAGCAGGATCACCGTGCCCGTCGGAGACATACCAGGCGTGGTCAGAGCTGCGGTAAAACTGGCAACGGTTCCTGCATCGACGGCATTTGCTGGTCCGCTGAGCGTAAGCGTGGGCTGTGCCAGCTGCACAATTTGCTGCTGGGCCGCGGAGGTCGATCCGATATAGTTGCTATCGCCGGCGTACAACGCTGTAATCGAGTGCGTGCCGGCTGCAAGCGTGGTGATAGAGATCGCCGCGTTCCCTGCACTCAGGGCTACCATCCCAAGAACAGTCGTGCCGTCGCGAAAGGTCACCTGTCCGGTCGGGATGCCCGTTGCGCTGCTGACCACAACACTAAAGGAGGCAGCCTTGCCCACCAGGGTGGTGGACGAAGCAGAACTTAGCGTTGTCTGGGTAGCGGTCTGCTCAACCGTCTCGTCGACTACGGGCGAGTTGCCCGCTGAATAATTTGTGTTACCGGTAAAGCTAGCGGTCAGGGAATGCAAACCAACACGGAGCGTGTTGATCGCCAGGGTGGCCTGGCCGCCGGCGTTGACTGCAACAGTGTTGAGTACGGTTGCCCCGTCCCGGAAAGAGACACTGCCTGTGAGAGCGCCGTCGGCCGTGGCCCCCGGTGCCAGCGAAACGTTTACGGTGAGATGCAACGTTGCTCCAGCGTAGATCGGATTCGTGTCGGCGCCCAGCGTGGTTACAGTCGCAATCTGCTCAATCGTCTCCGCCATGGAAGCCGAGTTGCTGGGTGCATTGTCTGTATTCCCGCTATAGGCCGCCGTGATGGTGTGTCCGCCTGGCGCGAGGGTGGTTATCGTGAGGGAACTTGCGCCGGATACGAGCGGCACGGAACCCAGCACCGTGGTTCCGTCTTTGAAGGCGACAAAGCCGGTGAGTGGGGGACCACTGTTATTCGTCACCGTCGCAGTGAATAGGAGGGCGGCGCCCACCGTAGCGGTGCTGGAGCTCAAGGCCAGCGCGGTGACTGTGCTTGCCTGGTTGATTTGTTCGCTGACCGTGTTCGAAGTACCGCTGATATTGGCGCTGTCACCTGCATATTGCGCAGACAAAGTGTGGGTGCTCACGTTGAGCGCCGTCGTGCTCCATTGGGCGACACCGGAGTTGTTAAGAGCCTGCGTCGCCAGAGCGGTAGCGCCGTCGTAGAAGACGACTGAACCCGTCGCCGTACCGCTCTGGTCCACAGCCGTCAAGGTCAGAGTGACGTTGCTGGTAACCACAGCGGGAGTCGGGGCGACACTCAGCACCAGCGCCGGCCGCTGCTTGATGGTCTCGGTGTACGCCGGGGATGTACTGGGCGCATTGTTCGCGTCACCCGAGTAACTGGCGGTGAACGTGTGCGAGCCCAACGAAAGGCTGGCAATGACGCATGTTGCCCTGCCGCTACTGTTGATGGTCACGCTTGAACACCAGGTGTTGCTGCCTTCCAGGAACGTCACCGTGCCCGTGCGGCCGGAGTCGTCACTGTCAACCATCGCCGTCAGTGTAATCGGCTGCCCCAGGAGCCCCGGGTTCGCGCTGGAGAAGAGCGCAACCGAGGTCACGTCTACACTCAGCACTTCGCCGTTCAGGCTATCCACCGGGGTCACGTTGGGCGCATTCGAGGGCCAACTGATCGAGCCGGTAATGTTGGCTCCTACCTGCGTCGGGGCGAACTCAACCCCCATGTTGCAGGAAGCCACCGGCGCCATCGCCGATTGATTGCAGGTGGTCGTGCCCGGGTCGAGTGCCGCCTGGTTGAGCACGGGGACGTCCAATATAAGATTCGCGTTGCCCTGGTTGTACAGCGTCTCCACAACCGGTGGAGAAACGTTGCCAACTTTGATCGCGGAATAGGTAAGACCCAGGAGAGAGCCGGTGATCTTGCGGACGCGATTGTGAAACGTATCGGACAGCCACATGTTGCCGGCGGCATCGAAAAACAACGCGTATGGGCCATAGAGGCTGGCCTGATTCGCGGGGCCGCCGTCTCCTGCGAATTGCTCGCTGCCCGTGCCGACCAGAGTTTGAATGACGCTTGTGGTAAGGATCACGCGCACGCGGTTATTGCCGGCATCGGCGATGAAGAGATCGCCGGCCGGGTCGAAGGCTACATCCGCCGGTCCATCCAGCTGCTCCTCCTGCGGCGTCCCGGCGTTCCTCTGCCCCGTGCCCGCTGCGGTAGAGATGACGCCGGAAGTATCCACCAATCGAACTCGCTGGTTCTCGAGGTCCGCAATGGCGATCGCGCCATCGGAGCGCACGGCCACGCCGTAGGGATCATTCAGCTCGGCCAGCGTGGCGGCAATGCCGTCCTGGTTGTAGCCGGCAACGCCGGTTCCGGCAATGGTCTGAATCTGGTTAGAAGTAACGCTGACCAGACGGATGGCATTGTTGCCGCTGTCGGTGATGACCAGATCGCCGCCCGGTGTGAATGCGAGCCCGCGCGGTGACGTAAGCAGGGCTGAGGTGGCCGCGCCGCCGTCCCCCGCGTAACCCGCGACGCCCATTTGCCCGGCGAACGTAGTGATAACGGAGGAGATGGCATCGACACGCCGAACGACGTTATTGCCGCTGTCAGCGATGAACACATCGCCCGCGCCATCGATGGCGATACCGGAAGGATTGCTCAACTGTGCCGCTGTTGCCTGCCCCCCATCACCCGTCGACCCCGGACTGCCGTTGCCGGCGACGGTTGATATATACCCCGTCGAAGCGTCGACCCTGCGCACGCGCTGGTTACTCGAATCGCAAAGAAACAGATTGCCGGCAGCATCGACTGCCAGTCCGGAGGGCAGGAAGATAGGCGCTTCGGTTGCCGGTATGCCGTCGCGCTGATAGATCCAGTCCCCGTCACCGGCGACGGTGTTAATCGTGCCTGGCACCAGCACCGGAAGACTTCCCGCGCCAACACCGCTGAGCGGCGTGCTTGCAAGGAGTTGGTTGCCGGATGTCGCCACTACGGCCCCTTGCCGCACACCGGCAAAGCGCGGAGAAAACACCACGCTGACCGTGCAGCTCTCACCGGTAGTGAGGGTGGTGTTCACGGCACAAGTGATGGGTGTGATGGCGAAGTCCAGGTTTGGTAAACCGCCGGTGAGCGCAGCCAGAGCCGTGAGCGTACCACTACTCTGGGCGGTCAGCGTAACAGTAACCGGCTGGGAACTGGCGCCCACTGTGGTCATCCCGGAAAAAGTAAGGGGAGTGAACGAAATCTGGGCGCCGGCCCCTGCTGTGAGCCCCAGCAGGCATGACAGAATTGCCGCCCATCGCTTCCCTGCTTCCAATATGTTCGAACCCATTGTTCGCCACGCGCGCGTCTATCTTGAAGGGGGAAACTGCCGACGGCCTGGGTACTTTATCGGCGTAGTAAGAAGCCCGGATCATGGCTAGAAAGAAGCAGTGGGGAGTGACGCTTTCGAGTGCGAAAGGGGGCGCACACGCGCTGAGCGGTCGATTGAATGCTATTTCGTTATACCGGCCGGGTTTTGCCGGCTGCGCGAAGATTTCGCCGTCCGCTGGGTGGCGGGCCATGATGCCCGTCGCAGGCGTCGCATATCGAACGGCTATTGCAAACGACCGTTAAGCCCGTGCTTTGGATGTGAAGTTGTCAGGCGGCAGCATCCGCAACCATCGATGCCGGCGACGTTAGCCGAATCCGCATCGGTTGCCGCTTCCAGTAAGTCAGAGATCGCCAGACCCACTCCATCGGACCAAACTCGAAGTACCGCAGCCAGATGGAACTAAAGGTCATGTTGAAAAGCCACATCAGGCCCACCGCGTAGTAGATCTTGTAGTACTCCACGTACCCGTACCAATGCCACGGTCCCCACACGTAGACCAACTTCATCGTGATGCTTGTTAGTAGGTAGTTCGAGAGTGCCATCTGACCGACGGACGCGACCCTCTGCATCAGCCACGTTAGCTTCCTGGCCTTCAACAGGAGCAAAAGCAACGCAGCCATTCCCAGCGCACCCGCGATCCGCTGCAAATCATAGGGCACCCCTGTCCAAAGCGTGGTCTGGAACATGTCAAAGTGCCCCCTCCACGACTGCCATGCCCCAATGCCACTCACGGACCACGCCACCGCAAGACCGATCAGAGCAATCCAGGCATAGGTCTTCGTCGTCAAGCGTCCCGTCAGAAATCCGTTCTTATACAGCGCCATGCCGAGAAGCATCGCGCCCACCCAGTCGCCGAATGCGAAGTAGGAACCCTTGAGTTCACCCATGAGCACATCCTTTGCTTCATGGGTCTGCGCTTTCCAGTATCCCTTCTGCTTGGCTGCGATGTCTTTATCCCTCTTGGCTGGGCTCATCCGCCACTCCTCCTGGATATCACTCCAGGCTTTCAGGTCGTCGGCTTCGTCTTCGGTCAACTGCCGATGCTGCGCAAGCTTCGCGTTCGCCTTTGCCGCTGCCGCCCTCAAGCTGTACGCCCGGCCATAGTCGTGGCCCATCGACAACGCGGAATTAACCAGCAGAAGAATGCCCGCCACCCACAGCAATCGCTTGACCCGAACATTGCGAAAGGGAAAGAGAAACAGCAACGCCGCCAAGCCGTAGTAGAACAGGATGTCTCCGCTCCAAATCAGGTATCCGTGGAGCATCCATGCTGCTAATTCGTTCTGCCCGGGTAACCGGCGCGAGCGAATACAGGGGAGCAGGGCCGGCCAGCTCTTCCGGAGAACCAGCCATAATTACGCTTGCGTCAGAGCCCACTCCAGCCATACTTGCCATGGCACGCCTCCAGAAAAAGCCGTGAATCTTCTCTATTCAAATGTTGAGGGGCCGTTATAGATTCTCCGAAGTATTCCACCCGCTCCATTCCTATTTCAAGCGAAATCACCGGACACAACTGTCCAACTGATCCCGGCCGCTGGGAGCCAGCCCTTGATATTCGGACTACGCGGCTGATGAGTTATCAGGACGCAGCCTGCTCAACGTAAAGCTGCGTTGTGTCAATAGTGTCGCCAGACTTACGATCGTTTCAGACCTTTCTTTCCCGCTGTCAGGCACGTCCAACATCCATTGTTCTTCGCCCCCGGAGCGCCGGTTGTCCCTTCTTCGCGGATCCTTCGATCTCCATCCTGGTCATCTTCGTCGATGCGGCGCTGACGACCGGACAACAGCAACCCGGGCGGTGCCGTGATACGGTGTGAGCAACGGATATGTCCCGCCCACTATGGAAGTTTAGATTTGATCCTGCAGGTCGCCGGCGCAAGCAGCGCAACTTCCGGATCTGGACTCCGGCGTTCTGCAGCTGCACTTTGGCAGCGCTGCTTTGCAATCCTCGGGCTACAGCGGTGTATGCCCAGGAGGCCTCGTCTGGAACGGTTTCGGTGGTGCAACCTGGCGCACCCGGATCTCCTGGCAGGAAACTCCCGGCCTCAACGACCGGCGTCGCACCGCAACGCTCGCAGGCTGACAGTGAGTTCATGCAAGGCATGATCATGCATCACTCGCAGGCGGTGGAGATGACCGCGCTGATTCCACTCCACACGGGGAACAGGGAAATTCGCACACTGGGCGCACGCATCAGCCTTTCACAGACCGACGAGATCAAATTCATGAAGCGGTGGCTGGTTGCGCGTGGCTTACCCGTATCGTTATCCATGCCGGGAATGCCAGGCATGGATAACGACAACCAACCCATGCACACGATGCCGGGAATGCTTACAGCGGCGCAGATGGATGCATTAAGACAGGCGAACGGGGCAGAGTTTGACCGGCAGTTTTTGACGGGGATGATACAGCACCACAAGGGGGCGCTGGTGATGGTACAACAGTTATTCGATACACCCGGCGCGGGTCAGGACGCCGACCTATTCGACTTTGCTACGGATGCGGACAACACGCAGCGGGCAGAGATCCGGATCATGGAAGATATGTTGAAGGAGAAACGATGAACCGAAGGCAGGCTCTCGCTTTCCGTTTGGCCGGTGGGGTATTTGCCATGGTCATGCTTGGTTCCACGATCGGCGCCTTACACGCGCAAACACCCGCGGCTCCGGCCGCCCCAGCTGCGAAAACTGCAGAGCCCGAGGAAGAAGACCCGTTCGCACCGCAACCGGTTACGCCGCTGCCCCCAGGAATGACAGGGTCTACGACAAACGATCCGCGAGTGGGCCTCAAGCCTGGACTTTACGACGCGGGCGAGGCCGCGATGGGTATGGAGCACCTCGCATTCCTGAAGAAAGCCGATGCGTTTCAGTTGCCATCCACGGAACCAGACGATCCATCTGTCCAGAAGACGCTCGACACCCTGGGAGTGAACAAAGCCAGGATCCCGAAACGCATGCAACTGATGATTGCGCAGCTTGCCTTTGCGAACTCGGATTTTGCGTTCCAGGGAACACACCTGTTCCAAGGCAACTTCTATGGTGTGAACTTCTACGATATTTCCAACCCGGCGAAGATCACGCTGATCACGTCGCTGGTGTGCCCGGGCGGGCAGGGCGATGTGTCGGTGTACGGAAAGCTGCTGTTCATGTCGGTTGAAATGCCGAACGGCCGGCTGGACTGCGGGACGCAGGGTTTCCCACCGCTGCCTCCGCCGGAACCAGGCCATGAAAAGGAACACCGCAACCCTGTCGCGAGCCCGGATCGTTTTCGCGGGGTGAGAATTTTCGATATTTCGGATATCAGGAACCCCAGGCAGGTAGCGGCGGTGCAGACCTGTCGCGGGTCACACACGCATACCCTGGTTATCGATCCGAATGATAAAGATAACGTTTACCTGTATGTCTCCGGAACCTCGTTTGTGCGCCAAAAAGAAGAGCTTGCGGGCTGCTCGGGTGAGACCCCGGAGAAAGACCCGAATACGTCTCTCTTCCGCATCGATGTGATCAAGGTCCCAATCGCCGCACCCGAGAAGGCGAGCGTGGTTTCGAGCCCGAGGGTATTTGTTGACGCACGCACAGGCGCCTTGAACGGACTGAACAATGGCGGGAGCCATGACAAGAAAGCGGAGAAGCCGGCGGATACCAACCAATGCCACGACATCACCGTGTATTCGGCCATCGGCCTCGCGGCTGGCGCGTGTTCGGGAAACGGCATTCTGCTCGACATCAAAGACCCGGAGCATCCCAAGCGGGTGGATGCGGTCAACGACCCGAACTACTCCTACTGGCACTCGGCGTCGTTTTCCAACGACGGAACCAAGGTCGTATTCACCGATGAGTGGGGCGGAGGGATCCAGCCGCGCTGTCGTGCGACGGACCCCAACAAATGGGGAGCGGACGCAATCTTCAACCTGAAGGACGACAAGCTTTCGCTGGCAAGCTACTACAAGATGCCGGCAGCCCAGACAGAGACGGAAAACTGCGTGGCCCACAACGGATCGCTGGTGCCCGTCCCCGGACGTGACATCGAAGTTCAGGCCTGGTATCAAGGCGGTATTTCCGTGATGGACTTCACCGACGCGGCGCATCCCTACGAGATTGGCTACTTCGATCGCGGACCGATCGATGCCAAGACAGCCATCCTGGGCGGAGACTGGTCTGCGTATTGGTACAACGGCTATATCTATGGGTCGGAGATCGCCCGCGGGCTCGACGTGTTCAAGCTGGCGCCGAGCAAATTTCTGACGCAGAACGAGATCGATGCCGCCAACCTGGTGCAATTCAGCGAACTCAACGTGCAGAACCAGCAACCGATTTCCTGGCCGTCACAACTGATCGTTGCCCGAGCTTACCTGGATCAGTTAGGGCGCTCGCAGGCGCTGCCGGCAAAGCGGATTGCTGCTCTGAACAAGGCGGTTGCACGTGCGCAAACCTCGCACCTTGGCCAGAAAGACCTGGCCAGACTTCACGAAATGGCGGCTTCGGTGGAGACAGAGGCATCCGCTGCCACAAACACCACGGATGCCAAACGGCTGCACTCGCTGGCGGCGATCCTGCAGAGTCCAACGGCCTGATGCTGCATCCAATACGCAGTTATTTCAGTAAGTAGGGGTTTACCGTGCCAGTTATCCGAACCTGCGCTCATTGCAACCAGAAGAACCGCGTAACCGCCAACCATCTAGCCAGCACGGGGCGATGCGGCGCATGCAAGGGCACACTGGATCCGATCGCGGAACCGCTGGCAGCAGACCCGGTTCTCTTCGACGAGATCATGGCCAACGCCACCGTGCCGGTGCTGGTGGATTTCTGGGCGGCGTGGTGCGGGCCTTGCCGCTCCGCTGCGCCTGAGGTCGCGCGCACCGCCATGGATATGGCCGGGAAGGCACTCGTTCTCAAGGTCGACACGGAGGCGCATCCCACACTCGCTGCGCGCTTCGATGTGCGCGGGATCCCGAACTTTGTGGTCCTTTCCGGAGGGCGGCAGGTGTTTCAACAAGCGGGTCTGGTCGGCCATGAACAGATGGAACAATGGCTTCGGTCCGCAGCCGCATAGACCTCAGGAATTCTCCCTGCCACGAATTCGGGTGCCCCATATCTCGTGTTTTTTGCGAGATGTGGGAAGTTTGAGGCCGTTTCCCGCCAGCTCGTGGAAATTTCGATGGACCCTGAGGTTACAAACCGTGAAGGTCCGTGATTTTCCCACATCTCGCAAAGAACGCGAGATATGGGGCACCCGAGTTCGTGCAGGGAAAATTCCTAGACGATGATTCAGATTACCCTTGAGTGATGAGCAACCTCTCTCCCTTTGATTATGCCGATCTGCAGGCGGCAGTCGCAAAGCTCGAAACTCAGAGTTTCGCGATGAAGCTCGCATCGAAGGCCGGCATGCCGATCGAAGCGCTGCTTCATAGACTTCCGGCCCCCGCCCAGTCGAGTATCCAGTTAGCCGCAGATAAAGCGCTTGAGCAATGTTTGCGTGTCGCGGTCAAAGCACACAGGGCAAACTCGGCCGCGGTGATTCACAAGCGTTCGCACACGGCGGCTACTGCGGTCACAGGTGCCGTGGGCGGCTTTTTTGGACTGCCCGGTCTGCTGGTCGAGCTTCCGATCACAACCACGGTGATGTTGCACTCCATTGTTGAAATTGCGCGCAGTCAGGGTGAGGACTTCTTGAACCCGGAGAGTTCGTTGGCTTGTCTCGAAGTCTTTGCGCTTGGCCCGGGAAGCAGTCATCGGCAGACGAAGGAGAGCGCGTACTACGCGACCCGAACGGCGTTGGCGCAGGTCACGCGGGAAGCCGTGTCCTACGTCACGCAAAAAGGAATGGCGAAGGAGAGCGCGCCGGCCCTGATTTCATTTATAGGCAAAATTGCTTCGAGATTTGGGATTGAGGTCAGCGAGAAAGTGGCCGCACAAATGGTGCCTATCGCCGGCGCAGTTGGCGGTGTCGCGCTGAACATACTTTTCAGCCGGCACTTTCAAAGCCTCGCGGAAGGTCACTTCACGGTTCGCCGCCTGGAGCGGAAATACGGCGGTGACGCAGTTCGCCAGGCTTACGAACTTGCGCGATCTTCCCCTGGAAAGGTAACAGCCTGAGGTCGGGCCACGATTCGGTCGACAGGCATACCTATCCCCAAAGGCACTTCCTCTTACGCGAGCAAGCGCCCTCTTGAGATGAATCGTTTAAAACAGTTACGCAATGACTGTGACTTGGTAATGATCACGAGATGTGGTCTACACCCATTGCGAAACTGGCTTAGCGGTGATTGCGATTGGCGTCGGTCGCCGCCATACGAAGTTGCTCGTTCACCTGATCCAGCAGCTCTTTGGCTTTCGCTGCGTGCCCGTCCATATCGAATTCGTTTGCCACTTGAGCAGCGGTAACTTTTTCAAAAGCCTGCTGCGACAGTCGCTGTGCGGCGGCCAGATTTGGATGTCTGTGAGCGGAGATGTTATCGACGGGAAGTTGGGCGATCGCAAAACCACCAGCAAACGTAACTGCGCTGAGCACGCCGCCGAGGATGAGATTCTTTCTGGTCATGACATTCTCCTGGGAGAGTAGGTGTAGGCCGCGACTGGTCTGCTTCCATGGTTTGTAGCCAGAGGTCAGCACTGGAAACCATAGCTGCAACCTGAGACAGGCAGGAATTACCAGAAAGTGGAAGTTACTTATCCTGGCCCGCAGATTGAAAGGCCGCGCATTCTATGAATCGCCGCCTGCAGCGCGCAATGAAGGAGCGACGGGGTTTCACCGATCAAAAAAAAAAGGCCGGGGCATGCGCCCCGGCCTTTTCTCTAACGCAATTGGTCAGTTGCTGAAGAGCAGGATACCGGTGGACTTGTCTTCGCCCACTTCGCTCACCGGCCGGTAAAAGAGCTGGTTGTTCTCCAGGTAAACCTCAAGGAATGCA
>Ga0302326_10023170_pt1 | contig 12669 bp, 12 predicted proteins | sample Palsa_T0_3_FD_202264 | JGI IMG/M metagenome (GOLD analysis project Ga0302326, IMG submission 202264) | Peat permafrost microbial communities from Stordalen Mire near Abisko, Sweden - Palsa_T0_3 | ecosystem: Environmental > Terrestrial > Soil > Palsa > Peat permafrost | place: Sweden: Abisko... | reverse complement strand
CAAAATCATCGATCTCGAGAGGCACGTTCGCATCGCGCGCGATCGCGAGCAAATGCAAGACCGCATTCGTCGAGCCGCCGGTACCGGCGGCTGCCGCTATGGCATTCTCGAATGCAGTGCGAGTCGCAATTTGGCGCGGTGTTATCCCGCGTCGCAACGTCTCCATTGCAATCGTCCCCGCGCGATACGCTTCCTTTTCCTTTCGCGGATCCGTCGCTCCGGGACTCGTGCTTCCGACGGGCGCAAGCCCCATGATCTCAAAGACGGTGGCCATCGTATTCGCCGTGAATTGTCCGCCGCACGCACCGGCGCCAGGGCACGCACTATCTTCGATTGCTTTGAACTCGGCGCTGTCGATCTTGCCGGCTGCATAAGCGCCGACTGCTTCAAAGACGTCGCCGACCGTGAGATCCCGGCCCTTGTGTTTGCCCGGCGCGATCGACCCTCCGTAAAACATCACGGATGGAATGTCCAGGCGCATCAACGCCATCGCGGCGCCCGGGCCGGTCTTGTCACACGCGAACAGCACGACAAGGGCATCGAACATATATCCACGAGCCACCAGCTCGATCGAATCGGCGATGAGATCCCGGCTGACAAGGGAGGCTTTCATCCCCTCGGTGCCCATCGTAATTCCGTCGCTGATCGCAATCGTGTTGAACTCGAGCGGCGTACCGCCCGCTTCTCGAATTCCGCGCGCAATATGCGGAACCAGCTCCCGCATGTTGTATCCGCAGGGCATCGTCCCGATCCACGTGTTCGCAATGCCGATGAGGGGTTTCGCAAGGTCAGCATCGCTGAGACCGATGGCCTTGTACATGGCGCGTGCCGGGGCACGGTCGGGACCGTTGGTAATGACTGCGCTGCGCGCCTTCGGATCGTAACTCACATCGACGCTATCGGCGCGAGGCCGCCAAACGTCCTTCCCAGAACTCGCCTTGCGTGTCGGACTTTCTTAGCGTCCATCACGTCGGAGGCCGGGTACGAACGGGCGAAGCGAACGTCCAGTGGGTCCCCTTGGGCTTCTTTTCCGACGCGATCGTCACGTACTATGACGCGGATTGCGACGCGCTGGCCACGATGCTTCCGATCCCGGGAATGGCGGCGACGAACGTCTTCCCATATTGCCTTGGAGAACGCGATACCGACGGCACTCTGCACATAAGCTTCGATCCATTTACGAGTTCGCTGCGAGCGCCGGCTCCCGGCGATCCCGAGATGCACATCTTCGCCGATGGGGTTGACTATGTATTTGAGGCCGCGCTGCGATCGGTCGAACGGCGTCCGATTCAAATCCGCGCGCTCGATGGACTCGAGGAGATCTCCGACGGTAAAGTGCCGCCGCCCGACCTTCTCGTGCTCGACACGCAAGGCACCGAGCTTGAGATCCTGCGGGGAGCGCGCAATACGTTAGCAACGACGACGATCGCTCTTTACATCGAAGTCGAATTCGTCGAGTTCTATGCGGGTCAGTCGCTCTTCGGTGACGTGGCAGCTTTTCTCCGCGATCTCGATTTCGATTTCGTCGGCTTCACATCAAGCGTCCCGGCGTCGCGCCATCGTCTACCCCTCGGACAACGCGGGGGCGGGTCGCTCTATGGTACGGATTCCATCTGGCTCAAACGCGTTACATCGATCGAAAACGATTCGGCTCGACTTGCAAAGCTCGCCTTCTGGGCGACGTTCTTCGCCCAGCCAACGATCACAATCGCTGCGTTGCAGCAGTTGCGCCGCATCGACGCAGCGCCTCCCGCCTCGCGGAGGTACGGACGTTTTCTTGGAGACGTCCTCACCGCCGTCGATCAAATGCCTGATATTCTACCGCTGCGCTTCGACGAGTTCTTTTCGCAACAGGGAAGTGCCGGCAGATTTACGCAAATGCACGGGGCATTCTTTGAGACCGACTTCGCGCAGAACGCGATGCCTGTGCGCCAGGCCCTGATGGAGCGGCAAGATGACCTGCGCGTTTTACTCAGCGACGCGGATACTCCGCTGGAAGCGGTCATGCGCCGGTATGACTTCAACAACGTCGCCGATGAGCTCAAGCAGACTCGCCTCACGCAAACCGCGAATTTTCTGAAACGTCTCCGCGTGACATTCGAGAAGGTCTAGAATCTAGGCCCTCACGGCGCTACCCAAGTAAGCTCGGCGCATCTCCTCGCTTTCGAGCAGCGTGCGCGCCTCACCGGAGAGCGCGACGCGGCCGGTCTCGAGCACGTAGGCGCGATCCGCGATCTGCAGCGCCAGATGTGCGTTCTGCTCGACCAGCAGCACCGTCACTCCCTCACGTTTGATCCGCACGATCGTCTCCATGACGTCCTTGACAATCAGAGGTGCGAGTCCGAGTGAGGGTTCGTCGAGCAACAACAGCTTCGGACGGGCCATGAGCCCGCGTGCGATTGCGAGCATCTGTTGTTCGCCGCCGGAAAGCGTCCATCCAAGTTTGCTCGAGAGCGTCTTGAGCTTCGGAAAAAGTCCGAATGCTGCTTCGACTCCGGCCGCGACTTCGGCACGCGAGCTTTTCGCCGCAACGGCCCCGAGCTGGAGATTGTCAAGGACGTTCAAGCCCGGAAAGATCCGACGGCCTTCAGGGACGTGCGCGATGCCGAGCGCGACGCAATCCTCCGGACTTTTGCCCTCGAGCGATGCGCCTTGGTACGAGACGGTCCCCGCGGTCGGACGCAAAACGCGCGATATTGTTTTCAACGTCGTGCTCTTGCCCGCACCGTTCGCACCGAGCAGCGCAACGATCTCGCCCTGCTCTACTTCCAGTGAGATGCCGTGCAACGCCGTGATCTCGCCATAGCGAGTCTCGACGTTATCGAGTTGGAGCAAAATCGGCATCGAGGGGACCGCCAAGATACGCGGTGATCACGTCTGGATTCTGGGACACTTCTGCTGCTGCGCCTTCGGCGATGTGCGTCCCGAAATTGAGAACCGTAATTCGATCCGAGATCGACATGACGAGATTCATGTCGTGCTCGATTAACAGCAGCGTAACGCCGCGATCGCGCACGTCGTAGAGCAGTTTCACGAGCGCATCGGTTTCGGTCGGGTTCATACCCGCTGCCGGCTCGTCCAAGAGCAGCAGCGCCGGATCGGCCGCAAGTGCGCGCGCGATCTCGAGGCGCCGCTGATCGCCGTAGGCAAGGCTCGATGCACGCACGTGCGCACGGTCGGCGAGCCCCACGAACGCCAGCAGTTCGTGGGCGCGACGGCGCGACGCATCTTCTTCCGCCGTCGTGATCGGATTCGGCGCAAGCGCCATCCAGAAATTCGTTCGCAGTTGCGTATGACGTCCGATCAAGACATTGTCGAGAACGGTCAGACGTGCAAAGAGCCGGATGTTTTGAAACGTTCGTGTGATGCCGCGCTGCGCGATCGTGTGGGGTGGCAGCTGGCTGATCTCATCACCGCGGAACCGGACCGAACCTTCGTTCGCGCGATAGAGCCCCGAGATCACGTTGAGCGTCGTCGTTTTCCCCGAACCGTTGGGGCCGATCAGCGCGTGAATCTCGCCTTCATTGACGGTCATGTCGAGCCCACTCACGGCTTTAACGCCGCCGAAGCTCTTGACCAGTCCCCGCAGCTCCAGGATCGGGGTTGCCATCAGGCGCTGTCCGCGACGTTGCTTGTCGCGCGCATCGGCGCCGCAGGCGGTGTCTGGTAGGTCGGAATCAGGCGGCGTACGAGCCCCACGATCCCTTCGGGCATGAAGATGACCATCACGACGACGGCTGCGCCGTAGACCATGATGTACGAATCTTTGAGCGGCCGCAAAAATTCGGGTAGGAACGTCAACAGAATCGCGCCGGTGACGGCACCTGTGATCGTCGCCGAGCCGCCGATGACGAGCATGACGAGGAAGATCACCGACTGATCGAACGAGTAAGAATCAGGGCTGATGAAGCGCGTCATGTGCGCGATCACACCGCCCGCAAGCCCGCCGAACCCTGAGGCCAGGACGAAGGCGAGCACCTTGTAGTGGGTGACGTTGATCCCCATCGCTTGCGCCGCAATCTCGTTCTCGCGGATGGCCTCGAAGGCACGCCCGATGCGCGAATGCTTAACGCGCCACGCGATATAAATCGATAGCAGCAGCGCACCATACGCGACGTAAAAGTAGGTCTGATATGTGTCGAGCGCGAGCGTACCGAGGTGCGGCGGTGGAATGCTGTTGATCCCGTCCGGGCCGTTCGTCAATCCGCGCGCATTGATAAAGACGAGCTGAACGATGATGCCGAAGCCGATCGTTGCGAGCGCCAGATAGTGTCCCGAAAGGCGCAAGGCCGGATAGCCGACGCCGGCGCCGATCGCGACGCTGACCAAAACGCCGAACGGAATTGAGATCCACGGCGACAGGCCGAGCGTCGTCGACGCAATCGCCGATGAGTAGGCCCCGATTCCGAAGAACGCGGCTTGCGCGAGCGACATCTGCCCCGCAAATCCCAGCAAGATGCCGAGGCCGATCACGACGATCGCGTAGATCAAGGCCGTGTCGGTCACTTGGAGCATGTATTGCGAGTGAAGGACGAATGGGATGCATGCGCACGCGAGCGCCAACAGGGCAACGAGGGTGGCGCGGCGGTTCATGCTTTCTCCGAGACGCGTTCGCCGAACAATCCGGACGGACGCAGCAGCAACACCCCGATCAAGATGACGAACGCGATTGCGTCCTTGTAATCCGACGAGATGTAATAACCGCCCAAATTCTCGACTACGCCAATGAGCAAGCCACCGATGATAGCGCCCGGGATGCTGCCGAAACCGCCGACGATGCTCGCGGCAAACGCTTTGAGCGAGATCAAGCCGCCCATTTCTTTCGTGACCGTGAAGATCGGCGAGACCAATAGCCCGGCAATCGCGCCCAGCAAGACGCTATAAATGAACGTGATTGCGACGATGCGGTCGACGCGGATTCCGAGAAGCTGGGCGGTGGCGCGATCTTGGGCCGTCGCGCGCATTTGCTTTCCGAGCGTGGTGCGCTCGAAGAGCACGAACTGAAAGGCGATCAGGAGAGCAGAAACGCCGAGAATCAGAAGATCTTGCGTGCGAAGGTGCAGACCGCCCGCGCTCAGCGTTTGCAACGCGAAGGGGCTCGGAAACACGATCGGCTGACTTCCCCACACGATTTGGGCGAGATTGCGTAAAAAGATCGAGACGCCGATTGTCGAGATGACCACCGGCAACCACCCTCGATCGCGCAACGGATAATATGCGATCCGATTGAAGAGCAAGCCGAATCCTGCCATCAGGATCAAAACGAGCAGATAGACGGCGATGATCGGAAGCTGCCAGTGCATGACGGAGCCGAAAACGATCACTGACGGCAGAATGAACGACACCGCGATGAACGACGGAAACATCACGAAGTCGCCCTGCGCGAAATTGACGACGCCGACGGCGTTGTAAATGAGGATGAATCCGAGCGCGACGAGTGCGTAGATCGCGCCCATCGCCAAGCCGCTGACGATGAGCTGCAGCGTCGCGCTCAGATCGAACATGCTTAGACCGAGACGGTGACGGTTTTGACGAGTACGACCTTCCCGTTTTTCACGACGCCGACCGACATGTTGTGCACGAGGTTACCTTCCGCGTCGCACGTGAAGTCGCCGAGTACGCCTTCCCAGTGTTTCGTCTTGTGCAGCGCTTCGACGGCTTTCGCGGGATCGGCGGTACCGATCTTACGGTATGTGTCCGCCAGCAACAGAAACGCATCGCGCGTCCAGCCTTGTCCCGTGCCTACATCCGGCTGGCGATGATACTCGCGGTAGAACGTCGTGATGAACTTCGTCGCGATGTTCGAGTTGAAGCCGATGATGAAGTCTTGCGCGACGAAGATGCCTTCGGCTGCCGCTCCGGCCGTGGCAAGTGCCGTGGTGTTTCCGACTGCCGGCGAACCGAGCAACGCGATGTTCGCATTCATACCGAGCGACTTGAATTGGTCGAGGATTACGGCCGTGTCGCTGGGGTTTTGCACGTAGGCGACGATTCCGTCGGCGCCCGCCGTCTTGAGGCGCAGCAACTCTGGGGTGAAGTCCTTTGTGTCTTTCGGAAAGCCTTCGCGCCCGATCGCTTTCATATTATAGTTTTTCAGCGACGCCTCAACCTGATCCGCGCCGCCGCTTCCGAACGCTTCCGTCGAATGCAAGATACCGATCTTCTTCAGCTTCTTATCTTTAACGGCAAAGTCAACTAAACCGTGCGCGGTGATCCCATCGGATGCGCGGCAACGGAATAGGTTGGTCAACCCGAGCTGGGTGTTCTTGACCGCGGTTCCGCCCGTCATCCACGGTAACGCCGCGCCCTTCATAACGGGCGCCATTGCTTGGATTTGTGTCGAGAGAACCGGCTGCACGACGGCGACGACATTTTCGCCCAGCAGCTTGTTGAGCGCGCCGACCGCAGCTTGATTGTCATTGGTCGCATCCTCGACGACCAGCTCGACCGGGCGATCATCGAAGCACTTGCCGGGCCGGGAGTTGATCTCTTCGACCGCGTAGTGCGCACCTTCGAGCTCTTCCTGTCCGTTAAGTGCATTGGACCCGGTGATCGGTGGAATCGTGCCGATCCGAATCGGCTCGCCTTTCCCAAGAGCGATGTTGGGAAAGGCGAACGTTGAAGCCGCACCCGCGACTGCTGACTGAACGAGAAATCTCTTGCGAGTCTCAGACATGCAAAAATCCCCTCTACTTAGCGCTCGTAGGAGTTGTAAGATGATAGGACAAGTCCTTCCATGATGACCACCTTCCAGACCGTATCGTCACGCCGTTTACACGAACGAGTTCTCGATGCACTCGTCGAGAGTATCGTTGCCGAAAAGTTCGCGTCCGGCGATTCGTTACCGTCGGAAGCCGAGATGTGTGAAGTCTACGGCGTTTCGCGCAGCTCGGTACGCGAAGCACTCCGCGTTCTCGCCGAAAAGGGCCTTATCGAGGTCCGGCATGGTCTCGGAACCCGCGTCAATCCACCCGAGCAGTGGGATTTCATGGATGCCCTGGTGCTCAGCGCACGCCGCAAGAATGACGCGATGGCGCCGATCTTCGATGAACTTCACGAAGCACGCAAGATTCTCGAATGCGAAGTCGCAGCACTTGCGGCGGAGCGCGCGACCGCTGAAGACTCGGGACGCCTCGCGACGACGCTTGAACGGATGCGAAAATCCCTTGGCGACGCGACCGAATTCGCCGAGGGCGCTTTCGCATTCCATCGCGTCCTTTTCGAAGTCACGAGAAATCGCGTGCTGCTGCGCATGGCAGCGCCGATCCGCGAGGTTCTTGCCTATACGATTCAAGTGGCTTCGGCGACGCCGGGAGCTCTCGCAATGGGCCTATCGGAGCGCGAAGCAATCTATCGTGCGGTGATTGCCGCCGATTCGAGCGCGGCTCGCGACGCGATGGCTGCGCACCTGGATAGGTTGTATCGGACTGTCGGGGCCGGCACGCGTATCGCGACCGTCTAAATGAAGGTTCTCATCACCGGCGGGAACGGCTTCATCGGTTCATGGTCAGCTCGCCTCTTACTCGAAAGCGGACACGACGTTCGCATCCTGGATGGTCACGACGATCGCACCACGTTTCACGACATCGTCGGCACTCTCGAGAACCGTCCGGTCGAACGCGTCGTCGGTGACATCGCGGATCGTGCGCTCGTCGAGGAAGCAGTCGACGGATGCGATGCCGTTATTCACCTCGCGGGACTCCTTTTGCCGCGCTGTCGCGAGGATCCGCTCGAAGGCGCGCGCGTGAACGTGCTCGGCACGTTATGCGTCTTCGAAGCCGCAAAGAAACACAAGATCAGCGGCGGGATCGCCTACGCCAGCACGGCTGCCGTGTTCGGTCCCGACGACGGCGTGACGCCTTTTCCATCCAACCATTACGGCGCATACAAGCTCTGCAATGAAGGCAACGCGCGCTCGTATCTCGTCGATGCCGGAATTCGCAGCGTCGGCTTTCGTCCTTATACGGTCTACGGGCCGGGGCGCTGGTACGGTATGACTGCGGGACCAACCCTTGCGATGCGCGCTGCGGCTGAGGGCAAGCCTTACACAATCCCGTTCAGCGGCCGCACCGGAATGAATTTCGCATCGGACGTCGCGGCAGCGTTTGTGCTCGGCGCTACGCAAACACCTGACGGCGCGCAAACCTTCTCGCTCGCCGGCGACGTGTCATCGACAACGCAAATCATCGACGCGATACGCGCCGTCGTCCCGGACGCGCAGATCGCCGATAGCGGCGAGCCGCTTCCGCTTGCGCCCGTTCTCGATGAAGGCGCCTTATGGTCGACGTTCCCGACGCTTCCGAATACGCCACTCGCCGACGGTACGCGCCAAACGATCGAGTTCTATCGCGCCCTCGCCCAACACGCATAACGTGCGTACCGATGTGAGCCCGAACGTTCTCGACGCGCTCCGCGAGATCGCCGGTAACTCGCACGTGCTCACTGCCGACGAGGATTTGCTCACGTACGGGTTCGATGGAACGTGGTACGAGCAGCGACCGCTCGCAGTCGTCATGCCTGCGACGACGGCCGAAGTTTCCGCGGTTCACAAGCTCGCGTCACGCGAGCGGCTTGCCATCACGCCGCGTGCGCTTGGCAGCGGCCTTTCGGGTGGAGCGGTACCGCTTGCGGGAAGCCTGATTCTTTCGATCGTGCGTATGAACGCGATCCTCGAAATCGACGAGACAAATCACGTCGCCGTCGTCCAACCCGGTGTCATCAACGCGGATTTGCAAGCTGCGGTCGAAGCACGAGGCCTCTTTTATCCGCCCGATCCTTCGAGCTACAAACAGTCGGCAATCGGCGGCAACGTCGCCGAGAACGCCGGCGGCGCACGTTGCTTGAAATACGGCGTGACCGGCAATTACGTGCAAGCGCTGGAAGTCGTGCTGCCCGACGGCGGAATTCTGCGCACGGGCGGCAAGATGGTGAAGAACGTAACGGGCTACGATCTGCGCGCGCTCTTCACCGGGTCCGAAGGGACGCTCGGCACCGTCACGGAGATCACGCTGCGCCTAATTCCGAAACCAAAGTTCAGCCGCACGGCAATGGCAACGTTCGCACAAATCGACGATGCGGCGCGCACCGTCACCGCGGTGATGTCGGCCGGATTGATCCCAACCTCGATCGAGCTGCTCGACAACCTCACGATGCAGTGTCTCGAGGAATTTTCGCCGGCCGGCTTGCCGCTCGAAGCCGACGCCATCTTGCTCTTCGCCGTCGACGGCGATTACGAAGCAGTCCTCGATGCGGAGTCGGCTGAGATCGAACGCATCGCGCGCGCAAACGGAGCTGGTGAGATTCGCGTCGCACACTCGCAAGCCGAAAGCGATCGACTTTGGGCAGCGCGCCGTGTGATCGCGCCGGCGCTCGCGCGCAAACGCCCGCACCGGCTGGGCGAAGATATCTCGATCCCACGCAGCGCGATTCCGGAGATGATCGCGCGCGTTCGCGCCATCGCCGCTCGGAACAATGTCATGATCCCCGTCTTCGGGCATGCCGGCGACGGCAATTTGCATCCGAATATCTTGTGCGATCGCAGCGACGCCGAGGAAATGAAACGCGTGCGTGAAGCCGCGCGCGAGATATTCGAAGCGGCTGTCGATCTCGGCGGAACGCTTTCGGGCGAGCATGGGATCGGATTGCTCAAGAAGCAATTTATGGAGATGGACGTCGGACCCGAAGCCCTACGCGTAATGCGTGCGATCAAAAGCGCACTCGATCCGCTCGGAATCATGAACCCGGGCAAGATCTTCCCTGATCCCGGCGGCGTCGACGCGTTCACGTTACCCGGAGTCACTTCGTGAGCTTCACCGCTCCCGATATTCCGCCGGCAGACGTCTTCAATCGCTGCGTGCGCTGCGGTCTGTGTCTTCCCACGTGCCCGACGTACGTTGAGACGCTGGTCGAAACGTCAGGACCGCGCGGTCGCATCGCGCTCATCAAAGCGGTCGCTGAAGGCCGCCTCGAGCTCACGAGTCCCGGCTTCGTTCATCAGATGTCGGAGTGTCTGGATTGCCGCGCCTGCGAAGCAGTCTGTCCTTCAGGCGTCGAGTACGGACGATTGCTTGAGCCCGCTCGCACGCAAGTGCAACGCGCGACCGCCGCGCGTCAACCATGGCACGTCCGCGCGTTGCGCTGGTTCCTGCTCGACCGCGTCTTCTCGAACATGGCGTTGCTGCGTTTCGTCGCGACGCTGCTGCGGGTGTCGCAGAAACTCGGATTGCAGTCCTTCGCACGCACGACCGGTCTGCTCCGCCTTCTGCAGCTCGAAGAATCTGAAAAGCTCTCACCACGCATTTCCGATCGTTTCTTCGTCGCCCGGGACCAGCGCTGGACGGCCGAAGGAAAGCGCAAGGCAACCGCGTTCATGCACGCCGGCTGCGTTATGCACGTCGCCTTCGCGAACGTCGATGAAGCGACGGTTCGCATGCTCCAAAAGGCCGGCTGCGACGTCATTGCACCGAGTGGCCAGGGTTGCTGCGGGGCGATCAACATCCATGCGGGCGAAATGGACCGCGGGCGCGAGCTCGCCAAGCGCAACATCGCGGCCTTCGAACGCTCGGACGCCGACGTCTACATTATAAATGCCGCCGGCTGCGGGTCGACGCTCAAAGAATACGGACATCTCTTTTCGGAAGACCCCGAGTGGGCCGAGCGGGCTGTGGCGTTCTCGGCGCGTGTCCGCGACGTGACGGAGTGGCTCGATGAGATCGGACTTCCGCCCGGTATGGGGGCGCTCGAGCGGACCGTCACCTATCAGGATCCGTGTCATCTCGTCCACGCTCAACGCATCGCCGGCGCACCACGCCGGTTGCTCGCGAAAATTCCAGGATTGCGCTTACGCGAGATGCCGGAGAGCTCGCTCTGCTGCGGAAGCGCGGGGATCTACAATCTGACGCAACCCGAAATGGCCGAGCGGCTCCAAAAGCGCAAGGTCGCCAACATCATGCGCGTGACGCCCGAAATCGTCGTGACGGCGAATCCCGGTTGCGCGATGCAAATGGCAGCCGGCTTACGCGCTGCCGGCGCTGAGATTACGATTAAACACGTCGTCGAGATGCTCGACGAAGCGTATGCGGCTTACAGCCCTGCGATGCGGCCCGAGCCGGCCAGCGCGTCATCGAGCGTATGAAACACGCCGAAGACCGTTAACAATCCGGTAATCCGGAGCAACCGCAAAATCTGACCTTCGCGAGCGACCAGGCGGACTTCGCCGCTGTTCTCTTTGGCGCGACGCTGACTGCCGATCAGTGCACCGAGACCCGTCGAATCGATGAAATCGAGACCCGAAAGATCGACGACGATCCGGTGCTGTCCGCGTTCTGCCGCGTCGAGCAGTGCTGCGCGCACCGTCGGTGACGTCGCGATATCGAGGCTGCCTTTGAGCTCGAATATCTGTGTCTCGTCGTCGGCGCTGCGTAAGTGAATATTGAGATCGTCGATGTGCAAGCTCTGTCCCTCGCCCGGCGCGTTCGAAGCGGCGTCGCGGCGTCCCTTTGAGATGATGCTGGGGCGGCTGGACTCGAACCAACGCATGCCAGAGTCAAAGTCTGGTGCCTTACCAACTTGGCTACGCCCCATCGCCGTTTCGGCGACCCATCGTTCCGGGCCGGAGAGAGTTCTCCTACCCGCGGCGCCGCAAGAACAGACGCTCGCTCAGCGGCGTGATCAGCGGAAGCGAGAAAAGCTCGCCATGCGAAGCTCGGATTGCACAGTTAATAACGATGAATGCCGCAGCTGAGAAAACGACGATATCGATCACAAGTGCGGCAGCGTAGATCTCGATCGTCAGCGTCTCTGGTGGCCCGCCTAAAACGACGAACAAGACGAGCGGCAATGCAAGCACGACGAAAAGCGCGAACCAGACGAGCGCCCCCAGCACCATCGCCTGCCGCATGTGCGTGCGATACCAAAGACTCCCGGGTGCGCGGCGTGTCAGCTCGAAAATAGCAAGCGGCCACGCAATATATGCAGTGGCCGCGCGCGCGTATTCTTCGGTGTTAGTTTCTTGCGACGAGGATCCGCTTTGCTCCCAAGTAACGCGAGGACCAGTATGCATCGTGTAGCTCGCTGACCTCAACACCATGGCTGCTCGAGCTGTGCACGAAGCGGCCGTGGCCAAGATAGATCCCGACGTGGGACGCTCCATACGTATACGTTTGGAAGAAGACCAGGTCCCCCGACTCGAGGTGCGCGACCTTCTTGCCGACTTCGTATTGCGCGTCCGCGGTTCGCGGCAGATGAACGCCGAGCATCGCGAAAACATGCTGCACGTAACCGGAGCAATCAAAGCCGGAAATGGACGTACCGCCAAAGACGTACGGGACGCCGAGGAAACGCATCGCGCTCTTCGTCAGCCGCGCAGCGATCTGCGTGGTGCGGGAGGCGATGCCTTCGGCAAGCCGGCGCAACGCGGACTTCTTTGAATCGAAGGCCGACGGCGCCCAGAGCGCTACATCGGTGCCTTCTTGGCTCGGAACCAGCGAGGTTTCCGCGGCCAGCGCGGCTTTGCGCGCTGCGGCGACGACCTTCGGATCCAGCTGGACGCTTGTTTCTTGATCCAACACCAGGACGGTGCCGGCGCGTACCTCGGTCCCCTCAAGCTGATTCAAACGAGCCAGCTCGTCGACGCTGATGTTGTGAGATTCGGCTATCGAAGTGATCGTG
>Ga0302326_10023169_pt1 | contig 12669 bp, 7 predicted proteins | sample Palsa_T0_3_FD_202264 | JGI IMG/M metagenome (GOLD analysis project Ga0302326, IMG submission 202264) | Peat permafrost microbial communities from Stordalen Mire near Abisko, Sweden - Palsa_T0_3 | ecosystem: Environmental > Terrestrial > Soil > Palsa > Peat permafrost | place: Sweden: Abisko... | reverse complement strand
ATTGGACTGAACTTCAATCAAATCATTTTCAACGGATCCTATATTGTGGGTCTTCAGGCGGCCAATGCGTACAAAGATTTGGCGTACAAGAATGCTAATCAAACCAAAGAGTCGGTGATCGAACAGGTATCAAAAGCTTACTACGCCGCCTTGATCAATCTGGAACGAATAGATTTATTTTCCAGCAATATAGCCAGGGTGGATTCGCTGCTAAAAAACACGGTGGCACTGCGGGCGAATGGTTTTGCTGAGGAAATTGATGTTGACAGAATTCAGGTATCCCTTAATAATCTCATCACGGAACGCGATAATTTCATCAATGTCCAGACGCTGAGCGTCGAGTTGCTGAAGTTTCAGATGAATTACCCGATGGATCAGGAACTCAGCGTGGCAGGAGACCTTTCACAGATTCCCGTAGAAGTAAACATCGACGATTATTTAAAAGACTGGGATTATCGGAACCGTCCGGATTACAGAGTATTGGAGGCCAATCGGAGATTGCAGGAACTGACCGTCAAGAACAACTATGCCGCGGGGCTTCCCAGTATCTCTGCGAATGCCAGTCTTGGGTATTATATGCAATCGGCCGATTTTACACAGCTGTTCAAACCGGATGTGAAGTTTACCAGCCTGGATAATGGTTTACTTGGACCTGATAAATATTATAACTATTCCAGTGTCGGCCTAACCATGAATGTCCCCATTTTCAGTGGGTTACAACGCACCTACCGGGTTCAGCAGGAAAAATTAAACCTGATCAAAATTGACAATAATTTCAGATCGCTTAAATCCAACGTTGATCTGCAGGTTAAGCAGTCTACGCTGACGTACCAAAACAACTTACGGTCGCTACAGTCACAAAAGCGAAATATGGATCTGGCGATGAAAGTAGCTAAAGTTACACGCATAAAATATGAGCAGGGAGTCGGATCTAACCTGGAAGTAGTTGAGGCTGAATCGAGCCTTAAGGAAGCGCAGGTGAACTACTACAATGCCCTTTACGATGTTTTGGTTGCCCGGGTGAACATTGATAAAGCGTTTGGAAAACTTCTGGGCAATTCAACTTCCTCATCGAATTAATGTACACAAAAATTATTCCAATGAAATACAATTATACATTCGGCGTTTCAGTCGCTTTGGTCAGTGGCCTAATCTTGTTTGGCTGCAGCGCAAAAAAAGATAATAAGGCGGAATTAGTGAAGTTGAAAGCTCAAAGCGCGGAGCTTTCCGTCAAGATCAAAGAATTGGAAGAAGAAATCGCTAAAGAAAACCCGCAGGCAGAAGTTGTCAAGGCCAAAGATGTAGACGTTACCGTGTTGGCCACACGCGCATTTGATCATTATGTCCAAACCCAGGGAAGTATTTATTCCAAGGATAACATCATGGTGAGTGCCAAGTCGGCTGGATTGATTACCAATGTATTTGTCGTCGAAGGAGATCATGTTACTCAAGGACAAACCATGGCTCAGATTGATAATTCATTATTCCAACGAAATATCGAAGAAGTGAAATCTTCTCTGGAATTGGCGAAAACGGTCTACGACCGGCAGAAAAATTTATGGGACCAAAAGATCGGAACGGAAGTGCAATACCTGCAGGCGAAAAATAATAAAGAAAACCTGGAGAAGCGCCTGGCCACCATCAACGAGCAATACGATATGACCCGGATCAAATCCCCGATTACCGGCACGGTTGATGATGTCCGGTTAAGGGTAGGCGAAAACATCGCTCCCGGGATGCCCGCAATCCGTGTCGTGAGCGTCGAAAACCTGAAAGTGATTGCCAACTTTTCCGAATCCTTTGTGGCTACCGTTAAGAAAGGGAATAAAGTGCTTGTTTCTTTCCCTGATCTAAACAAACAAGTTGTAGCGAAAGTGACCTTTGTCGGAAGAACAATTGATCCCCTTTCGAGAACGTTTCCCGTGGAAATCAATTTGCCCTCGTCCACCGACCTGCGTCCAAATATGACGGCGATTATAAAAGTGATTTTTGAATCCTATCCCCAAGCCCTGGTGGTACCGGTGAATGTCATTCAATCGATCAACAATGAAAATATTGTTTATGTGGCAGAAACGACGGGCGATAAAACCGTGGCGCGGAAGAAAGTGGTAAAAGTTGACGGCGTGTATGATAACCTGGCGCAGGTAACCCATGGATTGAACGTAGGCGATCGCCTCATTACGGTTGGCTATCAGGGACTCAATGACGGCGAGGCTATAAAAATTTAATCCTTCACGAATAACGACACACTCATGAAAGATCTGGAAAAAGAATTTAAGCCGACGAGTTGGGCGATTGACAATAAGATATCCATTTATATTGCGACCATTGTTATATCCCTGGCCGGTGTCCTCACCTACCTGAGTTTGCCCAAGGAACAGTTCCCGGAAGTCGTATTCCCCCAAATTTATGTGGCCACTGTTTATCCGGGAACGTCACCATCCGATATGGAAAATCTGGTGACCAAACAAATTGAGAAGCAGGTTAAATCCATTTCCGGTGTCAAGAAAGTGACCAGCAACTCGGTCCAGGATTTTTCGAATGTAATTATCGAATTTGAAACCGACGTGGACGTGACGGAAGCCAAACGGGATGTCAAGGATGCGGTGGACAAAGCCAAACCCGATTTGCCGAGTGATCTTCCGGACGATCCCCAGGTCATTGACATTGATGTCTCCGAATTTCCGATCATGAACATCAACCTGTCGGGCGATTATAACCTGGAATTGCTGAAAAAGTACGCGGATCAGATGCAGGATCAGATTGAATCGGTAAAAGAAATACGCCGGGTGGATATTATCGGAGCCCTCGACCGGGAAATTCATATCAACGTCGATATGTTCAAAGCGGCCATGGTGGGTGCCAGCATGGATGACATTGAGAACGCGGTGAAATTTGAGAACATGATTGTTTCAGGAGGTCAGCTTTCGGTGGATGGAATGAAACGTTCGCTCAGCGTCAACGGAGAATTTGGTTCCGCAGAAAAAATGGGAGACATCGTTGTGCGTACCATCAAGGGGGGTAAGGTTTATCTTCGTGACATTGCCGAAGTAGTCGACAGTCACAAAGAACAGGAAAGTTTTGCTCGTCTGGATGGCAAAAATGTAATCACGTTGAATGTGGTAAAACGCAGTGGCGAAAATCTGATCAATGCTTCGGATGAGATCACTAAGATTATTGCCGACGACGAGAAAAACATGCTTCCGGCCGGGGTTAAAATAACCGTTACGGCAGACCAATCGAACAAAACGCGTGCAACCCTGGATGACCTGATCAATACCATTATCATCGGATTTATTCTGGTGACGTTGATCCTCATGTTTTTCATGGGTGCCACCAATGCCATCTTTGTAGCGATGTCAGTGCCTCTTTCCTCGTTTATTGCGTTCATCTTTTTACCGACGCTGGGCTTCACCCTCAACATGATCGTGTTGTTCTCCTTTCTGTTAGCGCTGGGCATCGTCGTGGATGATGCGATTGTTGTGATTGAAAACACGCATCGGATTTTTGATAACGGTAAAGTACCTATTAAAAAGGCGGCGAAGTTTGCTGCGGGTGAGATTTTCCTGCCGGTGTTTTCAGGTACGATGGTTGTGTTGGCGCCTTTTGTGCCTTTAGCGTTCTGGCCGGGTACGATTGGCGGGTTTATGTTCTACCTGCCCATCACACTTATTGTGACCTTACTTGCGTCGTTATTTGTTGCCTATATCATAAACCCCGTGTTCGCCGTTGATTTCATGGAACAACATGAGCCAGAAAAAGGCAAAAGCAAAATAACACGAGGTTTTAAAATCACGGCTGTCATTTTCGGTGCCATCGCATTGATGTCGTACATCACCGGCGTCAATGCCATAGGAAATTTTACTCTAACTCTGTTTTTGTTGTATTCTTTGCATAAATTTTTTCTCGCTTCTGTTATTCGGAATTTCCAGAGCGAAATTTGGCCCAGGTTCCAGCGTATGTATATGCGAATGATTACCCACATGTTAAATGGCTGGGGGCCTGCCTTTGTTGTCATCGGGGTTATTTTTCTGTTCGTTTTTTCAATCATTTTTACGGCGATCCGTAAACCGCCAGTGTCCTTCTTTCCGAAAGGCGACCCCAATTTTGTGTACACGTATATACGCCTTCCGATCGGCACGGACCAACGGGTGACGGACTCGATTACGCATGAAGTAGAAAACCGGGTAACCAGGATTGTCGGCAAGAATAATCCTATTGTGGAATCCATCATCTCTAACGTCGCTGTTGGGGCTAACGAAAATCAATTTGAGGGAAACAATGCCCAACCCCATCTCGGTAAAGTTACCGTCGCCTTTGTCGAGTTTTCGGAACGCCATGGGAAATCATCACGCGTAATTTTGGATGGCATTCGAACTTCGCTTAAAGGATTAAAGGGAGTGGAGATATCGGTTGACCAGGAAGCCAACGGGCCTCCCACCGGCAAACCGGTCAACATTGAAATTGCGGCAGATAATTTGGATGCCTTGATAGCCACTGCTTCCCGTGCAAAGCACTTTTTGGATTCCCTTCAGATTCCGGGCGTGGAAGAACTAAAATCTGACTTTCAAAGTGACAAGCCGGAGATTTCCATTAACATAGACAGGGAGAAAGCAAACCGCGAAGGAATTTCTACAGGCCAGATCGGAGCGCTGCTGCGTACCGCCATCTATGGAAAGGAAATTTCCAGATTCAGGGATGACAACGATGATTATCCGGTCCAATTGAGAGTAAAAGATTCACAGCACAACGACATCAATACGCTGATGAACGTGCCGATCACGTTCCGCGATTTAACCATGGGAGGAGTTGTTCGTCAGGTGCCTCTTTCTTCCGTGGCCTCCATCAGCTATTCAAATTCGTTTGCGGGCATTCGTCGAATTGATCAGAAAAGAGTTATTACTCTTTCGTCGAATGTCCTCAGCAGCGCCAATGCCAATCAGGTCGTTGCCAGCATTCAACATGCACTTAATGATTTTAGCAAGCCAGACGGCGTCACCATCAAGATGACCGGAGAGCAGGAGAAACAAAAGGAAACTTCCGATTTCCTCGGGGTTGCATTCTCCATCGCCTTGGGTTTGATTTTCATGATCCTGGTGGTCCAGTTCAATTCCGTCAGCAAGCCAATGATTATTCTTTCGGAAATCCTGTTCAGTGTTATCGGTGTATTAATCGGATTTTCTCTCTTTAAAATGGAAATATCTATTGTAATGAGCGGAGTGGGAATCCTGGCCCTTTCGGGGATTGTCGTGCGCAATGGAATTCTTCTTGTGGAATTCATCGACCTCATGATTGCTCAAGGCATGGAACTAAAGCCCGCCATTATTGAAGCCAGTAAAACGCGGATGACCCCCGTATTACTCACGGCCATGGCCGCTACATTGGGATTGGTTCCCCTCGCCGTAGGCTTTAACATTAATTTCGTAGGATTATTCTCCACGTTCAGTCCGCATATTTTCTTTGGAGGTGACAATGTAGCTTTCTGGGGACCTTTGTCGTGGACCATGATCTTCGGGTTGATCTTCGGAACCATGCTCACGTTAGTGCTGGTGCCGGTGCTTTATTTGCTTCGGACCCAACTGAAAGCATGGGTCATTAAGAAGTTTTTTGTTCCAAAAGGAGATCTTCAGGGCTCCGAACAATTGGTGTTGGATAAATAATGATATGGATGGTTGCAGGGTTTCCGGACCTGTGTTTTAGTTCAATCTTAAATGAGTAAGCTTATCACGATTGCCATTATCATAGGGATTTTATTGCTGATTGACATATATGTCTACCAAGCCGTATTGACCGTTGTCAGGGATTGGTCGGCGCAAGGTAAAAGCATCGCCCGATATTCCTATTGGGGCCTGACGGCGATTTCAATTACGGCAATCTTTTGGTTCGCCTATGCCGGTCCCTTTCTGAATACCCGTTTTCCGATCCGAAGTTTCGTTCTTGTCGGTGTAGTAGCGATTTATTTTGCAAAAATATTCTCTATCCTGTTTGTCCTGATCGACGATCTTCAGCGCGGTTTCCGCTGGGTTATCAGCTGGTTCAATAAAGGAGCCTCGGGTATTCCTGGAGAACACATTCCCCGGTCCGAATTTCTGGCCAAGGCCGCCTTGGCTGTTTCGACGGTTCCGCTGGGATTGATGGCGTATGGAATTATTTCCGGAGCGCATGACTACCGGGTGAAAAGGCTGACAATAAAACTGCCGAATCTCCCTAAAGCCTTTGATGGGTTACGCATCGGACAAATCTCAGATATTCATTCCGGCAGTTTCTTTAATAAGACGGCGGTCCGGGGAGGCGTGGAGATGTTCATGCGGGAAAAACCCGATGTGATTTTTTTCACGGGGGATTTGGTCAATAATCAAGCAACGGAGATCGTGGAGTATTTTGATGTTTTTAATAAGCTGAAAGCGCCATTAGGAGTGTTTTCGATCACCGGTAATCACGATTACGGCGACTACCGCAGTTGGGATTCCGTGGAAGAAAAAAAGAGAAATTTCCAGGATCTGATCAAGGCCCATAAACTCATGGGCTACGACCTCCTGATGAATGAGCATCGTTTCCTGGAAATGAATGGCGATAAAATTGCCATCATTGGTAACGAAAACTGGGGTGCCGGCCGGTTCTCCAAGTATGGGAAACTTGATCTGGCCTATGCGGGAACAGAAGAAGCCCCTGTAAAACTTCTCCTCTCACATGACCCCACGCACTGGGATGCCCAGGTCAGGCCCAATCACCCGGATATTGATATGATGTTTGCCGGTCACACCCATGGATTCCAGTTTGGTGTGGAGATCGGTAAGATTAAATGGAGTCCGGTCCAGTACGTTTATAAACAGTGGGCGGATCTTTATCAGGAAGGGAATCAATACCTCTACGTCAACCGCGGTTTCGGCTTCATCGGATATCCCGGAAGAATCGGTATGCCGCCCGAGTTGACGATTTTTGAATTGAAAAGCTAACATTACTAATGTTGAATGCTTAATATTGAATGTTTAATGCTTTAAAAACACATTAACAATTAAACATTAGTCCTACTTTGCCACGTTGTCAAAAAAACCACTTTGTTGAAGAAGTCTATAGGGTAACGGCCGACCAAAACTTTCAGCATTCGCGGAGATGGCCTGATTTTTTCGCGGCCCCAGCGGGGGTTTGCGGGTGAGAAATAATCCAGCCATCGACGCGAATGCGTGGCCCGCCCGGCCTCGGAGGGCATCTGGCTCATTGGGGAGTAACATGACAAAGTAGGATTAGACATTAAACATTCAAAATTAAGCCTCAATTCTGCTCATGCGGTTTCCTGAATTTGTTGTACAGAAAGGAGGCGACAAGCAAGAGCACACCGAGGATAATCATCACCATGGTTTTTGCAATCGTGCCCATATCGGCCAAATCATAGAAGAATAGTTTCATCAAGGTTATTCCAAATACCGCGATGGCAAGAATTCGAATGTGCTTTAAATCCCTGGCGAGACCGTAAATAATTAATCCTAATGCATAAGCCCCCCAGAGGAGACTCAAAGCCAGTTTATTGCTGTTGACGATATGAGCCATCGCAAGACCTCCCGTCAACTCGGTGCTCAGGAGCGAGAGGATAACGACGTGATAGAAAACATGTTCTGCTTTTCGAATGGAAACCTGAAAATGATCACGTCGGGTAAATGTATAATTTATCCAGAGCAGCAGGGCCAGGAATGCGATGCAAATGTACCGGATCAGGAAGTGGCCGCTATCCCGGAGATAATACTGGGCATCAGTTTGGCTTAGGTAACTTAACCGGAGATCGCCGAGGTCATTCAATCCCGAGGTGATAAAACTAAAGATCGCCAACGAACTGAAGGCGACGAGACCATAATCAAGCAGTTTATTCTTTGTCCATCGGCGATTGATCAGGGCCACAACAAAAATAAAAAACGCTGAATAATTGAATATCCAAAGATTCTTAAATCTCAACAGATCGTAATCAACATGAAGTGTACGAGAGTTGGCGTATTGCCCGGATAGTTCGGAATCGATAAAACGTTGTTGCCAGTAGGAATCCACTTCCAGGAGGAAGCTGAAGTAAAGGGTAATCAACAACAGTGCAACAACGGCAATGGGCAGCAGATTATTTTCGGCCGAATCCTTCGTTAGGGGCGAAAAGTATTTCTTATCACAACTTATTTTTACAATTCCTCCAAAGGCCAGGGCAACGAGGAGAGAAGAGAGTAGTTGAACGTTGAAAAAAGGGCGGACAAAAGTCTCCGCTACTCCCCTGGAGTAATGTCCGTAAAAATTATTCCAATCCAGAATTAAACTGCCGAATGCCAGCACGATGAGGGGATAGGAAAGTTTTTCATACACCGGGAAGCTCTTGCTGCGCCCGATCCAGAAAAGGAGCGTCGCTTCGCCGGCCCAAATGATCGTAACCCAATTACCTTCCAATTGCACCGGGACAGCCAGAGTAAGAAACAAGAGCACCAGACCCGCCGTAAAAAAAAAGATATCGGAGGATTGCTCCTGTCTTTTGAAAATGATCAGGCAAGCGGCAGAGTGAAGGAGTGCGTTGAAGAGGGTGAACAGCCCTAAAAAATTTTCTTCACCCGCATCTGAATCTAAGGCCAAGTACCCGGCACCATAGTACAGAAAGGAATTAAGTAGCAGGAGAACAATGTCCCATCGACTTAATGTTTCTTTGCGGATGAGTTTATTGGATAAAAAAGTAGCATAAAGAGTGCCGAAAAACAAGGTAGAGAAAATGAGTTCAGTCAGGAGATGTTCGGCTATTTTATATTGATCAAGATACCACACTGTAAATATGAGCCAGGTAAGACCAAAGGCGAGATAGTACAGTTGTCTCCAATATTTTTTGAACGCGAGGGTCAGAATCCCTGCATTGATGATGACCATGTAAGAAAACAAGGCGACAACCCTCCCGGAGCCGTCGCTAAGAAGAAACGGGACTGCATAGGCACCAACTAATCCAATAATGGCCACGACCTGAAGATCATACCGGAGTGCCGCAAATACAGTGAAGGCAGTGAAGATCACCATTAATGCAAAGGCAAACTCCAGGGGGAAGAGCGCATACAAATCGTAGGCGGCAAACGAAATAAAATAGAGCACAGCCATGCCGCCGCTCAGCAATACCGCGCTGAAATTTTGATACGTTAGCTTAAGCCGGATGGCTAAACCTATTAAAACAACTCCACACAAATAGCCAAGAACAATACGGGTTAAAGGACTTATCAATTCATGGTCGATAGCATACTCTGCCCCGATGCCGATTCCAATCACTAGAACGCCAATTCCGATTTTATTAAGCAGGTTTGTGCCGATGAATTCTTCAACAGGCGTTCTTTCTTTTTTCGCCCGAGTGAAGGGTGGCTTGTTCTCCGGTTCTTTGACCACTTCGGTCCCGGCGAGAATTTGGATGGGAACTTCAGAGTTAATCTTATTTTCAGGTTCAGTGGAAATAGGATCTTTGGATTCCGCCGATTCTTTTTGTTTCTGATCATACAGCGCTTGCCGCAAACCGGTGATCTCTTGTTGAAGTTGCTGCTGGCGTTTAACTATTTCCTCAAGCCGTTTAGCAAGTTCCTCCGGTGTTGGCGTTTTTTCCATGGCGTCAGGTTGCGATTCTAAATATAATGGTTTAAACTTCATGACCTCGGTTTTGATTTCTTCTTTCCATTGAGTCCGCCAAGAGGTCCGGAATTCCAAATCTATTTTTACCTTTGATCAACTTGAGAAAGTAGAGATATGATTCAATGGCAAGGTGTTTTCCCGGCGTTGACGACGAAGTTCACCACAGAGGATACGTTGGACTTCGCGCTTTTTGAAAAAAACCTGAATGCCCAACTGGCGGCCGGTGTGCATGGCATTATCCTTGGCGGAACCCTTGGGGAAGCCAGCGTGTTGACCAATAAAGAGAAATTTGATCTCGTCAGGTTTGCCGTAGACAAGGTGCAAAGCAAAGTGCCTGTAGTAATGAATATCGCCGAAGGCAGCACACGCGAGGCTATCCATCAGGCGCGTGAGGCAGAGAAAAACGGAGCGCAAGGATTAATGATGCTCCCCCCCATGCGGTATAAATCGGACCACCGTGAGACAGTCACTTTTTTTAAAGCTATCGCCGGTTCGACGGACCTTCCGATTATGATTTACAATAATCCGGTGGATTATAAAGTTGAGGTTACCCTAGACATGTTTGAAGAACTCGCCGAATCAAAGAACATTCAAGCCGTGAAGGAATCTACTCGTGATGTATCCAATGTAACCCGCCTGATCAACCGTTTTGGAGACCGCTTTAAAATTTTATGCGGAGTAGATACGTTGGCAATGGAAGAACTGCTCCTGGGAGCAAGTGGGTGGGTGGCAGGGTTGGTGAGTGCCTTTCCCCGCGAAACGGTCGCCATTTTCCGGTTGATGGAGACCGGAAACAGCCATGAAGCTTTGCCAATTTATCGTTGGTTTCTTCCCTTGCTTGAACTTGACCTACATTCTAAATTGGTTCAATACATCAAACTAGCGGAAGCAGAGGTTGGAATAGGTTCTGAATGTGTTCGCGCACCCCGGCTGACGCTAATTGGAGAAGAACGAGAAAAGCTATTAAAGATCATCCGGGAGGGGATAAAAACACGTCCTAAAATTTAGTTTGCCGGATCGAATTAATATTCGCCCTAATTTTAGATTTATTTTCAAACCATGCCATTCATCGACGCCACACTCGCGGAAATCGACGCAGCACTGAAAGAAGCACAAACTGCGTTTCTGTCCGTTAAGAATTTTAGCGGAAAACAAAAAGGCAGATTTCTCCGGTCCATAGCCGATGAAATAGATGCTTTGGGACAAACGCTTGTCGCGAAAGCGATGGAAGAAACAGCTTTACCTGAAATTCGTATCGTGAGTGAGCGGGCCCGTACAACCGGCCACCTGCGCATGTTTGCCAATCTTATAGAAGAGGGGTCGTGGTTGGAAGCAAGGATTGACACGGCAATTCCTGACCGTGTCCCGGCTCCCAAGCCAGATTTGCGAAAGATGCTTATACCCATTGGTCCGGTCGTGGTTTTTGGTGCAAGCAATTTCCCGCTGGCCTATTCAACGGCGGGAGGCGACACGGCCTCTGCGCTCGCAGCCGGTTGCCCGGTAATTATCAAAGCACACCCGGCTCACGCGGAGACATCGGAATTGGTGGCCGGAGCAATACAACGGGCCATAAAAAAATGTGAAATGCCAAAAGGTACGTTTCAGCATTTGCACGGTACGGCGTTCGACGTGGGGAAGGCTCTCGTCCAGCATCCGCTAACCAAAGCAGTTGGATTCACCGGTTCATTTGCCGGAGGAAAAGCGTTATTTGACATTTCCAATCAACGTCGGGAACCCATTCCTGTATTTGCGGAGATGAGCAGCATCAACCCCGTAATTGTTTTGCCGGAAACCCTTGGATTGAATGTCGCCGAGACTGCCAAAAAATTGGTTCCATCCATTACGCTGAATGTAGGACAGTTTTGTACCGATCCAGGTCTGATTATTGGGGTTGAAAATGAAGATTTTGAAAAGTTCATAAAGGCTTTGGCCGAAGAAATAGAAAAAATCCCTCCGGGCACCATGCTGCATCAGGGCATTGCCGACAATTATGAAAAAAAAGTAAAGCAGACGCTGGCTCAAGATGCCGTTCATCAGGAAGGTCAGTCAGACATCGAGCCTACTCAAGCGCAGGGAAAAGCTCTGATAGCGTCAACAACAGCGCAGGAGTTTTTAAAAAATCCGGTTTTGGCAGAAGAAGTATTTGGACCTTTTTCCCTGATTGTTAAATGCAAAGACATAGCAGAACTTTATTCGGTTGTAAACCATCTCCGGGACCAACTAACAACAACGGTCATTGCGGATGTGTCCGAATTGCTTCGGCATTCAGGCCTGATGAATATTATTCGGGAGAAAGCGGGACGCCTGATCATCAACGGCGTCCCGACTGGCGTGGAGGTCTGCCCTCCGATGCAGCACGGTGGTCCTTTTCCCGCGACGACAGATTCCAGGTTTACGTCGGTAGGTACCGATGCTATAAAGCGATTTGTCAGGCCGTTGGCTTTTCAGAATTTTCCGGATTCATTGCTTCCTGACGAATTGAAACAGTCGAACCCCCTTGGGATATGGAGACTAACGAATAGCCAATGGGCGAGGACTTGATTTTGGATTCTGGCTGCTGGATTCAGTAACCAGAATCAGGTACTCAGAATCCAGTAGCCAATCCGGTAACCAGCATGTCTAGTAAAATTTTCTTCTGTATTGACGCACACACCTGTGGCAACCCGGTTCGTCTGGTAGCCCGGGGAGGTCCCGTTTTGCTTGGGAAAAACATGAGTGAAAAGCGTCAGCACTTTATGAGAGAGTTCGATTGGATTCGGCAAGGTCTTATGTTCGAACCGCGCGGCCATGATATGATGAGCGGGAGTATTTTATATCCACCTTCTGATCCCGCAAATGACATAGGCGTATTATTTATCGAAACCAGCGGGTGCTTGCCGATGTGTGGACATGGAGCCATAGGTACCGTCACGATTGCCATCGAGCAAGAATTAGTCCAGCCGAAAACTCCGGGCATTCTAAACCTGGAAGTTCCCGCAGGCCTGGTGCGCGCCGAATATAAACAGGAAGGAAAGAAGGTTAAATCGGTAAAGATCAGAAAGGTAAAAT
>Ga0302326_10023168_pt1 | contig 12670 bp, 8 predicted proteins | sample Palsa_T0_3_FD_202264 | JGI IMG/M metagenome (GOLD analysis project Ga0302326, IMG submission 202264) | Peat permafrost microbial communities from Stordalen Mire near Abisko, Sweden - Palsa_T0_3 | ecosystem: Environmental > Terrestrial > Soil > Palsa > Peat permafrost | place: Sweden: Abisko... | reverse complement strand
TGATACGCCGGTAGAGCTACTGGACTCGCTGATGTTTGTGGCAGGCGTAATGCTCGAACAACTCATTTTTCGTGCTGAAGCGCACCTGGTCGCACTTCGAAGCGTCACAATCTCACTGTCCCTTGAAGGCGATGCAACGCATATTCGTCCCGTGCGACCGGCGTTGCCAAGCAACGACCGTCATCTCTGGCTGAAGCTCCTGCACCTCGATCTCGAAGCGCATCCTCCGCAAGCTCCGATCCTTTCTCTGACGCTGACGGCCGAGCCGGGCAATACCAGCAAGGTCCAGTTGGGCCTCTTCTCCCCGCAACTACCTGAACCTGGAAGACTCGATATAACACTTGCCCGCATTGCAAAGATCGTGGGTGAAGGTAATGTCGGTCGCCCCGTGCTGCAAGATACCCATCATCCGCAAGGGTTTCGTATAGAGCGGTTCACTGTACCTTCTGACGAGCCACGGGATGTTCCTGTTAGGTCCACTGCGGCGGTGCTCCGTGCGCTACGTCCTCCGGAGAGCGTGCAACTGACATTGAACAGGCAGATGCCAGAACGGTTCAGGTTCCGGCAGGAAAACTATGTCGTGGAACGTGCATTCGGACCTTGGGCGGCAAGGGGCGAATGGTGGAATTCCAGCATCTGGGGTCGTGAGCAATGGGATCTGGTAGCTCGCGGCGATAACGGCTCCGTCTTGTACGGCTGCCTCACCCGCGATGTCATGCTCAATCGCTGGCGGATGGTAGGTCTTTATGACTGAAGGGTATGTCGAGCTTCATTCGGCGAGCGCCTTCAGTTTCCTCGAAGGCGCATCGCAGCCTGAAGGGCTTATCAATCGCGCAGTAGAACTGCAAATGCCCGCCATGGCGTTGCTGGATCGAAACGGCGTCTATGGCGCGGCGCGATTTCATACCAGTGCGAAGCGCAACGGAGTGCGCGCGCATATCGGGGCGGAGATTGGCGTTTCCGATCTCGGTATGAGGCTTACCCCACCTGATTGGCTGCCGCACCAATATATTGCAGAGCCCTGCCGTGTATCTGTGCTCTGCAAATCTCGCACCGGATATCAGAACCTTTGCCGTCTCACGACACGCCTCAAGCTGCGCGAAAGTAAGAAGGGACAAGGTTCGGCGCGCCTAACGGATGTACAGGAGTATAGCGAAGGTTTGGTTTGTCTGACCGGCGGAGACGAAGGTCCCCTGACCGCCGCTATCGTCAATGACGGTGAAGAAGCAGGACGCAAAGTAGTAGAGACGCTCGTTCAGACCTTCGGCCCCAACAATGTGTATGTTGAGCTGCAAAGGCATGGCGAGCGTGAACAGGAATGGCGTAACCAGATAGCTATCCGGATCGCCCACTCTATGAGCCTCCCGGTACTTGCTACAAACGGAGTTCGCTACGCCAATGCGGCCGAATGCGAGGTACTGGATCTCTTCACATCAATCAGGCATGGTACCGATCTCGATCATGCCGGCAGGTTACTTGCGATAAATAATCAGCGGCATCTGCGGTCCGCACGAGAAATGGCCGCGCTTTTCAGCGATGTAAAGGATGCCGTTGAAAATACCCTGGAATTATCATCCCGCTTGTAATTTGAGCTGAGCGATCTTGGATACCAGTTCCCGCGCTACCCAGTGCCGGACGGCGAAACCGTGGAGACCTTCCTGCGTAAGCGTGTTGCTGAAGGTGTGGTTCGGCGCTATGGCCCGAAGCGCAATGCAGCGTTGCTTGAACGCGCAAAGAAGCAGGTTGAGCATGAACTGAAGCTCATAGGCAGGCTCGGCTTTGAAGGATACTTCCTAATCGTCTGGGACATCGTCCAGTTCTGCAAGCGCAATAGCATCCTCATTCAGGGGCGTGGGAGTGCCGCTAACTCCGCTGTCTGCTATGCCCTTGAAATAACTGCAATCGATCCTGTTGGGATGGAACTGCTTTTTGAGCGGTTCCTGAGCGAGAGCCGTGGAGAGTGGCCTGACATCGATCTTGACCTTCCCTCCGGTGATAAACGAGAACAGGCAATTCAATATGTCTACCAGCGATATGGGGAACTCGGCGCGGCGATGACCGCGAATGTCATCACCTATCGCGGTAAATCTGCGGCACGGGAAGTAGGCAAGACGCTGGGTTTCGACAGGGAAACGCTAGGGCGGCTCTCAGGCAAGGTCAGCCATTGGGAATGGCGCGGTCCCACCGATACGATGGCGCATTCGTTCAAGAATGCCGGCTTTGATCTCCACCATCCGCGCATTGCGAAGTACCTGGAGCTTTGCACACGTATTCAGGATCTGCCACGTCATCTCGGACAGCATTCCGGGGGAATGGTGATTTGCCAGGGCCAGCTTGATCAGGTCGTTCCTCTTGAACGTGCCTCCATGCCGGGCCGCACCGTGGTGCAGTGGGACAAAGAGGACTGCGCGGATCTCGGCATCATCAAGGTCGATTTGTTGGGCCTCGGCATGATGGCAGTCATTAAGGACTGTCTGGATCTGATACCGGAGCACTATGGCGACAGGGTAGATCTTGCGCAACTGCCTGAAGATGATGAGATATACCGGACCCTGCAACGTGCTGACACTATTGGAATGTTTCAGGTGGAGAGCCGTGCGCAGATGGCCTCTCTGCCGCGAAACTTTCCAACATGGTTTTACGACCTCGTCGTGCAGATTGCCCTCATTCGGCCCGGCCCAATCGTTGGCAAAATGACCCATCCCTATTTGCGAAGGCGCCAGGGGAAGGAAGAGGTTACATATCCACATCCGTTGTTGGAGGACACGTTGAAACGCACGCTCGGCGTGCCGTTATTCCAAGAGCAATTGCTGCGCATGGCGATGGTGGTCGCCAATTTCACCGGAGCAGAAGCCGAAGAATTACGGCGGGCAGTAGGAATGCGGCGTTCGTGGGAGAGGATGAAGAATCTCGAAGGCAAGCTTCGGGTAGGCATGACCACGAACGGAATAGACCGCAAGACTCAGGACAATATCATCGAGAACATCAGTGCGTTCGCGCTCTACGGATTCCCTGAGTCCCATTCGGCAAGTTTTGCCCTCATCGCCTATGCGTCTGCTTACTTCAAGGTCAAATATCTTGCAGCCTTCACTTGCGCCATCCTGAACAATCAGCCCATGGGCTATTACAGTCCGTCTAGTCTTGTCAAAGACGCACAGCGCCACGGCCTTCGCGTGAAACCAATCGATGTCCAGATATCTGACTGGGCCTGTGCGGTAGAGCATGAAGAAGAAGGGTCGCTATCGCTCCGGCTCGGACTCGGATATGCGAAGGGCTTACGGCGGCAAGCCGCTGATGCCATTACAGAATCACGTTTGAAGTCGGGACCGTTCTTATCGGTGGAAGACCTCGCACTGCGAGTGCCGACGCTCAACCGGAAGGAACTGACTCTCCTCGCACGGATCGGAGCCCTGAACAACCTCGAAGGCGTCGAGCATCGTCGAGATGCCCTTTGGCAGGCCGAGCGCGCTGGGAAGCTGGAAGGTCCGCTTCTCCGACAAAATAGCGAACTCTTGAATGAAGAATCAAACGTGCGCCCGTTGCAGCAAATGAGCATCAGCGTACGCTTGGTCGCGGACTTCTCGGGAACAGGCCTGACTATAGGAAAGCATCCGATGGCATACCGCCGGGCGGCGCTTTCGCGTCAGCATGTCCTCTCTTCAGACGAATTGCGTTATCGGCAAGACGGTGAGTATGTAAAGATCGCCGGATTGGCCATAGATCGACGCCGTCCCGGTACGGCCAAGGGGTTCATATTCATTTCTGTGGAAGATGAGAATGGACTTGCAAGCATCATCGTGACGCCGAATCTTTACGAGCGCGAGAGATCTATCGTTGAGAATTGCAAATTCATCATCGCCGAAGGCCCGTTACAGAATCAGGATGGCGTCATTCATGTGAAAGCTGTTCGCCTCCGCTCGATGTTCGATCAGACGCTGGAGGTCCATTCCCATGCCTTCCACTAACGGCGGAATGCAGGTTGGGGGCGTTCGCCGTGAAGTCGATCAGCGGAAGCTCGGCCCCGCCTTGCTCATAGCGTCGAGTCTCGTTCTGGCTATCAGGACGGCGCGATGGAGTCCAACCCACAGCGATGGCCTGGCGAACGCCGATCTTGAAAAAGAGGTGGAGCATAGTGTTCGCGTCGCGAAGATCATCATGTCCCACCTGACAGGCCGGTACCCCGAGCTATTCCAGCAGAAGGACGTTGCCTGGTATGCGGCCGGCGATGAGGAAGTGCCCAAATGATCGTTAGGCTCAATTACGATGACTACGAAGACGGCGATGACAAGACGATGCTGGGTTTAAGTTCGGAAAATCACGGAAATGACGAAAGTCACTGGATTTCGTTGTATCGATGGAAGCGGCCTGCGAGTTCCATGCGACACGTTTGGAAACAACTTCGCATGATTTTCATTAGACCGAGCAGGGTTTTGCCTATCCATGTCTCACTAAGTTCTGCACATATCGACAATCAGGCAGTCTCATTCAGTTCGATAAAACGATACTATTTTGACGCCTTTTTTGTCTTCGCCCACCGCGCCTTAACTGCCGCGATAATCCTTGCGCGGCCCTCAGCCGACAATTTGCGCTTTTTCTTAGTACCAGTATCGGTACTTAGCTTTGGTCTGCCTGGTCCGCGTTTCACCGTTGCGCCCGCCAGAATATTCTTGGCCTGTTCGAGACGTGCTATTTCAATATCGAGTTCCGCGATTATCTGTTTGATACTCATGGAGGAAGTCTATCAAGCATATCTTGAGCCCGTCACTTCCGACGTAGCAGGGCACTTGTCCGAGAAGCACGACTTTTCGTTCAGGTGCATAGTCGCCCATTGGAAATCGGTAAACCCTAGAGCACTTTATGAGGAGTAGCCCGCACTGATGGCCAGACCCGAGTTCAATAAGCGCATTGCCATTGCAAACGCAGGGCATGCCCATCATTGAGCGGAGAAACCTCTGATTTTGATGATCTCGATGCCAGCGCCTTCCGCCGCGAATTTGCAAATGACCTTGGCCTTGGGGATAAGGCCAAAGATGACTACTTGCTAACGGATCCCACGATTAGACACGCGAAAGCGATCGTGAGGAGGACAACTCGCCAGCGATGATGCATATCCCATCTACGCCGGTACGTCTTCCAATCGGGAGGCGGAGTGGACTTTTCCCCGATTTAATACGGTTGTTGACCGGCACGAAGGCGATGAGCGAATAGACATTCGGCAGCAGCCATAGAGCGGCCGATGTAGCGATCCAGATCGGTAAGCTGCCAGATTGGCGTCATTGGATTCTCCCGTCTTTTCGCGAACCAGGAGAGATGAATTCTCATACGCCGTAGGGTCTGGGATTGCCATTGCCTGCATATGGCAGCGGCAATCCACTTGAGCGCGTAGTGCCATTCACGGAAACTACGACGAAGCGTCAATATGGCCGACGTCCCTCCGTCATACCGGGCCAATTGTCCGAGCGGAAGGGACCGGCAGGCAGGCCCGCTCCGTTGAAAAGAGTTGCAGCCGGATTGGACTGCCATGCGTAGCGAACTTCTTTTGGATTGGGGACTGAAGGAGACGAGACGACCACCGACGAGCCCTCGATCCGCGCATCGGCCCAGTACCATTTCCGGTCATCGCCCGCAATTGCAAACTCTTCCAACTTGGTTCCCTTTACTACGAGGCCGCCCTCCGCATGTGCGAAGTGCAATCGGATCGCATCCGGCAGCCGGTCTACTGACTCGAGCGTTGGCCCGGCGTAAACAACATGCTCTCCGTAGTAGTTAGCTAGTGCACACAATGCCAGCCGCTCACCCACTGGCTGTTTGACTTTTGCGTGGATGTTGTCAGGGTCTCCGGTGTCGATGGTGATGGCTAGGCAGGTGTTGGTAACGGTGGCGGCGGTGATGGCCTGCGATTCCCGCGTCTCCGTCCAGTCGTCTCCGTCGACGGGAACGGGGCTGCGTTTCGTGAATGCGGGCAAGCTGACGATGTAGAAAGGGAAATCGCCCTGAGCGAAGAGCGAGCGCCAGTCGGCGATCATGGCAGGAAGGACTCTGCGGTATTGGTAACCGCGCGGCGAGTTCTGTTCCCCCTGATACCAGATGGCGCCGGTGATCGAGAGCGGAGCGACGGGGGCAAGCATGCCCTCGTAAAGAACGGTCGGCATAACGGGCCAGTTCTCGTAAGCGACAGGCAGAGGTTGCGGCGGACGAGCATCGACGCTGATCTTTGCTTTCCACTCGCCGGCGAGAGGAATACTGCTCTGATCGCCGAGCGAGAGATGCAGATCTTCAGGCTTGGAGAGAAAGCCACCATCGGGCTTGGATTTGAGAACGCGAATGGCGATTACATTCTTGCCGGCCTTGAGAGCGCCGCTCACCGGATACACGCGTGGGTTCTCGACCCATGCACTGCCGCCCACGGATTTGCCGTTGATGTAGACCGTGTCCATGCGCTCAATCTCGCCGAGGTTGAGCACGGCGCGTCCGGCAGGAAGCGGGTCGGGGAGAGTGATCTCCTTGCGGAACCAAACAACGGCCGGTGTATCGGGCACACCCAGTTCCGCGAATCCGCCGGGGATTGGCACCGATTTCCACGCCGAGTCATTGTAATCCTGAGCGGCCCAATTGTTCTTCTGGCCCGTGTCGTACTCGTCATACCAGTGCATGATGTAGTTGCCGTATTCGGGCGCGCCTTTGGATTTCAGCCGGTCGAGCTCTGCGAGTGGGACATCGAAGTCATGGAGCGGACGAAGCGCGTCGGCACTCGCCCATGCCTCGGCCGGAGTTCCGCCGACGGAGTCCACGACGAGGCCGATGGGAATGTGCATCTCCTGCTCGACCTTTCGGGCGAAATAATAGCCGACCGCCGACATCCAGCTCGCTGTCTCCGGCGAGACGACGCGCCAGTCGCCATCGATCACATCGACATGGTGGTAGGCGGGATGACCGCCGACGGTGTAGAAGCGAATGTCGGGGTAGTTGGCCGCCCTGATCTCCTCATCGGCATTCTTTGTGAACCGAAGAGGCAGCCCCATGTTGGATTGCCCGCCGCAGAGCCACACGTCGCCGACCAGGACATTGTGCAGTTCAGCGCTTTGATGGCCGGTGATCTTCACGGTATAGGGTCCACCGGGCGCAGGCGGCTGAATTTTCACCTGCCACCGGCGATCGAGGCCGGCGGTGCCGGTTGCGGTGTTTTCGCCGATCTGCACTCGGACTGTATCGCCCGGGTCGGACCAGCCCCAGATGGTGTCGGGCTTGCCGCGTTGCAGGACCATGTTGTCGCCAAAGATGGGGCTTACGAACGGAAGAGGCTTGGGAGCAGTTGTAGATGTAATTTGACCAGGTGTGGGCTGCGCGCATGCGCCAGCTCCGGCCGCAAGCACCATCGCGGCCACGAGAGCTGCGCGATAAATGTGTCTGAGAATGGAACTGGAACTCATGAATGCAAACCTCTTGCTATGGATGTGTCGGGTCCTGGCACTGGAAGTTGCGGGCCTCCTGGGTATCACCGTTTCCGTTGTACTGCGCGTGCTTTGGATAGGCGCAGAGCGGGCGGCTGCGGCCTGGGAATGCCTGACCGGTGGCGATAACGGAATCGGGCGCCGTTCCCTTCTCGACCCAGTCGACGACAGCGGAGAGCATGTCGAAGTGATCGAGAGCAGGGCCCCCGCCGCAATGGGCCATGCCCGGGACAAGGAACATTCGGCTCCACTCGGCAACCTTGTCTGCACCGCCGTTGGTTACGGCAAGGGATTTGTAATAGTCAAGCGTGTCAAGCGGCGAGAACCACGGATCGCTGTCGCCGTGGAAGAAGATGAGCTTGCCTCCGCCAAGAGAAAACGTTGTGAGATTGGTGGAGGCGGGCTCGACGAGCGGATCGGAGGCATGGAGTTCTGCCTTGTCCACGTCAAGGTCGGTGGCGCTAGTGTAGGGGCCGAAGATGCCGCTTGGTCCCATGGCCAGCAATCCCGAAACAAAACCCTTCATCGCAATGCCCCCGTCATAGAGGAAGCCGGGATAGACCTGCGTGCCGTAAGCGTTCTTCGGTCCGGCGAAGGCTTTCTTGATGGCGCTAATTTTTTCAGACGCGATGCAGGCATCGGTTTGGCCGGGTTTGCAAGCCAGGACTGCGGGATCGAAGTCGCAGCTAAGGGGGTCGGAGATCATGCCGTCGACTACGCCATCTTTTGCGTCGCATCGTTTCATGAGTGCGTCCATGAAGAGCGAGCGATCGCTGTCCGTGAGAAACTTATCGATCTGCGGCTTGCGGGAGGTGTCTTTGGGCGCGGCTTGGTTATATGCGACAGGGATCCATTGGCCGATCGCCAGATTGGATAGACCGGTGCGCATGGCGGGGTCGCCCGAAACAATGCCGTTGAAGGCCGTTGGATAACGCTGGGAAAGAATCATGCCTTCGCGTCCGCCTGTGGAGCAGCCGATGAAGTAGGAGTACGCCGCGGGTTTGCTGTAATAGGTTGCGATGATCTGTTTAGACACTCCTGCGACCTCGGCGTTCGCGAGAAAAGCGAAGTCGAGATAGGCCTGCTGGTCGCGCATGAAAGAAAAGTCGAAGGCGCCTGTTTTTGCCTTGTGTCCTGTATCGGTGCTGGCCACGGCGAATCCGCGAGAGAGTGCAGGCTTATCGCCGGAGTAGTTCGCACCCGCTGGATAGGCAATGATGCCATTGCTGCCTCCGCCGCCTTGCATCATGAAGTCGCCGTTCCAGGTAGCAGGCTCGGGCAAGGCAAGAGCAAAGCCGATGCCGAATTCCTGACCGTCTATGCCCTTGCGGCGATTGATAATTCCATCGACTCGACAGTGCGCGGGAAAGGGGCCGAGGCCAGGAGGGCCGGGGTACGGCGGTGGGATGGCCGTTCCGGCAGGCACGAGCGCGGACTTGGTGATTTCGACGCCGTTGAACTTAAGGCCAGCGAGAGCGGCACAGGGGTCGGCCGATTCAGACACGGCGGCCAAAGGCGCACACAATACAGCAGCCACCAGTAGCGAGAGTTTGCAATGCGTCATGATCAGCCTTCTTTCCCGCGAAGCAAATGTGAGCGCGGCGCGGACCCTTCTTTGCGAAGTCCGGCGCAGGCGCAGGTTACTTGATGGTTGCCTTAACTTCCTTGCCTTCGTAGCTGACTTCTGCGTTCGCCGAGCCTGTCACCTCAGCGCCCACGCCGTGTCCGCCCGCAACCAAGACGACGCGAAACCTGCGACCTTCGACGATCCCCGGAAAGGATCCTTCGCGAGCACCGATTGTCAGCGCGCCGGTGTGATCGTCCCAGCGAATGGGAATCACAGCGTGCTCGCCTTTCTCGTACTCGTAGCCGTCGCCCGCATCTTCGTAGAGATCGAATTTCCCATCGGCTCCACGATAAATGCGAAGCTCGATCGAACCTGCGGGGTCCTGCGCGGCGTACTCGATTTGCGGCCCCATGGGGATGATGGAACCCGCGCGTACGAAGAGCGGTATGCGATCCAGGGGCGCTTCGGCTTCGATGTCCTGGGCGCCCGCGAGCGATTTGCCGGTCCAGAAGTCGTACCACGCCGCGGCTGCCGGCAAGTAGAGGCTGCGTTTTCTTACGTCGGCTTTCAGCACCGGGTTGACCAGAATGGCCGAACCGAACATGAACTGATCGCCAAGGTTCCAAGTGTTCGGGTCGGTTCGCCAGTCCATCACGAGCGGCCGCTGGATGGTGTAATCCTCGCTCGTTACTTTCCAGGCCATCGAATAGATATACGGCATCAGGCGATAACGCAGCTTGTCGTAGTTCACCAGGATAGGCTCAACTTTGTCGAAGCTCCACAACTCGTTATGCGGCCGGTGGCCGTGGGTGCGGAAGATGGGACAAAACGTGCCGTACTCGAACCAGCGCGCGTAAAGCTCCTGGAACGCGGGATCGGCGAGAGGGTCTTCGTGCGGCGGCCAATATCCGCCAATGTCGGTGGTCCAATATGGAGCCCCGGACAGGGCGAAATTGAGACCCGCAGGGACCTGGTGGCTCAAGCCCCAGTAGGTGCCGTAGACGTCTCCCGACCAAACGGTGGCACCGACGCGCTGCTGGCCCAGGAACGCTGACCGCGTAAGCAGAAAGACACGCTTACCCGGGTTTTGGGCTTTCCAATGATTCTGCACGCCAAGCGTATGCTCGAACGGGAAGACGTTGGTGAATTCAGCGCCATTGCCGATTGCGAGTTGACGACTGCTGAGGATGGCATCGCCCATGTGCGGCCAATATTCTTCGGGCTCGGCGCTATCAAGCCAGAAGGCGTCCCATCCCTGCGCCAGCAGCTTGCCGGGCAGATGCTCCCAGTAAATGTCGCGCGCCTCGGGGTTGGTGGCGTCGTAGACGTGCGCGCCAGCCACGAGCTCGTGCTTTGAATCCAGAATCTTGTACGTTTCGGATTCGGGATCGAGCAGGCCCCAGACAGAGATCATTGCGTGTACATTCTCTTTGTGCAGGCCATCGAGATCCTGCGCTACGTCGTGATAGTTGGAATTGAAGATTGGGTCGCCCTCGGTCTTCCACCAGAACCAGTCCTGCACTATTGCATCAAGTGGGATATGCTCCTGGCGGTAGCGTTGCGCGATCCCTCGAATCTCGTCGAGGGAAACGTAGCGATCCTTCGATTGAAAGAAGCCGTAAGCCCACTTCGGCAGCATGGGCGCATGGCCGGTCATGGTGCGGTACTCGTGGAGAATGGTGTCGATCTCGGCGCCGTAGAGGAAGTAGTAGTCAATCGACTTGCCGGCGATGGAAGTCAGCTTCAAATCTAGCGGAAAGCGATTATCGAAGTAGGTAAGCGCCGACGTGTTCCACAACAACCCATAGCCCTTGCTTGAAATCAACAGCGGGATCGCGACGTCGGTGTTGTTTTGACCCAGCTCTACTGTCGCTCCTCGATAATTGAACATGCCATTCTGATGCTGACCCAGTCCGTAGAGAGCCTCTGTAATCGTTGGAGAGAAGCGGTCCGTGACGCGGTAGGTGCGATCGCCATTGAGCTCGACCGGCTCATAGGTTCGCGGTATGCTGTTGCCTTCGTTCAGCAGCGATTCTCCGCCGGCTGTCCGGAAAGTGAGATTGCCGCGCTCAATATGGACGGTGACCTCAAGCTTTGCTGTCTTCAGGGTGGCCACTCTCGCGTCTTGCGTGAAGGTTAACGGCGCTCCGGGGCACGATTGCAGTGCGTCGAGCATCCACGGGCGCGGAGAGGCGGGAGCCGAAGGTTCGGGTGTAGCGACAACATGAATGACCGAGTCGGTACACACGGTGACCTCGAGGACTTCGTCGCCCGCGGTCGAGCGGATGCCATGGCTAGTTTGCTCGACTTGCGCAGGCGGAGGGCCAGGCGCCTTCTGGCCGGGCATTTGTGCCGCAACGCCGACAGTTCCTGACAGGATGAGCAATACCGGAATGGCTCGAACAAAATCTGGCGACACGCACCGCGCCCCAGCCGCAGCACTAAATCGGAACTTCATTGGATTGCACCTTTCAATTCTCGCCTGCTCGCATTCCGCTCCAGCGACCGGTGCGGACTATGTCTTTACAAGCTAGGTCCGTTGTTTGGAATTCCCGGTTTGCCAATAGATTGAGTAACGTTGACCTTGAATCCGGTACATCGGCATGAGATCGTATTTCTGATCTTCGCCAGAGCATGTGAAATTGAGCTCCGTAGTGGATTCAACCTGAATCCAATGCTTCGTGTCCTTACCGTGTGCGCCGGCAGCTTTTGGCATGGCAGATGCCACGGGCAGATCTTTGGGCACTGTGTCCCGGCCGTGAATGACACGCATGGGGCCATCGGCAGGCCCCGGACCGAGATCGGCTGCAAGAACAAGCGGGCCGTATAATGCCGCAGCCACCGAGTCGTCGCCGGGCAATGGCTCCTGACGGAGTTTCATTGGGAGATCGACGCTGATCGTATCGCCATCCTGCCAAATTCTTCGAATGGAGAGATACGAGCCTGGATCCGCGATCGCTTCAATCGGCCGGCCATTGATCTTCACCTGAGCATCCTCGGTGGTCCAGCTCGGAATACGCAAGTGGATTGCGCGCGGCGCTGGCCTTGAGGACTTGATCTTGAGGCTTGTGCCCTGTTCCCGCGGAAATTGCGTGACCTGCTCCAAAACAAGGTCCTCGTCTTTCCAGGTAAGCGTGGAAGCGATGAACTGGTTGACAAAAATGTCGCGGTCGCGGCGGAAATAAATCGTGTCCGCGAATTTGGCGAACTCCTCGGCGCCCGTGCCAGTGCAACACCAGAACGATTCCTCGGGTGAGTTGTACGCGCGCCAGTAGCCTGCCGCGAGCGGGAAGAAGTATTGCTTGAGCCCCTGCGCGTTTTGCGTGCCGAGCCTGCTATTGAAGAGGGCGCGCTCGTACGCATCCATCCACCGCGCATCCGCCGTCCAGCCAAAGACATGGCGCTGAAGCTTCATCAGGTTGTAGGCCACGCAGCACTCTGCATTCGTCCACACCAGCGTTCCTTCAAGATGTCCGGCGGCGGATTTCCAGTGCTCATCCTGGCTTGTGTTGCCAATGACGTAACTGCGGGCATCGAGAACTTCAGCAAGAAAATACTCGGCAATTTCGCGATAGCGTCGATCTCCGGTAACCTCGTACATGCGGGCCGCGCCGATGATCTTGGGAACGTGCGTGTTGGCATGCAGACCCTG
>Ga0302326_10023167_pt1 | contig 12670 bp, 11 predicted proteins | sample Palsa_T0_3_FD_202264 | JGI IMG/M metagenome (GOLD analysis project Ga0302326, IMG submission 202264) | Peat permafrost microbial communities from Stordalen Mire near Abisko, Sweden - Palsa_T0_3 | ecosystem: Environmental > Terrestrial > Soil > Palsa > Peat permafrost | place: Sweden: Abisko... | reverse complement strand
TCAAATTTAATTAGTTGGGATCGGTTATGGACGATGTTTACCTGGCTCTCGCCATACCCGCCTCATACTTCCAAGCCGTCTCACTACGCGCCCCGTCGGAGAACCGCGTGTCCGTGTATTCATCGAAATCGATCTTCTTATCCAGGACACCAGTTTCGATCATCAGATCGCGAACCAGATCGAAATCCGCTTTGTACGGAGCGAGCGGGGTATAGGTCACTCGGTCCAGCGGCTTAGTGAGCGCCCACCGGAGTAGCGCAGGTTTCTGGTTGTAATAGAAGCGGCCCACGAAATCCGCGGCATCCTCCCGGTGAGGTTTGCTCTTATCGAGCCACAGGCCCGATCGGGCAATGCCATCCACCAGGACCTGTACCACATCCGGACGCTTGTCGATCAAATCCTGCTGCACCACCAGAATGCACGACATGTAATCCGGCCAGTACTCCCGTGCCTGGAAAAGAACCCGGCCGTAGCCCGCCATTTCCGCTTGAGACGGAAACGGCTCGCCCATCGAGAAGGCGTCAATCGCGCCGGTTGCGAGAGCGCTGGCAACATCCGGAGGGGCCATCTCCACCATCTTGATGTCACCCTTCTTCATGCCCCATACTTTCATTGCCCGGAAGATCAGCAGACGCTCGTCGGAAAAACGGCTCGGAATCGCCGCGGTGCGGCCGCGCATATCGGCGAACGTCTTGATGGGACCGTTCTTTCGGACCACCACGGCGCTGCCATAACGATGCCCAAGATAAACAACTTTGATGGGTACGCCCTGTGATCTGAGTGCGATCGCCAGCGGCGCCACGATGAATGCCGCCTGCACTTTGTTCGAAATGAGCGCTTCCTTGATTTCCGGAAAGCCCTGGAACAAGCGCGGCAGAAAAACCTCGCCATGTTCCGACAGTTTTGAAATGTAGTCGGTCACCGGGCAGGTGAGCTGACAGGTTACCGGGATGTAGGCCACGGTAATCTTCCGCTTCTCAGGAGGCCGGTACTCATTCAGAACGGCGGCCCAATTCACATTCAGATACCCGTGCAGGGCCGAAATCAGCGCCAGCCATCCGATGCCAAATAGCAGGATCTTGCGTTTAAGACTCATGGCGAACTCCCCATCGAACCGATGGGATGTCTCTGATCCTGCGGAAGCCCAGATCCAGTGCCAACCCGATGACGCCGATCACCAGCATGGCCGCCACCACCAGGTCGTAGCGCTTTCCCGAATTTCGCGCGTCGATGACCAGATATCCGAGACCGGAATCGACCGCGATCATCTCGGCAGCAACCATCACCAGCCAGGCAATGCCGAGCGAAATCCGCAAACCGATAATGATTTGCGGAAGGGCGGCGGGGAAGATCACTTTCGCGAGAAGCTGCAGAGGCGTCAGGCCAAAGTTACGTCCGGCGCGCCGGAACACTGACGGCACGTTGGATACGCCGCTCACGCATGCAACTACGATGGGGAAAAAAGCGCCCAGGAATATCAGAAAAACCGCGGTAGCATCGCCGACGCCAAAAAGGATGATCGCAACCGGAATCCACGCGATAGGGCTGATGGGACGCAGGATTTGAAGCAGCGGATTCAGTGTCTGGTTGGCGGCCGGATACCAGCCGAGCGTCAATCCGAGTGGGATTCCTAAAGCCGCGGCTGCGGCAAATCCAAGCGCCACGCGCCGCAGTGAATCGCCGATGTACGCCCAGAGAAGACCTTTTCGGGCTAACTCAGCGAGCCCCTTTTCCACGGCCAGCGGCGAAGGAAAGACTTTCGTGGCCGTCCAAACGGCAGTGTAGTGCCACAGCGCCAGAAACAGCGCGGACGCCAGCACCGGCCAGAAGAGCTTTTCCCATTTCTTCGGTTGTGCCAGGGAACTCATACCTTGTGCGCCAGACCAAGCTGCTTAAAAATGCCGTTGCGAAGTTCGAGGTAGCGCGGTGCGCTAAGATCGCGCGGATGGGGGATGTCGATGTCGACGATCTGCTGAATTTTCGCCGGGCGATCGCTCATCACCGCCACCCGGTCCCCAAGCTGGACCGCCTCGTCGATATCGTGCGTTACGAAGATGATCGTGTTCCGCTCCGCTTCCCAGATCCGCAGCAGTTCACCGCGCATGATGAGACGCGTAATGGAGTCGAGGGCCCCAAATGGTTCGTCCAGAAATAGCATATCCGGGTTTACCGCCAGAGCGCGCGCCACTTCGACCCGTTGCTTCATGCCACCTGAAAGTTCCGCCGGATACGCCTTCTCAAATCCTTCCAAACCCACCATTTTGATGTAATGAGCGACGCGCTGCCGGCGTTCCGGGCGCGATAAAGAGAACAGGCCGAATTCTATGTTCCCTTCAACGGTAAGCCACGGGAAGACGCCGCGCTCCTGGAAAACGAAGATCCGCCGGGGATCCGGCCCACTCACGGCTTCGCCATCGATCCTGACCTCTCCACTGGTCGGGCTAAGAAACCCGGCGATCGTGCTTAACAGTGTTGACTTGCCGCACCCGGAGGGTCCTACGATACAGAGAAACTCCCCCTGGCCCACTTCCAGGTTAACGTCGTCCAGGACAGGCGTACTTTTTCCGTCGCTCTGGAACACCGTCGTGATGTGCCGCGCCGATAACTTCGGCCCCGCCGCCGCCCGTTCCATAAGATCCCGTTAACCGTACTAATCCTCGGAGTAACTCCAGCGGGACGACCGCACTCTTTCGAGTGACCGCATCCCCATATCCAGCAGCAAACCGATGACCCCGATAATAACCATGCCGGCCACCACGAGATCGTAGCGGTTGCCGGCGTTGCGCGCATCGACGATCAGAAAACCCAGCCCCGAGTTCACCGCGATCATCTCCGCCGCCACCACCACCAGCCACGCGACACCCAAAGTAATCCGCAGGCCGGTGATCAGCTGCGGAATCACCGCCGGATACAACACGCGGTAGACCAGCGCGCTCCGGCTCAGGCCGAAATTGCGGCCCGCATTTACAAAAACGGCTGGAACACTCTGTACCGCATTAATAGCCGTTAGAACTAATGGGAAAAAGCAGCCCAAAAATATCAAAAAGATGGCCGCGAGATCCCCTACCCCAAACCATAGAATCGCTATCGGAATCCAAGCCAGAGGCGAAATAGGTCGAAAGACTTGAATCAGCGGGTTGAAAGCCAACTCAGCCCGGCGATACCAACCGATGGTAAGTCCTATGGGAATCGCCAGGACGGCAGCCAAAAGAAAGCCCCACGTAACGCGAAACAGCGAGGCGACCGCATACTTCAGTAGCAGCCCCTGCCGCACCAGGTCGGCGATGCCGCCAACCACTTCCATCGGGCCTGGCAGAAGGTGAGTGCCGTGCCCGCTGACGGCAATCTGCCAGAGGATCAGCAGAACTGCTATCAACACGGCCGGCCGGAACCAGCCGCGCAGCATTTGAGAGAGCCGATACAAGGGATCAGCTTCTCTTATCTTCCTCGACAGTAAAGCCCATGTCGGCGATGAATGCTTTGAGCCAAATATCCGTAACTAACTCAGGGTCGAATTCGATAATCGCTCTTGCATCCGTATAGCTGGCTTTGGCCCGCACAATTCCTTTCTGCTGCTGGAGCATGGTTTCAAGACCGACGGCGCAGGTGATACAACTGAAACCCTTGACCCGATAGGTCACTTTCCTGATCTCGCGGGCTTCCATAGCTCCGACGCTTGCCAAACCGCCAGCGCCGGCAAAAGTGATTCGTTGCATAAAGTGCCTGCGAAACATTTCAGCGCTCCCGAACCCCGCATTACTTATGCAGCAGCGCCAGGATTTTTTCCTGGTTCTTCAGAATCAGATCCTGGTTCTTTACTATATGATCGAGCGTCTGTTGATTCTTCTTGATCACCTCCTGGTTCTGTTGGATGGTACCCTGGTTGCCGATGATCGCCTTCTGATTTTCCAGAATCTGTTTCTGATTGATGAGGACTTCTTGTTCAGCCATACTATGTGTATCCTTTCTTCAGCACCGGAACGGATGAGTGACTATATCAGCGTCAGTTGCCCTGGGTCAATAGTAGATAAAGTTTAGTACGTTCATATTAATCGCCCTCAGAAACGATAATTCACTTCCACAAAGCCGAGCGCGCCGTTGCTGTCTCCAGGGAAGATATGCTCCACCACCGCGCCGCCGCGCGCATACCCGAAGTACAAACCGAGCGCGAGAGCGCGCGTGCATTGATAATCCGCGCTGATGTCGTAGAGCGTCGCCAGACCCGTAAAGCCGTTGGACGGGCGGCCGTTGAAACCGAAAGTCCACGGCTGAAACGCGCCCCCGCCGGAATACCAGAGATCGTTTCTGTTAGCGAGCCACAGCCCGTGGACGTCGGAGCGGAGAGTGAGCGACTTGGCGGGGCGCAACATCAGCTCGCCAAACAGATCGCGGTTGTTCATCTCGTTGAAGAACGGAAAGCGGGCGTACACGCGCGGCGTGGGCAGGATGGCGAAGAAGGTGCCGTGAACGTTGTCGTTCGGATTATTGTCGCCGCTCGAATAGAAGTAGCCGCCGCGCAGCCAGGGCCGGAGGGGTTTGGCAATCTTAGGTTGAACCCCGCCCTCGAAGGCGCTGGCTCCCGACCGTTGCGTGAGCGAACCCCAACGACCCGTCTGCAATGCTCCCCAGCCCAGCAGATCGAAGGTGCCGGCAGCGGTGGGAATCGCCTGGATGTAGTGGCCGCCAAAGGTGCCGATATCAATCCCACTCAAGTCCTTGGCGCGGGCCGCCGCCGATCGGTTGTCCGTCTTGATCACATCGCGGTCATCATTATAATAGATGCCGAATATGCGCCACTCGGCCTTACTGCGGCCGAAACTAGCTTGTTTGGTAAGTGCCGCATAGGTGACGGGAGTCTTGACCCATCCCCAGCCATCCACCTGGAAGACGCCCCGGTCGGGCACGGCGCTGAAGGCTGTAAAGTTCCAGGAGCCGTTGGTATAGTTGTATTGGGCGCCATCGAAGCTGCGCTGCACGTCGGAAAAACCGAAAGTGCCGATCAGCCGCTGGGAGATGCCATCCCGCTTAACGATAGCCAGCGTTTCATCCTTGGGAGTGACTTCTCCGCCGTCGGTGAATTCGAAACGGCCGAACCGGACGTTCGAGTGTACACCCTTCAGGCGCAGGAAGGCCTGCTTCACGAAAACACTGGCGGTGTATTGGTCATTGTGATTCGCCGCGTAGTAGCTTGCGCCCAAGCCGAGCTGCCCCAATGGTGCGGGCTGCACCGCATGATTCGGTATCCCCAGCAAGATTGGCGCAGCCAGTTCAAAGCCCCAGTCATAGCTCTGTTCGTTCTGGCTCAGCATCAGACGCAAGAGCGAGCCGGAGTATGCGTAGGAGTTTTCGCCTTTCGCCTTGAAGAAATCCCAATCTTCGTAACGCTCGTGAATCGATCCCGAGACAGTAACCGTGCCGATTTTCAGTGGATCGGCGCCGTCGGATTGCGCCGGCAAGTCGGCACAGACGGCCAGAAATCCTATCACACAGGTAAGAGCGCGCACGGTTAGACCGCTCACTCCGTCTCCCTCCAATGCAGATATGAAGGTAGCGTAGCGGTGTTGCATCTTGGGTGTCAATAATGGAGATCCATTAGACACACCCAACAAATGGCTATTAGTTACTCAACGACTGGACAGGAACTTGCACAACCGGTGACAAATCCAGGCGCTTACCCGCAAGACTCCGAGAACGGCGCCAAAAGTGGCGGTGGCCAATACGCCGCGCGGCCGTGACCGCGAGTACACGCCGTTCATGGTCCAGGCGGCGGTGGTGTAAACTGTCGCCGCACGCCCGGCACCAAGTCTGTCTCTTACCGGCCAGTCGTATACCAGCCATTCGATGCCGCCATTAAAGAATTCTCCCATCTGCAGAACTCGCCTGTCATATGCAATTCTGGCCCCGGACGGCAGCTCGGATCTTCCTCTGCATTCCGCGATCAGAGCCGACGCTTCCTCGGCATGCCTCAGGGCCGCGCTTACGCCATTGGAGGTAATGGGATCGACCATCGAGGCGGCCTCGCCCACAATCATCCAGTTCGGGCCCGTGAGTCCTTTATAGGTACGGCAACTGAATGACGTGACGCAGGGAGGGTTGCCGCTGCCCTTCTCCAAAAGGGACGCAAGACGCGGGAAGCGCGCCAGTTGGAGCCTGAGAATATCTTCGACAGTATGCCCCTGGTCCCGCCGTTTCTTCATGGCTTCGCCGGTAGTGACATATCCTACGCTCAGCGTTTCCGGACCGATAGGAATTTCCCAGATCCAATCCATGTACGCCCCCTGTGCGGCGCCCATATAGATGGTCGTCCCTTCGTGCGCCAGCGCGGCTGTGAAATAGGCCCACAGAGCGACCTTTCTAGGCCCATACTCAATCGCTCGAAGCCTGAATTCGTGCGCCAATAAACTGGTGAAAGACCCCGAGGCGTCGATGAACCACGGCGAGACAAGTTGCCCGCCCGATGCCGTGTGAATCGAGGCAATCCTCATCCCGGATCTTTCCACGGTGACGGCTTTATCGTGGACTACGGTGACGCCGCGGCGCAGAACCAGATCTTGCAGCTCCCGGTCCAGGCGCATCCGATCGACATGGATGGTACGCAATTCGACGTTGAATGGCGGACGGGCCAACCACGGGCCTGGTCGATACGTTTTCGCGGATCCCCCGCTTTGCTGCAGAGTGACGCCCCGTTTGTAAGTCGCGATCCCGCTGCGGATCAGATCTTCCATCGGCAGGCCCAATGCGCCCAACAGCGCTGGCGAGGCCCAGTCGAGCGACTCGCCGACAGGTTGGCGAACCCGGGTTTCAGGCTCGATGCATACGACACGCAAGCCCGCCTTTGCCAGATGTAGAGAGGCGGCCATGCCGGCCAGGCCGCCGCCGATGACAGTTACGTCGGAATTGTGGACAGTGCCTGGCTGCATACCTACATTGTCCGACACACGCCGTCCCATTTCGAGGGCGCCATCACGGCGTGTCTTGATTCCACAACGCTTTTGCGAATCGCTCTGGTGTCACGTAGCGGGTATGAAACTGCTGCCAATCGGAAGGATGCAGTCGATAGGCGCCATCCTGTTCGAGGGACGTTAAGGGCGCCGTATAGCGCTTCATCGCGTGATAGGGCAGAGGCAGCACCGTCCTGGAGAATTGGCAAGTTATAATCGCCTTCCTTCATCCATTCGTCACCAATGAAAACGTGGTCGCGTGTCCAACCGACCGCCGGCGGAGGAACGGCGGCGAACCGCATCCGCAACTCATCGCCCGAGTTGGCAATTACGATTCGGTTGTCAATCTTTTCCAGTAGCTCGCGGACGTCTCCATACCGTGTGTAGTAACCCTCCAGGTTCCGCCATTGCTGACCGGTCACCGCAAGGATCTCATAGTGCGCTAACTCCGGCGATGAAGGGCTGGCCTGCGTGACTAACGAGAAGCCACGGTAGCGAAGTTCGGCGTCGGACAAACTCAGGCGCTGTGTCCTCACTTGCTCACTCGAGAGTCCCTGGGCCCATGCCAGTCCGTCCCAATAAACCTCCTTGCTCGTACGCAAACGAAGCTTGCGTGGCGCGCCTTTTCGGAAAACCCCGGTCAAATCGAACACCACGGTCTTCGGGCGGCCCGCCGGAATGCCCAGGTGATTCCGTGCCGTCACCCAATGCCCGGCCCGATCGGGAACTTCGATGCTTAAATCTTCCGGCACGGGGCTGCTTCCCTGGCTTCGCGCCATAGAGATGGTATTGTCCCACGGGTGCAGGAAACCGTCCCCAATCAAGTACGGAGGCCCTGTGCGCGGCGCATTCTCCGGCAACTTGAGTTCCACCCAGTGATCGCGAGTCAAGCCTTCATACGTCGCACAGAACTTCGACGATTCCAAACGGCGCGGATGCTTGGGGCACTCGCGCTGGGGTCGTTCAGTGAAAGAGGAATGCCTCGCCAAGTTGGTGCTGTTTGGGGAGGCATTGCTGCGGAGAGCGCTGGCAGAATACGCAGAGCATTTCCACGTCGAGCGAAATCATCAGGGCAAAGGGAACGTACTGTTATTTTCCGGGCACCGACAGAGCCTCTGGCAACGGCAGCGGCCGTGTGCGCTGCCAGGAGCGACTGGGCGGCCTGCTGAAGTACTACCACCGCGAGGCCGCCTGAATTTGTGGGCTATCCGCCAGTTCTTCGGCAAGAAAGTTATTCAGATCCGCCGTTTACTCGGTGCGGTCTGCTCCGGCTCGGTCTGTTCGCCTGGAGTCAGCTTCGTCCTGTGCCCGCGGGCCAACGCCAGTTCCGCTTGATCCAAAGCTGGCGTCTTCCGGATCACGAGTTCCGCGACCTGGATGTACTCATCGCGTAGCAAAAACCTCAACTCGCGGGTGTCAAGGGTCGTTGTCAAAACGACCGCCAGTATAGAACAGCTGCATGGGCTCTCGACGATTTAACGCGTTCGAGTATTTTGACCATTCGGGATTCAAGAATTGGGCGGTGCCGGTATGCGTTCGCTTCGCTAACCAGCAGGATCAAAACAGGTTTCCGGCAACCTGTTCTGCCATGCTGCGGGCCTTTTCGCTGAGCGAAGCCGCCGCCATTGCAGAATCAGTCGTAATAACCCGAATGACGAAGGCCCGGTCCCGTACCCGGCTCACTACCAGCGCTGAACGATATCCGCTTTTATCGTCAAGGCTGCAGGCCACTGCCTCGTTGCCGATGGCCTTGAGGGGGGTCGCATCGGAGCCGCATTGCGCTCTATAGGAAGGAAACTCCTTCACCGCCTCACCCATCGTTTGCACCTCAATCCGCAGTTCGTACATAACGGCGCCCTGCTTCCGGACAAAATCGCAGTTAGCGTCGTCTTTGTTTGAGTCTCGGCGCGCGACGGTCATGCTGACGGCGCCGCCCAGAGCCCCCCCGGCAGTCGCCGCATTCAACCACGGACACATTTCCGCGGCCCGGCAAAACGCGGGCAAGAGGAGTGTAACAGTAAGCAGAATCGGTCGTAGTCCATGCATAGGAGCTTAGTATCCGGCTTGAGCTACTGATAACTCCCGCCGGTCATCCCCTTTACTGAAGGCTGATCGCGGTGCGTGGCGGACCCCTCCGCAAGATCCGTATGCACGTGCCAGGGCACACTCTCTTCGGAAATCTCGGGATGTCCACGGAGGAAGTCAAGAGAGTTCGTGGGCGCCGTCGGATCAATCTTCTTCGTCGCAAACAGCGCTTGTTGAACGGCGGCCTTTTCCTTCATCCCCACGCGGTAGTACAAAATAGCCAGGTTGTAATGCGCCGCAATATCGTCGGAATCGATCGCCAGCAAGGCTTCGAACTGTTCGATAGCCTGCGGGTACTTATGTTCCCGATAATACGAGGTTCCCAGGTCGCGCCGCGCGTCGCGGGATTGCGGATATCGTTTCACTACCGCCTCCAAGTCAGCTATTTCGGCGTCGGAGTTGCCCGCCCGTCTCTCCAGGAGCGCCAGATAGTAGAGCGCGCGTGCATCGTCCGGGCTAAGCGCCAGCGCCCGCTCCAGGCTGTCTCGCGCGGAGCCGTACTTCTCCCAGGCTATGTTGGTCAAGGCTATGTTGGTGTAAGCGTCCGCGTACTCGGGACGCAGCTTTACGACTTCGTTAAAGGCCTGAACGGCATCGGCGTACTGGAACTGATCCAGGTATGCGATTCCTAAGTTGTTCCAGCGCATCCACTCGGGATTATCCCGCGGGTCCGGGTCGGCCACCGCATTCTCTCCCAAATTCAGAGTGCGGCTGCGCGAGGCAATCTCTATGACCGGATAGGCAGGGTGATTCTCCCCCAAGACGTTGTTCAAATAAGTCTGGCGGAGGTGGCGATAGTTCACTCGGGCAGTAACAGTCAGCGGACCCTTCGCGTTGGCCGGAATGCGGAATTCGTACCGGATCAGCGAGGAACGGCCGGCCTGAACGGTATTGTCATAAGCCACCGAGTGAATGGTCCAGACTTTGTGATTATCTACAAAACCGTTATCCGTATTGACCAGCCGGTTGGTAAAGCTATGCGCCCGTTCATCGAGTTTGCCGTCCGCCTTCAGGAAGCCGCTGTGGTACACCTCGGCGCCGCTCGCGTCTTTGACCGTGAACTCGGCCCACGCCTCATACAGGTCGCGGACTTCAGGAATCAGAGAGTGGCCGATATTCTTGTTCTGGATGACCACCATGGCCTCGACGACATCGTTGGCCGCCAGCGTGAAGGGGACCGAACCGAGCGGCGCTATCATTTTTCCGTCGCTCGCCTTTTTGATCGCGAAGAGATCTACATTCAGGTAATTGCCCGCCTGCAGGAACTCGATGGTCTTCTTGAGTTGCTCATCGAATCCGTAATAGAACGGAACCGCTGTATTGCCAGCCAGCCACCGATGCGAAACCAGAGTGCCATTCTTGGCGCCGTAGTCCGGCAATATCAGAGGCGCGCGCTTCATATGGCACCCCTGACAGGTGGTGAAGTCCCCGGAATAAAAAGTAAGTGGATTGCGTTTCGAGAACTTCGAGTTCTGCCACTCATCGTACGCCGTAAATGCGCGAAGGAACTTGTAGTCGTTCAGCGGATTCGGCAGGTTGGCCTTGTGGCACGCGGCACAGAACTCGGGCGTCCGGTAAAAGCTTTGCATCACAGCCTTCGAGTGGCGGTCTCGATGCTTGAGGATCTCGTCGTTGGGCACTTCGCCGGGTATACGCTTGCCGTTCTCGTCCACCATTACCGCCGGAACGGCCAGCACGAAGCCGCCATTTCCCGCGGTCTCCTGCAATCGTTGGACCGAGTGGCAGGTTGTACAGGTGAGGCCGTCCGCGTCAAACTTGGTGCGATCTACCTTGGAGTCCTGCGTCAGGGCGCCGCTCAATACGCCGATCGGATTGTGACAGCTATCGCAGTGCCGCGCGAACTCGATACCTTTCGTCCGTAACAAAATATTTACGCTCGCGCGATAAAATGGCGTGCGAAACGCATTGGAGTGCAGAGCCTGACGCCATTGGCTATAGGCTTCCTGATGACAGGCGCCACAGTATTCGGCCGTGGGGAAGGCTCCCGGCTGCACGAAGTCGTTGCCTTCGATGGCGGCGTTTCCGGGCGTGGAGATTTTGTCTTTGCCGAAATGGAAGTTATAGTTTTCGCGTATCTCTTCCGCGTATTTCTTGCGCTCGCCGCTTATATCCGACTGCGCCCGGGACGGCTCGAGCAAAATACAGGAGCAGCCCGCTACAACAACCATCGCGACGAGCTTACGATGCTTCACGGTCTTCACGAATACTAACCCCCTCGATTTATTACTGGCCGGATTTACCAGCCATACTGTCGTACACGCTGGGCACTATTCCCTTACCTTCCTGGATGACGTAAAAACGATCCACTGCCGGCAGAGTCACATGTTCCACGAATCTGCTGGGCCAGCGAATCTCGACGGCCTCCACCTTGGCCGCGTCTCCTATGCCAAAGTGCATGCGCTGGTCGTTGGACGACTCGTAACTGCCTCCGCTCATCACGTCTCCTCGCTGCCGGTTGCCCTCGGCTTGCAGGTAAACAGTGGCGCCGACGGCATCCCGAGGACTCTTGGCCCCGCCGCTCAACTTCAGCCCAACCCAGTGATGTTTGTCCGGATTCACATTCTGCAACAGCACTGGCGTATGGTCCATGCAGTTGATCACCACGTCGACTTTTCCGTTATTGAACAAGTCCCCAAATCCAGCTCCGCGCCCGGGAACGACTATAGCGAGACCACTGCCTTCCACGGGAGGAACCATGGTGAACTTCGCGCCCTTCTTTAAGTTGTGAAGCAGGAATGGGCGCTGCGCAAACGATGTGCCCCATGGGTGTTCGTCCACTTGCGGATAGACGTGGCCGTTGATGGCGAGCAGGTCCTTCCAACCGTCGTTGTCGTAATCGATAAACTCCGTGCTCCAGGTGAGAAACGGGTAAGTGGGCTCGGCAATTCCCATCTCCGGACTAATCTCTCTGTAGTTCCCGTTGCCCTCGTTGCGGTAAAGCGGTTTATAATCGTCGGAGAAGGTTCCCGCGTAGAGGTCTATCAGGCCATCGTTGCGGTAATCGCCCACTGCCAGCCCCATCGAGGCCGTCTCCCGGCCGTCCTGATTTAAGGCAAAGCCGGAGAACATACTGACATCTTCAAAGGTCCCGTTTCCCTTGTTGATATAGAGATAATTCGGGGTCGAATCGTTGGCCACGAGCAGGTCCACCCTGCCATCGTTATTTACATCGACGAATGTAGACGTGAAACCATAGGAGGCGTCTTTGTCGCTCACTCCCGCTGCCTCACTGACGTCCGTAAAGGTTCCGTCGCCGTTGTTGTGAAAAAGATGATCGGACTCGCCCTTCAGGCCTCGCGGCCCGCACATAACGCTTTCACCGCGGAATTTGCAAAAGCCATACCCTGGAGCCGGCGGAAGATGATTCATGTCCCAGTGGATATATCCGGGAACGAAAAGGTCCAACCTGCCATCTCCGTCGTAATCGCCGAAGCTCGCCCCTGTCGACCAATTGCCCAGCGTGACGCCCGCCTTTTCCGCCACGTCGGTAAACGTGCCGTCGTGGTTGTTGTGATAGAGACGGTTCTTTCCGAAGTTCGAGACGTAGATGTCCGGCCAGCCGTCATTGTCATAATCGCCGACCGCCACACCGAAACCCCAGCGGTCGTTCGTAACACCGGCTT
>Ga0302326_10023165_pt1 | contig 12672 bp, 4 predicted proteins | sample Palsa_T0_3_FD_202264 | JGI IMG/M metagenome (GOLD analysis project Ga0302326, IMG submission 202264) | Peat permafrost microbial communities from Stordalen Mire near Abisko, Sweden - Palsa_T0_3 | ecosystem: Environmental > Terrestrial > Soil > Palsa > Peat permafrost | place: Sweden: Abisko... | reverse complement strand
TGCCGTGGAACTTCCGTTCGATTCTGCCGGGGATGCCCAGGCGGAAATCCGCATCCGACCCGTCGAGCGATGAAATTTTCACAAGACCCGAAATCCGTGCCAGCGATACGGTGCGGGATTGGCGGCCTTCCAGAACCATTCGGGAGTCGCTGGTTGTGATCAATAACGCGCTGGAAACGGGCGACACGCGGAGTTCCGTCGGATGGAACAAGCTGAACACGCCGATCTGTACGATTTCGAGAACCAGCCGGCTACGTCCGGACATACGTTCGCATCTTTCCGCAGACCCAAGCCGCTCTCGCGCCGGTTGTTCCATGCACTCGCACCAGCAGGTTGAATCGGGGTGCATCCGAGGGAAAAAGCGCGATCACGTAGCCATCGTTCGCCGCCGTGCCAGTTTTCACATAAGCGCCCCTACCCACTCCGCGGCCGGTTCCGGATTGTCCGGAAAGCGCCATACCCGCCAGAAGTTCGTGGACGCCCGGGTCAAGGGATCTCGCAATCAATTCCGAATAGGCGCGGGCAATTGCGAACGGCGAGATTTGCCAGCCTGTTCCCAGGCCGATCAAGGTCGCGGCGTCCGCATCGGGGCCGGGAGCGCGCAGTCCGAATCTCTCTGCAACGGAATCCAATTCCTCGCGCGACACATTGCTCGCCAGCTCCAGGAAGTAAGCATTGCACGAGTTCGCGATAGCCGAGCCGATTTCCATGCGCCCGTGCCCTTGCGGCAGCCAGCAGTTCGCGGCCGAGCCCATGCACGTAAAAGCGGGAAATCGGAACCTGTGGGTGGCGCCGTATGCGAGAGCAGTGAACGGTTTCACCAGCGATCCGACGCGCACCGGGTCCATGAGATGCGTCCAGCGCGAACAAATCTCGCGGTTCGTTGCGCAGTCCATCAGAAGATAGGCAACGTTTGGATCGGGAAACGCGCGATCGATCGCAATGCCGGCGGACTGCTCATGCAGCGACGCCGATACAGCCAGTTCCAGGACTTCGCGCCGCGTCAGAGTCATTTCAATTTGTACACCACGTTCTGCGTCACGATGGAGCCGGTATCATGAACTGAAATCCACTCAGATCCGACTCGACCGAGCGTCTGGCCAAGGCTCGCGACGTTGCCGGAAAAAAATGGGGGCTCCGGCGCATCCCCTGTGGTCTGTTTGGCAAGTGGATTGTCGATCAGCCGCATCATTTTGACGAAGTTCGGCAGCTCCATGGAATGGCGATAGACGGCAGCGTAACGCGCGCCCGATGTGGCTGGAGGACCCGCCACGCCGGCCAGCATCGCTTCCAGAAGTTCTTGGCTGGATGCGATCGCGAGTATCCGGCCGTGGACCGCCAGCCGGAGCGGCTGCAAGCCGTCCAACTCGAAATACGAATTGGCGCCGGCTCCGCGATCCAGCCAATGGACACTTAGTTGATCAGTGGTCAACATATTCGCCATGGCCGTTGTTATAGCATTGCGGACCGCGCTTGAATCCCAATCCGACGCCGCCAGCAATACCACGCCGGACTCCGTTCCCACGAACACTCCGTCTGGCTGAACTTTGGTGGATCCGATATCCAGCATCGCAGCCAGCGGAACAGTTTCCAGCAGCTTGCGAAGTTCACTCCCGATGTCCGGCGTTCCAGTTTCGAGTGGCGGCTCATCGATTCGGATTTCGAGTTCGGTTTCATCGCCCACTGCGCCCGAGTCCAGCGCCACCACCGGCGCGGTCTTCGATACAATCTGAGTTTCCGGGCGCGGCTGGAGAATTTTCCGGCGCAACAATTCGAAAGCTTTCTGGGCTGATGGCGCTGCCCAGGCTCGATACACGCCGGCATTGGCCGGGGCCATGCGCGTGACTTCGCCCACCGCCGCTTCATTCCAATCGGGGGCGATTTCCGCGAGGCGCAGCAATACTCTGTCTTCGTGCAATTCGCCCGATGTGCGGCCGGCATCGGCGATCGCGGCGGCATATTGCCGCAAGTCGGTGATGTTCTGCTGGATCCAATAGGAGCGGAAATGCGGGCTCCGCGTCAGCTTTTCCAGATCCATCACCATGCGCAATTCGCCCGCCGGTTTGGCTTCGTGCACGCTCTTCGCGAACCACTGCTCACCGGCAAGCGCGGAGCCGGCCCCAGAAGCAGACGGCCCGGCGATCAACGCCAGAGCGCCCGCCAGCACATCTTCTCGCGTGGCTAGAACCACATAATCCTTGGCTGCCGCGAAAGCCGCAACTCGCTTTGACGCTGGATCGGTCTTGATGTAATAGTCGATTCCGGAAGACTGCCTGGGCTGATAAGTTCCGCGCGTTTTCCAAAGCGCGCCGCCGGCGAATCGATCCGAGGAGAGGCGCGTGATGTAGAGAAACTCCAGCTTGCCGATGTCGTAAACCGCCAGCGCCGATTGTTGGCCGGCCACGTTCGACAGCAGGTCGAGATCCGGCGGCACACCCGCGGCAGCCGCGAATTCAGTCTGGGCTTGTTGCAACTTCAAATACAAACGCGAGCGCGAGAACACCTGGAAGTTGTCGCTTGTGAGCCACAGGCGCTTTTCATCGGATCCATTCCAATCCGTCAGCAGAGCTCCGAAATCCTTCGCCTCGATATAAAGCGCCGGCCCGGCGGGAACCAGGCGCGCAAGATCCGGCGGCGAGCTGGGAGGAGCCTGGGCGAAAACCCAAACCAGTAGTATCAGACTGGCGAAAAGAACTGCGATCGTAACGGGGCGCTTCATTGTCCGCCTCCAAGTCTTGGGCGCACCACATGATCCTGCTCCAGGTTTTCCGTGACCACGGGTTGCCGCTGCCGGTTGGCGCGCTGGTGTTCCAATTGCGCCTGGAGCGAATCGAAATTCGTTTTCGATTCGGAATCCTCCGGATTTAGCTGAAGCGCGATTCGGAAGTAGAACATGGCATCGCGAGGCATGTTCAACATTGAATAGGATTGGGCTATTTGGCGTGCGAGCACGGCACGCCGGGCCGGATCCATCCGAGCGGCAGCGGCTAGGAATTGGATTGAGTAATACGGATTCTCGAACTGCTCTTCCTGTTGTTCCGCCGGAATATTAATCCCGCTACGCGACAGCAGCGGATAAACCGCGCCGATCGCGGCTGGGTAGCGTTTGGCGCGGTAAGCTTCGTCAAACAGCGCCAGTTTCGCAGGGTCGCTTTCAGGATCGATGGACGCGGCGCCCTGCAGTAGCCGGATCTTTACGGCGGAATCGCTGGATTGCGCGGCCGCAGCCCAGCGCGCATAGTAGAAATACGGTTTTTCAGCGCCGGCTGCTGGAATCGGCCGAGGGCCGGAAAGAAGGTTCAACTCGGCGCAGTTTGTGGTCAAAGGCGTTGCTTTGGATTCGCCCAGGAATCGAGCTGCGGCCGCACGCGTTTCATACTTCGCGTCATTCGATTCGGCCACGGCGTGCAGCATCGCGCTGCCTTGACCCTTGGGGCCCTGGTCTTTGCTGCTCGATATCAGCAGCTTTCCAAGCTGGGCTTTCGCTGCAAAATCCCACGGGACGGCACGGACGCGATCAGTCAGGAACGGCAATGCTTCCTCCGGATGGCCGGTTCTGCTGAGCAACTCCCCGGCATCGGCTAGATTCTCGAAAGGCTCGCCCACCACCAGCGTCATCCGACGCAGTAGCGCGATCGCGCGATTTGTATCACCTTGTTCCAGACGGATTTCGGCCAGACCCAGAAAAGTTGCGGCGGAAAATTGGAAGGAATCGATTTGGCGGTTGTAAACGAACTCCAGGATCTGGCGGGCCGCTGCGTCCGCGCCTTTTTGCTTCAGCTCGGTGGCCGCATTCTGCACATGTTCAAGCGGTGTGTCTTCCTTTGAGTATCGGAGCAGCAGAGCTTTCAAAGTCCCGGCCTGCGCGGCGATGTGGGTTTCGAGAATCACTACTTGTCCCGCTCGCGACTTTCGAACATCGTCGGGAATCTCCGCCAGCGCCCGCTCGGCTGCCTGCGTTTGCTTATGATCCACCAGATATTCGATCCATTCGAACTGGCGATTGCGCAGCTCGGTTTCCGCCCAGCCGCGCGCCTCGCCAAAGGTGCTCTCGAGTTTCTGTTTCGCGCTTTGAATGAGCGCTTGGTAAACGGCCGGGCGCTGGGCGTCGGAGATCCAGTTCTGCTTCACGATGCCGGACAAAAATTCCGAGGGATCGGGAGCGGACTTCGCCAAGTCGAGGATCCAGGCCACACCGGCGGCTGGATCGTCTGAAACCTTCAAAGCCGCGCGAAGCAATGCATCCACCTGATAGCTGCCATTGCGGTGGATATAGGTTCGCAGCACGCGATCGGCTTCCGGCCGCACGGCGTCAAAGAGCTTGCACTGTCCAATGTCTTCGAGAGTCGCTGCGAGCGATCTCCAGAAATCCTCGCGGACTCGTCCGTCCTGTGCGCGAGTGAATGCCTGGAGAGCAAGCTTAAACTCGCGCGTGGCTTCATCGCGCTTATTCTGCTGCCAGTAAATCAGCGCCATGCGATCGTGCACGCCGGCGCGTTTGGAATCCAACTGTAGAGCATTTCCGAAATCCACCAGGGCGCGTTCGGGCTGGCCGGATTCGCGATAAAACTCAGCCAGAGTGAAGTAGGCGTCGGCATGGGCCGGAGTTGCTTCGATGCCGGAGGGTAAATAATCCTCGGGATCGAACTGCTTCGTCACGTCCAGATATTCGCCGTAGCGCGAGCCGTAGTAAAACCACAGGTCGCCGGCAAGTTGAAGATTGCGGTCTACGGGCTTGCCGACACGTTCTCCGATCGTGCCCGTGCCCAGTGCGTCGCGGAACGCTGTTCCAACCTGCGGCGAGGAACTTGCAAAGTATAATCCAGCCAGCCCTGTATAAGCACGGCTCCAAACCTGTTGCTGACCAACGCCGCGGGCGGCGATTATTTCCAGCGCGCGATCAGCGGTGAAATGTTGGAGAGCGTAGTTTGCAAATTCGTTCCGGATATTCAACGACCTGCCGGATTTCACGACCGTGAGAAATCGGGTGGGTGTTTTACTCAAGAGATCCGCATATCGCGTGATCAGTGCGCCGCCGAGTTGACCGCGCTGCTCCAATTGATCCAACAAGCGCAATTCGGCAGCGGTGTCGCCGGCCAGCCGGTAGTTTTCCGCTGCCTGGGATAAAAGCCCATCTCGCTCTGGGCTGGGTGGATGGATTTTCCAATACGCTTCCAGTTGGCGCGCCAGCTCGGCATAGCGCAAGCGGCGCTGCTGAACTTCGATAAGTGGTTGCGCGGGGCCCCCCGGGCTCACGGTCAAGAGCTGGTTCTGCCATTCCACTTTGAGATCCGCGAGACCGGCGGATTCGGCGACCGGGATGAGAGCTTCCAGATGTTCCGCCGTGGCCTTGCCGAGCTTTGCGCGTAAAAACGTTGCGAATGCTTGTTTCTCTTCCGGCGTGTAATAACCCGCGACCGTGTTTCCGATGCTTTGCGGAGCCGCGAGCTTTTCGTAGGCGCGTTCGCGGACCATCAATCGCGCATAAAGTTGAGCGCCGGATGGGAAGTCTGTTGCCACATCGTCTCCCGCGGCGGAGACGCCCCTGGAGGCAAAGTCACGCGCTTGCGCGATCAAGCCCCAGGATTCCAGCTTTTCGGCGATGGAGAAGAAGACTTCCGGACGCTCGGGGCGGCCTTCCATCAAGGCCTTGCGTAATGCCGCAACCGCTTCGTCGTCGCGGCCCTGGCGCGCGCGAACCTCGGCAACTTTTTCCATCCACTGGGAGTTGTGGTAATTGAGATCGTAGAGTTTTGCGTAGGTGGCGGCGGCGTCGTCGAAATGGAGCAAGCGCTCTTCGAGCGACGCGCGCGCAACATATAAATCCACGCGGTCCGGCCGGAGGTCCGAAGCCCTGCGGTATTCCGCGATGGCTCGGGCGAAATCTTCCAGCGCCGTCTGGATGCGCGCCAGAGTCATGGGCCAGCGATAATCCTTCGGCGAATCCCCTTCGGTCTTCGCGTAGTAGGCGGTCAATTGCTGCGCGCGGCCGTGGGCGGCGGCGTAGAGCGATGCTTCCCGAACGAGCGCTTCATCATCCGCATAGCGATTGACGATCTCGATGTACTGATCCATGGCGCCGGTGTAATCTTTGAGGCGCGTGAGAACGGGAATCAGGCCACGGCGCAGCCCGGCTGCTTTCTCGATGCGGTCTTGCTGGGAAATCTGGGCGGTGGAAAGCTCCTTCATTTTGGCGGTGTAGAAATCGCGCAAGCCGGCGTCGTTGCCTTCGTGCGCGTAAGTGTCGCCGATGGCGGCCAGGTATTCGGAGTTGAATGGATCGTCTTTGGTCAGGCTCGCCAGAAGGGTACGGGCACGTTCGAAATCGCCGGAGTCAGTAGATTTGCGTGCCGCTTCGAAGGTAAATTGTTTGCGATAAGAGGGCTGGGCCGCGCCGGCGGCCTGGATCAATACGTCGATGGCTTGTTTTTCAATTTTGTTGCGCCAGTAGAAGTCCACCGTCGCACGCACTACGCCGAGGATGGTGGGATTTTCTTGGTAGAGATCCCCGATCACTTGGCGGGCATTCGCGATTTCGTTCCGGCCTTCGTAAAATCGTGCCAGGACAATGCGCTGGCTCATGCGCTCCACAGGATCGGTGAGAAGCGCAATCTGGCGGCGGATGGTATGCTCCTGCACCTTCTCGAAACCGTTCTGGACGGCGGTTTGCTCGAGGTACGAGAGCAGTTCCAGCGACTCCGCGCGATCCGAAAGTTCAAGCAGAAACTGCTCCAAGTCATTTCGACGAGTTTCGGCTAACAGAAGCGCAGTGCGGAGTGAAACAGCGTTGATGCTTGGATTTGCGCCCGAGGCTTGCGTCAAAGTGAGCTGCTCGATGGCGTCGCGATCGCGCGTGCGTCGCGCTAGATGGATCAAGCGGGATTTTGCCTGGGCGTTTTCCGGCGTCGCGACCGCGCCTTTGGAATATTCGGCGAGCGCGCGTTCGTATTCATGCTGGTTTTCGTAGAGTGCCCCCGCTTCGTAGGCGTAAAGATCCGGGTCCGAAAGTTTCTTGCGGCCTTCGGCCAGTAAGCGCAGAGCATCGTCATAGCGGAAGTAATCCCAGAAAATAGTGGCGGCTTCGAGATAACCGTTGGGGACGCCGGGTTGGATTCGGGCGATGCGCTCCCACGCTGGTTTGGCGCGCGAGAATATTTCACGGTCCGCGTAGATTTCGCCCAAACGCGTGAGAGCGGCGTCATCGCGCGGGGTGGCGAGGGTTAGGTCCCGTTCGATTCCGGCTGCGATTCGGATGTTGTGCATGTCGCCGGGCGCGTCGTAGGTGGCGAGCGAACGGAAGATGGAGGACGCACGGCCGGCGCGATCCGCATCGGCGGGAAAATCCACGGCGAGCGATCGCATCACGGGCGCGGCTTCTTCGAAATGCGACTTCCATGCATTGGCTTCGGCGATAAACTGCTGGGCGGCGGGGTTGACGGGCGATGCCTTTATGCCTGCGGCGAGCTCGGCATCGAGTGTTCCGGCGGCTGAGAGATGCTCGAAGAATCGGTCGCGCAGGTCGCCGGAGTAGAACCAATATTTTCGGAGCAGGGCGTCGAAGGCGGCAGCATCGGCCGTTTGACGCTGCGAATAGGCCGTCAGCAGATTGTGAACAAAGACCAGATCGTGAGGAAATCTCTGGTGGGCGTAGAGATTAACCTGGCGGTAAAGCACGGGCGCGAGGGTTTGCCCGCTGGTGATTTCGCGAATGTAGTTTTCCAGTTCCGTACCGGAGAAAATCTTGACGACGTCCTGAGTGAGTTGAGTGAATTGCGCGGTCCGCTTTTGCCTGAGATACCAGCGGGCTAACTTTTGGCTCCAACTGCTGTCGGCGAATTGGGCCATGGCTCGACGGTAGACCTGTTCCACGTCGTCGCCCATTTTGTTTTCTTCCAGGAACGCGGTAAGGCGTTCGTACAAGCCGGGATCATTGGGATTGCGGTCTAGCTCGCGGCGATAGAGCGCCAGGGCGTCGCGCAGGCGCTTCATGGAAACCAAGCGGGAAATGTAGCGATCGAGAATGCGCGCATATTCGGGCGAGCGCGCGGGCGTGGGAGGTACAGATACCTGGCCGATTGGAACGCCATCGGCGGCGGCCGCGAGTTCTTTCAGCAGATCGTCGTAGAGCCTGAATTCTTCATTGGGCTGGTTCTTGCGCGCATAGGCGTCCGCCATGACGATGGCCACTTGGATTCGTTCGGCGGCTTTGGGAAAGGCGGCCAGAAATTCGCGCCCGCTGCGAATCACTCCGTCGTTGTCTCCGTAGGTTGCGTAAGCCTCAATCAACCGTGCGTGCATGCGCGGGCGTTCCGGGGACGCGGGAAACCGGGAGTCGAACAACCGTACCAGCTCGGCGGCCTTGGCGCGATGGAAGTAGGCGACGCTGGCGCGATCCTCGGTTGCGAACTGATACTGGGGTGCGGTGGAGTTGAACAGCAGCGAAAGGATGCCGTTAAGGAATCCGGGACCTGGGTCGAGCTGTGCGATGTCGCTGTACAGAGCGAGATCGCCGGCGCCGAGCCGGAGAGCCTGCTCCGGAACGTTTAAGAGCAGGTTCGCGATGCCGGCCAGCGCTTTTTCTTGAGCGGCAGCGCCTGAGCCCGGGACGCTGTACGTCGCGTAATAGCCCCGAGCGGCTTCGTCATAGTTGTTGACGCCTTCAAACAATTGCGACAGAGTGAGTAACTCGTCCGTGGTCCAAGGCGACTTCCGGGATTCTTTTCGCAGACCGTATTCGATGAGCGCCCGTTGCGCGGCTCCGAGGTTTCCTTGTTGCTGGTAGTAGTAGAAAACGCGCGCGGCGGCGGCCAAGTCCAGCGGGTTGGCGGTAACTTGTGCGCGGGCATCTTGCAGGTAGCGCCGCAGGCCGTGCGCTTCTTTGAGCAGATCGAAATAGCTTTTTACCAGCTCGGGCGGCCAGAGCGGGCGGAAACTCCGGTCGTAGATTTTGACCGCATCTTCGAGCGCGCCGCGTTTCCATGCGATCGCGGCTGCTGCCTGAATTGGATAGGTGTCATCGGCGGGGAATGCATTGCGGTAATCGGCAATCAGTTTCGCGGCATCTTCGAACTGCTTTTTATCCTTGAGATAGTCGAGGAACCTGCGATAGACCGACGGTTCGCCGGGATAGCGTGCGATCCAAGCCCGGTATGCGCTGACAGTGAATTCGCCGGGCAGCGCCTGTTCCTGGATGACGCCGAGTATCCGCTCGAAGGCTTTCCAGGATTGTTGCTCGGAGGGTGGCGTGAGGCGCTCGGTCGCGCTGGACGGCGATTTTCCGATGCCATCCAGGACGGCAATTTCATCCACGGGACGCAGGCGGCGATGATAGAAATCGGCTAGATCGGCGGGGTGCGTGGATTTTTTCCAATCGGCTTCGGCGGCTTTGAAATCGAGCTGCTGCTCGTTTTCGCGGGCACGGAGGGCGTAGAGGTCCGCGTCAGATGGGGAAGCTGCGATTAGCTTGGTTAGTTCGGCGCGGGTCTCTTTGGGTGGGCGGCGAATTTCTATGGCGCCCGTGGGAAAAGTAACGGCGCGGAAGAAGACGGCTTCCGGGCGTGTGGGGAAGGGGATGTCCTCCATCCAACGGGCGAGTTGGGCGTGTGCGGAAACGCACGCTGCCAGGATCATTGCTGCTCGCAGGCGAAAGCGTCTGCGCCTCTTGGGGAAGAGGTTTCTACGGGGCCACTTCAATTTGCACCTCCCGGCTGCCGATGTTGTGGGCGAAATCTTCGGCGGTGACGGTGAGTACATATTTCCCTGGAGCGACGTAGGCTGGGATTAATATTTCGCCGGTGTTGGAGGCCATTTGCGCATTCCAGCGCAGGTACACCGGCTGGGCTCCGTAGATTCTGGCGACCACGGTGCGGGTTGTTTCCGACGCACTCACGCGCAGGCGCAGGGTCTCGCCCCGGCGAAATATCTGCTTGTCGAGCTTTACGCGCACCAGCGGCGGCCGGCTTGCGATGACAAACGTTTTGGCCTCGCGGTAGACGTGACCCGCACGGTCGCGCAGAATCAATCGCACGCGATAGGAGCCGTCTTCAAGATCCGCGGGAGCGAGAAACCGCGTCTGCCAGGTGTCTTCGCCGGAGAGGAATCGAAGCGATTTGATGGGGCCGAAGGGGAAAAGCGCGGTGACTGAAACAATGGACGGATCGGTTTTGACGCGCAGTACCGGATCGCCCGGGCGAATCAAACGCGGCCGCAGCAAGGATCGAGGCGCGGCGAGAAAGGAGGTGTAGGGCGTCACAAATTTGTATTTGCGCGCCAGGCGGATGATTTCGTCGATGCCGGCCTGGTCCTCGCCTTCGCGCTCGATTTTTTCGAGCAGTGCGTCCACCCGCGCCTTGGCCCACATGCGGGGCAGCTCGGGATGTTTGTCTTCCTGAACCGGAAACTGGGCGGTTGCGTGAACGCCTTTCGCCGTGAAATCTACTTTGGCTACCGGGCGTTTATACTGGCCTACCCAGTTTTTCACCGAGCCTGGAAAGATGCTGTCTTCGAGCGGGTACACCAGGCTGACGCTCGCGGCGGGAGTGGCAGTGAGCTGCAAACCCTGGACGGGCTGCTGGCCGATCTTGGCTAAGAATGCCTTCAGCTTGAAGTCGGCCGGTTCGGTGGAGCGCACCCATTCCAGGACGCCGTCCTGGCGCGCGAGCATTCGAAGCAAAGGCAGGTTGGCATCGTCGCCCACTGCGTATATATAGGTGTGGGGACGTTCGGCGGCGGGTTTCTGCTTCCATTTCGCCGCGTACCAGGCGGCCAGCTTGCCGTTTTGCAGGATGCCGCGGGTGGCTTCGCCGTCGCTTAACAGCACCACATATGTATCCGCCGCGGATTGCTTCAGAGCCGCGTCCAAAACTGTTTCGAGATCCGTACCTCCGCGCAAACGGCTGGAGCGCACCATCGCCAATGCCTTTTCGATTTGATCGGGACTGGCCGGTGCGGGGCCTGAAGCAAACGGCGTCACCGTGGTGTTGAAGAGCAGGACATTGAACTTGTCCGCCGGTTTCAACGAGTGCAGCAAGCTTTCGAGAGCCTGAAAGTTGCGATCCAGTTTCTCCCATTGCATGGAGAGCGAATTGTCGAAGAGCGCGATCACTGTTTTGGCGGAACCGGCGGCTGGTTTCGCGCCGCTCGCGATCATCAGCGAAGCTTCGAAAAAACCTGGTTCGCGCGTGGCGAGGGCCGGCGTGGCCGGAACTCCGGGTGCGGCGTCGGCTACATCCGGCGGAGGGGGAGCGGGGTCGCGGTGGGTCAGGATTTCCAAATGATCGCCGACTGACGCTTCGAGCGCATATTTTACGGCGAAATCTTCGGACAGTGCGACGTTGCGGCCTTCGAAATCCGCTTTTACGTGATGCGCTGTACGATCGCGCATCTGCATGGGATACTGCCGGCTGACGACTTGAAAATCGCGGAGTGCGTGGGCGGAATCCAGTTGGAGTTTGATCCAAAGGTGTGCGGCGGTCTGGGCGCGATAAGCGTCCGGGCGCAGTGGGACGGCCAGCATGGATTCAAACCGCTCCACTGGAATGTCTTGCTGATATTCCATTTCCAGGCGCTTGGTTCCGAAGGCGTGAATGGGGACGATCTTGGCGCTGAATACCGCGCTTCGGCCGGCTTCATCCAGATCGCGTTCGCCCTGTTGCAGCAGACCCGGATCGATGGCCTGCGCCTTGGCTTGCTGGTAGATCTCCTCGGCGCGGCGGCGTTCCAAGATGACGCCGGGAATGCGGGTGACATCGTCCCAGACGGCGAAATCGGACACGATGGCGCCGCCGGGCAGCGCGAAGATATAGGTTCCTTCCAATGTGTTGCTTTGGTGGTTCGCAAAAATCTGACGGGTGGAGACGCGTGCGTGGCCATTATCGATGTGAATATCGATGGTCATTTCTTCCAGAGAGAGCCAGGCGGGGTCGGGCTGCTTTTTGTCGCCGGGAAGCAGCACTCCGGCATCGCCCAACGCAACTCGGGCAAGCAGCAGGATGAAAAAAAGGCCTTTCATTGGCCGGCCAGATCTTTCTCGAGGATGCGGACCAGGCCGTTGTCCGCGCCTATATATAGGTAGCCGCTGCCTTGCGCAAGGGCCGTCACGTTTAAGGAAGGCAGCCCGGCGGTATGAAACGTCCAACGCCGGGAGCTGCGATTGTAAATCCCGAGGCCCTGCCCCATGGTTCCGGCATACACGGCGCGATCGGTGACGAGCATTGCATTCGGATTGATGATGGAGGGTGCGATCCAATCGGCGAACGTGGAGAAGCGGCCGGCTGAATCCAACCGCAACACGCCGGCGCCGTAGGTTCCGAGGAACCAGTCATCCTCAGTGCGGGCGCCAGTGCGGGCAATGGCGGTAATCCAGTTGTGTTTGAGACCTGAGTTGGCGGTGGTGAAGCCGGCACTCACCATTCCGGAATCGAGAATCGAGAGGCCGCCTAGAGTGCCGGCCAGCAGGCGAGACCCGGAGGCCGCGAGCGCGTATACGTGATTATTTACCAGGCCGTGGAATGCGTAGAGGCTGCTGGTTCCGGAGGCATCGATGGTGGTGATTCCAGCCGGAGTTGCGGCTACGATGGTGGGGGAGCGGCTGTCTCCGCGCAATAGCACGTCCGTTATCTGGTTAGCGATTAAACCTTCCGCTTGGCCCAGAACCTGTTTCCGATGCGCGGA
>Ga0302326_10023164_pt1 | contig 12672 bp, 12 predicted proteins | sample Palsa_T0_3_FD_202264 | JGI IMG/M metagenome (GOLD analysis project Ga0302326, IMG submission 202264) | Peat permafrost microbial communities from Stordalen Mire near Abisko, Sweden - Palsa_T0_3 | ecosystem: Environmental > Terrestrial > Soil > Palsa > Peat permafrost | place: Sweden: Abisko... | reverse complement strand
GCGTGCGCCGCTGTCGACCGCGGACCGGCAAGAGTGCTACCGCCACCTAGCGCGGTGGGTGGCTAACCGGACTGTGTCGGTGGCTGGCCGGTCTCTTCGGGGCCGCGCCCAGCCGGCCGGGGAGGCGGCTCCCACTGCTCTGCCTGTCATTTCGGTCGACGCGGTGGTGGCCGGCCGGGGGCCTTCGTGACCTTTGGTAGCTTCACGGGCAAGCGTGAGCAGCCCATTGCCGCCGCTTCCCGGGTCGGCTTGTTCGGCTACCTCGGCTCGGGCAATATCGGCAACGACGCCTCGATGGAGTCTGTGCTCAGGTACCTCAGTGCTGATCATCCCGATGCCATCGTGGACGCCATGTGCATGGGGCCGGAGAGGCTGAAAGGCGAGTACGGCATCGAGGCCATCCCCCTGCTCTGGTACCAGAAGTATGAGCGGCAGGCATCTGGCCTGACGGCGATCGCGCTCAAGGTGCTGGGGAAGGGCGCCGACGCATTCAGGACGGCGTCCTGGGTCCGCCGGCACGATGTGGTGATCGTGCCGGGCATGGGGGTCCTTGAGGCGAGCCTTCCGGTGCGGCCGTGGGGGTATCCGTACACAATGTTCTTGCTCTGCGCATCCGGGAGAATCTTCGGGACGAAAGTTGCACTGGTCAGCGTGGGGGCAAACGTCGCAAATCAGCGGCTGACGCGATGGCTGTTCAACTCGGCCGCCCGGCTCGCCTTCTACCGGTCCTATCGCGACATCGGGTCGCGTGACGCGATGCCGCAACGAGGTCTCGACAGCACGCAGGGCCACATTTATCCCGACCTTGTGTTCGGCATCCCGGCACCGCCCTACGACCCTGGTGACGCGCAGACCGTGGGCGTAGGCGTGATGGCGTACTACGGCACCAACGATGACCGCGGGCAGGCTGACGAGATGTATGCCTCCTACGTCGAGAAGATGAAATCCTTCGTCCGGTGGCTGGTCGACAGCGGTCGCAGGATCCGGCTGCTCGTGGGGGACACGGCCGACGATAGCGTGGTGCAGGAGATCCTGGCCGACCTGCGGGCACACCGGCCCAATCTCGAGGCATCGTGGGTCGTCGCGGAACCTGTGTCTTCGTTTGCGGAACTGACGCGAGCGATGGCGCCCGTCGGCACCGTGGTTGCTACGCGTTATCACAACGTGATGTGTGCGCTCAAGCTCTCCAAGCCGACTCTGTCGATCGGCTACGCCGCGAAGAACGACGTCCTAATGGCGGATATGGGGCTGTCGGAGTTCTGCCAGTCCGCCCGCTCGCTGGACGTTGGCCGGTTGATCGAGCAGTTCACCGAGCTGGAGAGCCGTTCGGCGCAGCTGCGGCGAACGATGGGGGAACGTAACACGGCGAACGCGCGGCTTCTCGACGACCAGTTCACTACGTTGTCCGCCGTGCTGTTTCCGGCACGCGACCCGGCTGGTGCCCCGGCCGAGCAGCCACCCGTACGCGGGGGTGCTCGTTGAAGGTGCGATATGTACTCACGTGTCGTCCGCGGCGTTCCCATAACGGATGCGCTTGCTTAGGTAAGTTCCTCAGAGGAGTTGCAGATGGCCACACCTACATCCCGGCTTGGCACGGTGTTGCGCGATCCCAGTCGCCTGCGCGGGGCGGTTGCCAGACGGCTGCAGGTACCTGTCGCACGCTGGAGCAGACTGCATGATCTGCGCTGGCGATTGAATTCGCGCCAGGCCTTGTTTGCGCAGATCTATGAGTCCGATTCATGGGGCAGCCGCGAGTCTGGGTCCGGGACCGGGTCTGAGCTACGGGCGACGGATAACATCCGCCGGCGTTTGCCGGACCTACTGTCGCGGCTAGGTGCTCAGTCGGTCCTCGACGCCCCCTGTGGCGACTGGAACTGGATGCGGCACATCGACCTGCCGATCAAGGACTACTACGGTGTGGACATCGTGCCACGCGTGATCGAGGGCAACGAACTGCGTTTTGGTGGAGAGCATCGCCAGTTCGCTGTCGCTGACCTGACCCGCGACACGCTGCCACGTGCCGACGTGATTCTGTGTCGAGACTGCTTGGTGCACATCTCCTTCCAGGAGTGCGCGATGATCCTGGAGAACTTCCGCAGCACGGGGGCCACCTGGCTGCTGCTGAATACGTATCCTGAGGTTCGGCGCAACCTGAACCAGTTCACGGGCAAACAGTGGCGTCGTCTCAACTTCCGCCTCCCACCGTTTGACTTTCCCGAGCCGATGCAGATGCTCCCCGACGGTGGTGAGGTAGATCCGAGCCAACTTGCTCTATGGCGCCTGCAGGAGCTACCTCCCATGCAAGCCGTAGATCGCGGGCGCGGCGCGTATGAGGACAACCGGGACGGTAGTGGACGACGACGGGGTGCCGGTCCCGGGTGCTGACGCCTCCCTCCGCCGTGGCCGCCCTGACCGACACCGGGACAGTCCTTGCACATACTTCCGCGCCGCCCCTCCTACACCATGGATGATCACGGCCCCATCGGGTCCACCCGGCCGGTGATGGGCGCGCCCGGCCAGGGAGAGCTGTCATACTGACATCTGCGGCCAGGCGGGCGGAAGAACACGCTAAGGCGCATTAATGCTGATAGATGAGGTACCTGACCGGCCCAAGGGGGCGCAAACCAGCGGGCGAGCGGTCCGTCGAAGGCGCTGGCGCAGACTAACTGTGGCGCTGATTGTCCTGCTCGCCGTGGTGTGTGTGGCATCGGCCCGTCTTTTCATCTGGCCAGCGCAGGGCATGCCGGCTCGTGTGGACGCCATCGTCGTGCTGGGCGGTCCAGGGGACCGGCTGGGCAAGGGCCTGGAGCTGGCGCATCAGGGCCGGGCACCCGTCCTCGTCGTCTCGCTGGGCCTGCAGGAGCCGATTCCCCCCAGTGTGTGCAGGCCGCAGGGCCACGCCTGGAAGGTGATCTGCTTCCAGCCTGAGCCAGGCACGACGCAAGGGGAGGCCGAGTTTGTCGGCCGTCTCGCGAAGCAGGACCGCTGGCGGTCTGTGGCACTGGTGACCACGCCGGACCAGGACACCCGCGCGCGCATCAGGTTCGGGCGCTGTTTCGCCGGCCACATCTACGTGGTCACTGCCCCTCTGCCCGCATCCCGATGGATTTACGAGATCGCCTATCAGTGGGCAGCAAGCTTCAAGGCGGTAGTCCTACAGCGAAGCTGCTGACCGGACGGCTGCGACCGCCAGCCTTCGCGATCTGGCCTCCATCGCAGCCTTTGACGGCGTTCGTGGTATCAAGGCCACCCGCTCGGCGCTCATATGCACACGGGGCTGACGGTCCCTGCGCAAGCGAGAAGACGTGGCCGCCCGGCTGGCGGATGAAGGGAAGCTGATGGCGTTTTCCGACACAGGGAAGCTGATGGCGTCTTCCGAGACGAAGAGCTTCGCCGCGTCCAACTCCCACATGTCGGCCGTTAACGACCTAATTCCCGGCGGAGCGCACACCTACGCGAAGGGGGACGACCAGTACCCCGCCGATATGGCACCAGTGATTGAGCGCGGAGCTGGGTGCCGCGTGTGGGACCTCGACGGCAACGAGTACGTCGAGTTCAACAACGGCCTGCGCTCGACCACACTCGGCCATGGATTCGAGCCAGTGGTGCACGCCGCGCGCAGCCGGCTGGCCGACGGCCTGAATTTTGTCCGCCCTCACCGGATCGAGCGCGAAGCCGCAGAGCGCCTCGTCGACCTTGTTCCGAGCGCAGAAATGGTCAAGTTCGGTCTCAATGGCTCCGACGCCACTACGGCCGCCGTTCGCCTGGCGCGAGCGTACACCACCCGTGACATGGTCGCCGTCTGTCGGCAGCAGCCGTTCTTCGCCACCCACGACTGGTTCATCGTCACCACGCCCATGCGCGCAGGGATCCCACTGGCGGCCGAGCCCCTGACCGTGCAGTTTTCCTACAACGATCTGGCTAGCGTGGCCCAGCTCTTCGATGCCTACCCCGGCCAGATCGCTGCGGTGATGCTCGAAGCTGAAACGACCGAGCCACCAGCGCCAGGCTTCTTCGACGGCCTGCGTCGGCTCTGCGACAGACACGGGGCGCTGCTTATCCTCGACGAGATCATCACCGGATTCCGGTGGCATGAGCGGGGAGCCCAGTTCGTGTACCAAATCGAGCCAGACCTGTGCACCTTCGGCAAAGGCATGGCTAACGGATTCCCGCTGTCAGCGCTGGCGGGCCGCCGGGACATTATGCGCTTGGGTGGCTACGTCGATGACGTCGACCGCGTCTTTCTCCTGTCGCAGACCTACGCCGCGCAGCCGTGGGCACTGGCCGCCATGCTGGCGGTCATCGAGGTCTATCAGCGCGAACAGATCGCCGAGCAGTTGCACCGGATCGGTGGCGATCTGCGTCGCGGCATCGAGGAGGTAGTGGCCGACGCCGGGCTGAGTTCGTACTTCCAGCTGCGCGGGCGTGACTGCAACCTGGTTTATGTGGCACGAGACGAGCAGGGGCAGCCCAGCCAGGCGTTTCGCACCCTGGTGCTGCAGGAGCTCGTGGGGCGGGCAATCCTTGCCCCGTCGTTCGTGGTGTGCGCTGCCCATGACCCGGCCGCGATCCGCCAAACCGTCGACGCGGTGGCGGAGTTGATGCCGACGTACCGGCGCGCTCTTGAGGACGGCATCGCGACGGTGCTCCCTGGCCGACCGGTCAGGCCGGCCTTCAGGCGGCGCGGATGAGGCTTGGCCAATCTGCAGGTCACCTCAGGCCGAGGAGTTGTTGACGATTCAGAAAGCGTCCTCTGAATGGGGTGTGAATAGTGAGCATTGAAGCAAAGCGAGAAGGGGGCGAGCCGTGACTGCGAAAGCTTGGGCGGGAAGAGCTGTGAACTCGAGCCTGCGGCCTCTCGGGGTCCAGGTCATCCGCGGAAGCTCGACCGATCCAGCCGTGAAGATCTTTATCTCCGCCCGGAAGACGCTCGCCGCAGCGAGACAGTCGGGTCTTTCGGTCGGCGACTACATCGACCAGACCTTCGCCGAGCCCGGGGTGACTGCAGCCACCGTTAAGGCAATGCTCGACCTCGGTGGTCTGCAAGGTCAGGTTTCTCGGGTCTGCGAGATCGGACCGGGTTCCGGTCGATATATGGAGAAGGTCATCGAATCCCTCCACCCCGATGTCTACGAGGTCTATGAGACAGCGGACGACTGGGTGCGCTACCTTCGCACCTTTCCCGCTGCGCTCGTTCGGCCGTGCGATGGACGCACGCTTAGTAGCACCGCAACGGCGTCGGTGGACCTCGTTCACGCCCAGAAGGTCTTTGTCTATCTCGACTTCTGGACAACTGCCAGGTACCTTGACGAGATGGCCCGGGTCGTCCGACCGGGCGGGACGGTCGCCTTTGACCTGGTGACCGAGGACTGCCTTGACCAGGCCACCCTCGCGTACTGGATGGAGCATGGATCTATGTACCGGCTTATCCCACGCGGTTGGGCCATCGATTTCCTCAGTAGTCGCGGGCTCTCCTACGTCGGCCGCTACTTCCCGGTGCTGCCGCCAGGCACGTCGGAACTGATGGTGTTCCGGCGCGCGGATATCGAGGATCCCGGGTAATAATTGATCAACCCGGCGCCAATGTGAGCCGCCCGAATCCAGCCCGGCTCCGACGCCTGGTTGCGGGACGGCTGCGCCGCTTGTACTGGCTAGTTACCTTGCTAGTTACCTTGCTGGTTACCCTGCTCGCCACCGGATGCGGCGGAGCCGTCGCGAGCTCGGCCAGACCAGGTGTCCCGAGCTCGGCGAGACCGGATGTCCCGAGCTCGGCGAGACCGGGTGTCGCGAGTTCGGTAAGCCCGGGTCCGGCGTGTACCGGCACCGCATTGACGCCGGCCAGAAACGTGCAGGCCGCCGTCAACTCTGCTCCGCCTGGTACCACCTTCTGCTTTGGTCCCGGTACCTACCATGTGTCGTCCCTGGTACCCAAGCGGGGTGATGTCCTGGACGGCGGCAGGCAGCGAGCCATTCTGGACGGCGGCAATTCGGCTCCCTACGCCGTTAACGGCGATTCGGCCCCCCCGGGGGCAGCGCAAGTCACTGTGCGGGGGTTCGTCATCCAGAACTTCAACACGCCGCTGCAGCAAGGAGCGATCCAGGACTTTAACGGCCCGGATTGGATCATCCAGAACAACCACATCACCCACAATGCGGCTGCCGGGGTGGCTACCGGTGACAACGTCCAGGTGCTCAACAACCTGATCGACCACAACGGCCAAGAAGGGTTCGCGGCCCATGGCAACGGCGGCCTGTACCAGGGTAACGAGATCGCCTACAACAACGTTAACCTGGCGGTTGACCCGACCTGGGAGGCTGGCGGCGGCAAAGCATGGGGAACCAGCAACCTGACTTTCAGGAATAACAATGTGCACGACAACGGGGGACCTGGCCTGTGGGCTGACACCAATAACATCTACACCACCTTTGACGGCAACACGATCAGCAACAACTGGGGCCCGGGGATCGACGAAGAGATCTCCTACAACGCCACCATCATCAACAACACGGTGGCTGACAACGGCATGCCGTCGTCGCCGGGTGGCGGCCAGCGTCTGGGGTGGGGATGGGATGCCGGTATTCAGCTCAGGGGATCAGGAGGGCTGAGTTCTTCGTCGCCCCTGGTCATCGCCAACAACACGGTCACCAACAACTACAACGGCATCACTCTTCTGCAGAGCCCGCAGCCTAATGCCTGCCCCAACAAAGGTAATGATGAGGGCGCGTATGGTCCTTGTCTCGTCCGGAACGTAATCGTCGAGGACAACGGCATAACTATGAGCCAAGGATGGACTGGCGGAGCCCAGGATGGCACCAGCGACTCCATCTTCATGTCACGAAACAACCAGTGGCTGGGGAACAGCTATTGCGTCGCGTCCGCCAATCACCCGGACGATGGCTACGCGTATGACTGGTTCGCCTGGAATGACTGGCGGTCCTGGTTTGACTGGCAGGCCCAGGGGCTGGACACGGGCGGGACGTTCACAGTAGGCGGGACGTGCAGGCCGCCACACTCTCAACATGGCTCAGCTCGTTGAGTCGCCCAGGCCCTTGGCCCCGACGTCACCCATCCCGTAATTCCCGGGGCCGCCGCGGCCACCGCGTCCTCGACCGTCCCCGGGGCACGGTGCTGCGGATGACGACGCTGTGCTGGCCGGACGCCGGCGGCTTCACCAGGCTCAGCGTGCCGCCGGCCGCGGTTTGCGCGACGAGCGCAGATGTCATCAACCGGGTGGCCTGGCTATGGAAGAGGGTCGCCCCGGATGTATCAGGACCGGGCCGTCGCGGGTCCTCTGAGGTGCGGGCGGCCGTCTCGCCGCCCGTCCAAGCTCATCTCCCGAATCTGAGGGGCTAGCGATGGGGGTCCGCGTTGCGGCGACGTACTACCGTGCGGCGAAACCAAGGTCTTGGCCGAGCGTGACCTGTTGCTGCTGGCCGACGACGCCTTCAGGCCGCCCTACCGTCGCAGCGCCACCACCTATGGCGCCTCGCCGAGGCTGCGGCCCCGACATCGTCGCGAACAACCTCACCGCCGTCGCGAAGACGACCGGGACCTTTCCGGACCTCAGCATGCGCTGGACCGTGCCGGAAGGGATCGATGATCTCTCTGGCGCCTGCACCGGGCACGGCTTGACCTACGACGACTTCATGTCATCGCGGTTCGTGCGGCGGCGGCAGATCCGTGACGTGCCGGACGACTTCATTGTGGCGTGGCCGACCAGATGAGGCTGCGGCAACCCGACGACCTAGCAGGCGTCTCATCGGCCGTCGGCCTCCGGCTGCCCAGCGACCTCTGCCGCGGCAGGCCTCGGCGCGCTGGTGCCCCCGGCGGTACGTATGCTCGCTGACGCGGATGGCGTTGAAGGAGCGGCAGCGCCCAACGGGCCACGGGCAGCGGCGATTTGGCGGCCGGTGCGCCAGGTCGGCCGGCGTCTTAGCTGGGGTGTCGCGGACCAGGCGGTATCCAGCCTGACCAACTTCGCCGTGAGCATCTACGTGGTCCGGACGCTGGGGGCCGTGCAGTTCGGTGCCTTCGGCCTTGCCTATGTGACCTACTCGTTCGTGCTCAACGCGTCACGCGGCGTCGCCACCGAACCGCTGATGGTCAGGTTCAGCGGCACGGACCTCCGGACCTGGCGGCGTGCCGTCGCGAACTGCAGCGGGACTGCCGCGGTCACGGGTCTCGCGGCCGGTGCGTGTGTGCTTGCGGCGGCCGCACTCCTCGATGGCACGGCCAAGTCCGCCTTCCTCGCGCTCGGACTTACGCTGCCGGGACTGATGTTGCAGGACAGCTGGCGATTTGCGTTCTTCGCGATCGGGCGCGGTAGCCAGGCATTGATCAACGACACGGTCTGGGCGGCGGCGCTCCTTCCTGCACTGGTGCTCCTGCGGGTGACTGGCCACGCTGACGTGTTTTGGTACGTCTTCGCGTGGGGCACGGCGGCCTCTGTCGCCGCCGCCGTCGGGCCGTTGCAGACGCGAGTCATTCCCAGGCTTTCGGGCGCTTGGGGGTGGTTGTCGCGGCATCGTGACCTTGGGCCCCGCTATCTCGCGGAGAACACCTCCTACAGCGGTTCGTACCAGCTGCGCACCTACGGCGTCGGCCTCATTGTGGGCCTGGCCGCTGTTGGCTACGTGCAGGCTGCAAATACGCTGATGGGCCCCTTCCTGGTCATCTTCATGGGGATGGGCTTGGTTGCCGTGCCGGAGGCCGCCCGAGTTCTGCGTCGCTCGCCACGGCACCTAGAGCCGTTCTGCCTCCTGGTTGGCGGTGCACTCGCTGTGGCGGCGCTCGCATGGGGAGTCCTACTGCTGGTAGCACTACCCAGGGGGCTTGGGGACCGGGTGCTGGGCCCCATATGGCGGCCGACCTACCCGCTGGTGCTGCCGCTCACAATTTCCATGGTGGGCTCGTGCGCCTCGGTCGGCGCCACCGCGGGCCTGCACGCTCTGGGGGCCGCGCGGCGCAGCCTGCGGGTGGCGGTCCTCGCGTCGGTCATCTATCTCGGCTGTGGTCTGGTGGGGGCTGTTACCGGAGGAGCAGTCGGGACGCTGCGCGGCTCCGCTGTCGCGACATGGATTGTCGCGCTGCTGTGGTGGTGGCAGCTGCGCGCGGCACTGCAGGAGGCCGGCCATATATCAGCGCGTGACTGGTTCCGGTTCCGGTCCCGCGCGGCCTCGCGCCATCGCGCGGTCGCTAGGGCCCGCTCCCGGGGAGGGGACGGGCGGCTCCGCCAGCACCCCGACAGCCCACCGCCGCAGCCGGTGCCGACTGGCGAAAGCGAGAGCGCATGAACGGCCCCAGCGGCTATCGGCGGCGGACCGAAGAGGCATTACACAAAGAGTAAAGAGTGTCGGCCGTCCGTCTCATATCGGCGACGGCCCGGATGGAGGTCTTATGATCGTCCGCCCTGTTCCACGCATTGCCGGTGCGTTTTTGTTCGAGCCGGCCCCGCACGTGGATGAGCGCGGCTTCTTCTGCCGCACCTTCGACGCGGGTGTGATGCGCGCCGCCGGCATCGACCCGGCCGCGTTCGCTCAGGACAGCATCTCCCGCTCGGCGCGCGGCGTGGTGCGAGGCCTGCACGCGCGACGCGGGGACGGAGAGGCGAAGCTCGTGCGATGCTCGTATGGCGCGATCTTCGACGTCGTCCTTGACCTGCGGCCCGCGTCTGCGACGTACCGAAACTTGGAGAGCTTCGAACTACGCGACGACGAACAGGTGTCGCTCTACATACCGGCCGGCTGCGCGCACGGTTTCCAGGCCCTCACCGGCCCAGCAGACGTCTCCTATCGCATCGATCGCCCGCATGACCCCTCGGAGGACGTATCGATTGCCTTCGATGCCCCCGAGCTGGCCATCCCATGGCCGCTTCCCGTGGCCGCCATGTCGTCGCGGGACCGCGTCGCTCCGCCGCTCACTGCCGCCCTGAAATTGCTGGCCTAAGCCCGCAAGAGGTACGGCAGGTCCCCCTAGGTCGATGCCGGGCTGCTGACGGGCGCGGCAATTCCGGATCGTTCCGGGTCCCAGATCATCCAGGGGCAATTCCCGCGCTGGTACATCTCCTCCAGCTGCGCGCGTTCCTTAACCGTGTCAGCGGGTGACCAGTATCCCTTGTACGCGTAGGCGAGCACGCGTCCCTGGGGGACCAGTCGCCGCATGAGCGCGTCCTCGACGAGGTCCTCGCCTTCATGGAGGTGATTGAAGATATCCGGCCTGAGCAGGAAGTAGCCGCCGTTCTCCCACTGCCGCAGGTCCTGCATGGGAATCACCTGGGTGATGATCCCGTCCTCGCCAATGTCCACGACGTGGTGCGAGGACTGCGGCGGCACCGCCAGCAGGCTGGCCGCCGCGCTGCTGGCGCCGAACCGCCCGATCATGTCGGGCAGCGGCGCATTGGTGAGGACGTCCGCATAGTTGGCCAGGAACATCGGCTCGCCGTCGAGAAAGCGGCGCACCCGGCGCAGCCGCTCGCCGATCGCGGAGTTCAGGCCGGTGTCGACCAGCGTGATCCGCCAGTCGGAGATATCGGTCCTGAACAGCTTGATGTCCCGGGCGCCGTTTTCGATGACGAAGTCGTTTGATCTGGTCTCGTCGTAGTTAAGGAAGAAATCCTTGACCGCCCCGGCGCCGTAACCGAGGCAGAGGATGAAATCGGTGTGCCCATAGTGCGCGTAATAGCGCATCACATGCCAGAGCAGCGGCCGTTCACCGACCATTGCCATCGGTTTCGGTGCGGTGCTGACGCCATCGCGCATCCGCATTCCGAGACCACCGCAGAACAAGACGACCTTCACTGCTGCCACCCCACTTCAGGCAATTTCCAGCTGAGGAATCGGGAAGACCAGCCGGCCGCCCCAGGACCGCACGTAGTCCAGCTGCTCGCTGATCTCCTCGCGGAGATTCCAGGGCAGCACGAGCACGTAGTCGGGGCGGGTCTCGGCGATATGGTCGGGCGGGTAAATAGGAATATGCGTGCCGGGCAGGAACTTTCCCTGTTTCCATGGGCTCCGGTCGACGGTGTAGGCGAGCAGATCGGCCCGGATGCCGCAGTGGTTGAGCAGCGTGTTGCCCTTGCCCGGGGCGCCGTAGCCGGCGACCGAACGGCCGTCGGCCGCCGCCGTGAGCAGGAAGGCCAGCAGATCGCTCTTGATCCGCAGCACTTCATGGGCGAAGCCCTCATGGCCGGCCACGGTGTGCAGCCCGGCTGCTTCCTCTTCGGCCAGTACCGCTTTGACCTGGGCGGTCGGCTCACCGGCCGCTTCGGCGGGGCGGGCGTAGACACGGAGCGAGCCGCCGTGCGTGCTGAGTTCGTCGACGTCGACGACGCGTAGTCCGGCCGTGGCCAGCGCCTGAGACGAGGTGCGCAGCGAAAGATAGGAAAAATGCTCGTGGTAGATCGTGTCGAATTGGCGGCGCTCGATCAGCCGGAGCAGATGCGGGAATTCCAGCGTGACCAGGCCGGTGTCCTTGACCAGCGCCCGCAGCCCGGCCGCGAAGCTGCGGATGTCCGGCACGTGGGCGAACACGTTGTTCCCGGCGACCAGGTCGGCCTGCCCGTACTGCTCGGCGATCTCCCGGCCCGTCTCGGTCCCCAGGAACTGGACCACGGTCCGGATTCCCCGCGTGCGGGCTGCCTCGGCGACGTTCGCCGCCGGCTCGACACCGAGGACCGGGATACCCCGTGCCTGGAAATGCTGCAGCAGATAGCCGTCGTTGCTGGCTACCTCGGTGACCAGGCTGCCGGAGGTGAGGCCGAGACGCCCAATCATCATCTCCGCGTACTTTCCGGCGTGCGCTACCCAGGAGTCAGAGTAGGACGAGAAATACGCGTAATCTGAGAAGATGTCTTCGCCGGAAACGTAAGCGGGGATCTGCACCAGCAAGCAGGATTCGCAAAGGCGCACGTGCAGCGGATAGAAGGGCTCCGCGTCATCTGCCCGGTTCGCTGCGACGTAGCTTTCGCAGAGCGGCGACATACCCAGGTCGACGAAAGTGCGCGTCAGTTCCGCGCCGCACAGGCGGCATTTCGGCAGCAATAAAATCTCCCCGGAATTGTCAGTTCCCCGGCTGTAGGGATAGCTTCAGTAGCGGTGACCCACGACAAAGAAGATCAGTGAGCCTGCCGGTTTGATACATGCCGGTCCAGTCGAGAGGAAGCGAGCCATGGGGGGACATACGTGCCGGGCCTGCCGCGGGCAGGCCGGGCACCAGGTGCTGGACCTCGGTGAGCAGCCAGCGTGCGACTACTTCCCGCCAGCCGATGCGCCGGCTCCCGATCCTGTGTACCCGCTGCAGATGTGGCTGTGCTCATCATGCGGCCTGGCGCAGCTGATGGCCGACCCGACCGTGCCCGAGGAACCGCGGGGTGCCGAGCCGGCCGCTCTTGTCGCGCAGGCCACCGATGCGGTCGCACGCGTCGCCGCGGCCGGGCTGCTGGCCGCCGGTGGCCGGGTCGCCGAGTACGGCAGCCCGCATGGCGGCTCGTGGCTGGAGCTACTGGCCCGGCGGGGAATGACGCCTGTCCCGGACGGCGAGCCGGCGGGCGTGGTGCTCGACTGCTTCGGGCTGATGCACGGGGCGGACCAGTCGGCGGCCCTGTCCGAGCGGGTGGCCCGGGTCGCGCCGGGCGGGGTCCTGCTGCTGCAGTACCACGCACTGGACGCGATCCT
>Ga0302326_10023163_pt1 | contig 12672 bp, 12 predicted proteins | sample Palsa_T0_3_FD_202264 | JGI IMG/M metagenome (GOLD analysis project Ga0302326, IMG submission 202264) | Peat permafrost microbial communities from Stordalen Mire near Abisko, Sweden - Palsa_T0_3 | ecosystem: Environmental > Terrestrial > Soil > Palsa > Peat permafrost | place: Sweden: Abisko... | reverse complement strand
ACCTTGGGGGCGAGGCCCAGACTCGGCTCGTCAAGCAGCATCAGCTCGGGTTTCGCCATCAGTGCGCGTCCGATCGCGACCATCTGCTGCTCGCCGCCCGACAGCGAACCGGCGAGCGCGTCGATGTAGCGCCGTAACGCCGGGAACAGCTGCAGCACGTCCTCGATGTCGGCGGCGAGTTCCGCGCGCCCCGCCTTGCGCGAGTACGCGCCCATCATGAGGTTCTCGCGGACCGTCAGCGGCGCGAAGATGCCGCGCCGCTCCGGGACGAGCGCCACGCGCCGGCTTGCCAAACGCTCGGGCGGCTTGCCGGTGACGTCGACGCCCCGCACCCGAACGTGTCCGGAAGCCGGCGGGATCAGGCCCGTGATCGAACCGACGAGGGTGGTCTTGCCGGCTCCGTTGGGACCGACGATCGCCACCGTCTCGCCGGGCCCGACGCTCAGGCTCACGTCCCACAGCACCTGCACGCGTCCGCGGAAGGTCGAGATGCCCTCGACCTCCAGCATTGGCTCGGCCGTCATTCCAGTTCGTCTCCGATATAGGCGTCGATGACCGTCGGGTCGGCCGCAACGACCGCGGGCGGCCCTTCGGCGATCGTGCGCCCGTAATCGAGCACGACGACGCGATCGGCAACCGACAGCAACTCGCCGACGGCGTGCTCCACCAAGAGCACGGCGATTCCCGCGTCACGCGCCCCACGGATCAAGCGCAGCACTTCGCCGACTTCGTCGGGGTTGAGCCCGGAGAGCGGTTCGTCGAGCAGCAGCACCCGCGGGTCGACCGCCAGCGCGCGCGTGAGTTCGAGCAGACGTTCCTCGCCGAACGCCAGCGACTCGGTCGGCCGATCGCCCATGCGCGTGAGGCCGACCCGCTCGAGCAGTGCGTCGGCGCGCGCGCGCAGCGCCTTGTCGGCACGTCGCCGCACCGGCATCCCCAAGCCGCTCGGGAGCAATGCGCGGTCGGCGCGGGGCGGATAGGAGCCGCCGAATTCGCAGGCCGTCAGTGCGATGCACACGCTCTCGCGCACCGTCAGTCCCCAGAACATGACCGGCGTCTGAAATGTCCGCGTCACACCGAGCGCGGCGACACGGTCGACCGGACGTCCGGTCAAGCGCATCTCGCCAAGGTGCACGCTGCCGGCCGTCGGCCGCTGCACGCCGCTGATGATGTTGAACAGCGTCGTCTTGCCGGCGCCGTTGGGACCCATGACGCCGAGTACCTCCGCACCGCGCGCGCTGAAACTGACGTCGTCGAGCGCCTGCACGCCGCCGAAGCGCATCGAGACCGCGTTGACGGTAAGGGTGACCGGTTCGGCCATGACCGTCATGCGCGGCGTGCCGCGCGGCCGAGCAAACCTTGCGGGCGCACCACCAGCACCAGCAGCAGGATGAGAAAGCCGAGCCCTTGGTCCCAGCCCGGCGAGAGCAGTCCCGCCGCGACGTGCTCGACGATTCCCAACGTGAACCCGCCCAGCAGCGCGCCCGGCAGACTATCGATTCCGCCCAGCACCGCCGAGACGAAACCCGCTAAGCCGTAGGTCAGCCCGGCGTCGTATTGGACCCCCGGGATCGGCGTGATCACGACGCCGCCCAGGCCGCCGATCGCCGCCGCGACGACGAAGCTGCCGAACGCGAAGGTGCGCAGCGGGATGCCGAAGGTCGAGGCGATCGGCGGGTTCGCAACGGCTGCGCGCACCGCCGTCCCGACGCGGGTGTGCCGAAAGAACAGGTAGAGCGCCGCAAACACCAGCGCGTCGGTGCCCAACACCCACAACGCTTGCGGCGGCAGCGCGCCGCCGAAGATCACGATCGCGTTGCCCGCGCTAAACGGCGGCAGACTATACGGATTGGTCCCCCACACGAACAGCGCGAGCCCGCGCAGCGCGACGTCGACGCCCAGCGTGATGAAGAGCAGCGTCAGCGCGGTGCCGCCACGGGCGGGACGAATTGCGAGCAGATAGGTGAGCCCGCCCGCCGCGGCCGCGAGGGCGACCGCGATCGCGGCGGCGCCGACGAGCGGCATCCCGCCCGTGGTCAAGGCCGCCGCGGTCATGCCGCCGATCATCACGAACTCGCCCTGCGCGAGGTTGATGATCCCGGTGACTTGGTAGATCAGCACAAAGCCGGCCGCGACCAGCGCGAAGATGGCGCCGTCGACCACGCCGCCGAGGATGTACTGCCAGAGCGCGGCCGTCACGCTTGGGCGTCGCTCGCAAAACGGCTAGTCAGCCCGCGCGGCATCAGGATCAGCATGGCGACCAAGATCACGCCCAGGAAGAACGATTGAAAGTCGCCGCGCGCGCCGGGCAGCACGAGCGGAATGACCGTCTGCAGAATCTGGCCCAAGGCGACCACGATCGCCGCGCCGATGACCGCGCCCCAAAGCGAGCGCAAGCCGCCGATGACCGCCATCAGCACGAAGTTGACCGAGAGCAAAAACCCGAACGAGGTCGGGTCGATGTACGTGAACGATGAGGCGTAGACGGCGCCGGCGATGCCGGCGTAGACGGCGCTCAGCACGAACGCTTGACGACGCAGGCCCTCGCTGTTGACGCCCAGCGCCTGCGCTCCCAACTCGCCCGAGGAGATGGCGATCAGCGCGCGGCCGTAGGTCGATTGCACGACGTTTCCGGCGAACCAAATGCCGACACCGACCAGCACCCAGGCCAGAATCGCATAGGCGCGCTGATCGAACACGTACGCGCCGAGCGCGAAACCCGGGATGCCTTTGAAGCCTGACGATCCGCCGATGAAATCCCACTCGTTGAAGACGACGTTGATCACGATGCCCAGCGCGAGGGTCGCGAGCGCGAGCAGGTTTTCACGCAAGCGCAAAACGATGAAGCTGAGCGCAAAGGCGACCAGCGCGGCCGCCGCGGCTCCGGCCAGCGCACCGAGCCAGGGCGTGAGGTGCAGCTTCACCGACAGCACCGCCGACGTGTACGCGCCGATGCCGACGAAGGCCGCTTGGCCGAGCGAAACCTGGCCGGCGTAGCCCATGAACACGTTCAATCCGATGGTGACGAGCGCATAGATGCCGATCAACGTCAGCAGCCCGGTGTAGTACGACGGCAGAAACCACACCAGCACCGCGACCACCGCGACGATGACCGCGGCCACCGGCGCGTACGCCGTGGACAGTCGCCTCATGCGCCTCCCAGCAAAAGCCAAAGCGCCGCAGGTCCGCGAAACGAGATGTTCGGCGCAAACGTATAGTGCTGACCAGCACGCAGCCGCAGGTGCGGAAAGCGCGCGGCGAGCGACTCCAGCACGACGGCGACTTGAAGCCGGGCCAGAGCGGCGCCCAAACAATAGTGAATGCCCATCCCAAAGGCGATGTGTGCGCGCGCATTGGCGCGGTGCGGATCGAACCGTTCGGGATCGGGGAAGCGCGCCGGATCGTGATTGGCCGAAGCCAGCAGCAGCAGCAGTTTCGCGCCGGCCGGAACCGGCACGCCGCCGAGCTCGGTCGCTTCGCGCGTGACGCGGCGCCAGCTCACGACCGAGGTGTCGTGCCGCAGGGCTTCTTCGACCAGATTGGGGATCAGCGCAGGCTCGGCACGCAGGGCGTCCCACACACCATCGGTTTCCAGCACGCGACGCAGCGTGTTGGCGATCAGATTGGTCGTCGTCTCGTGACCGGCGAACGAGAGCCCGTAGATAATGCTGGCGATCTCCCGGTGCGAGAGCGTGCCGTCTTCGCCGGCGGTGCGCAGCAGGTCGCTGGTGAAATCGTCGGCCGGCTCGGCGGCGCGCCGCTCCACGAACGCCTCGCAGTAGTTCCAATACGCGACCATCTGCCGCGCGACGCGCACTTGATCGGCCGGCGCGGGCCGTCCCCACGTCATCGCCAGCCGGTCGCCGCACCACGCCTTGAGCTGCTCGAGATCGTCGTCCGGAAATCCGATCATGGTGAAGATCGTGATCGCGGGCAGCGGAAACGTCAGCGCGCGGACGATGTCGACCTCCTGCGCCGCGGCAAAGCCATCGATCAGCGCGGCGGTCCGCGCAAGAATCACGGGTTCGAGCAGCGCCATCCGGCGCGCCGAGAACGCGCGCATGGTGTGCGCGCGAATGCGGCCGTGCTCCGGCGGATCCGCGTTCGACATCACTTTCGCCGGACGGAAACCGTCGCCGAGGATCGCCCGCGCTTCGGATGCGAGCGGCGTCAGCGGATCCTGCGCGATCGCGGCCGAAAAGCGGGCCGGATCGCGAAACACGGAGTCGACGTCGGTGAAGCGCGACACGACCCACATATCGAGGCCGGGTTCGTAGAACGGCGGCCGATCGCGCAGCGCCGGATAGGATGGATACGGGTCATCGAGATATGCCGCGGCGAACGGATCGAATCCGATCTCGGTCGATACCGGAATCGTCATGACATCGTCGGCTCCACGCGCTGGCGAAGGAATCTTCCCTTCGCTTTTCTGACCGTTACGCGCAGCAAACCTGCCCCCGTGCTATATTCGTCTCGCTGATGATGCCGTTACCGTCGCGCGGGGACTGTTGTTCCCGGTTGGCCTTCGTCAATGCGCTCGCCCTGGGCGCGTACGGCGCGGTGGGCGCGCTGCCCGCCGCCGCCGCGCCGCCGGCCCCCTCCGGCGCGCCCCGCACCCGGGTCGTTTTGCTCGGCACGGCCGGCGGACCGGCACTGCGGCCCGGCCGTTCGTCGCCCGCCTTGCTGGTGCAGGTGGACGGCGTGCCCTACGTGTTCGACTGCGGGTACGGCGTCGGGCGCCAGCTCATCGACGCGAAGGTCTCGCCGGCCGGCCTGCGCGCGATCTTCATCACGCACCATCACAGCGATCACAACGCGGATCTCGGCAACCTGCTGGTGCTGGGCTGGGCGACGGGCGGAAAGACGCGCGTCGACGCCTACGGTCCCCCGCGCATGGCCAAACTGATCGACCTCGCGCTGCAGTACCACGAGTACGATATCGCGATCCGCATTCCCGATGAAGGCCGGGTCGATCCGCGGCCCCTGTTCGTCCCGCACGAGATCGCCGGACCGGGCGAAGTGTACCGTGACGAGCGCGTCCTCGTCGAAGCTGCGCTGGTTCCTCATCCGCCGGTCGTGCCGGCCTATGCGTACAAGATCACGACGCCGGATCGCGTGATCGTCTTCTCCGGCGATACGACGTACAGTGAGAACCTGATCGCCTTCGCCCGCGGCGCCGATCTGCTGGTGCACGAGGTACTGCTGACGTCGGCGCTCGATCGTTTGCTGAAGCTCGTCCCGAATGCGTCTCGTTTGCGGGAGCACCTCGTGGCGGCGCACACGGATGCCGCAGACGTCGGGCGCGTGGCGGCGGCAGCGCGCGTCAAACGGCTCGCGCTCACGCACTTCGTTCCGTCTTACGACCCGACGCTCTCCGACGACGATTGGGCGGCACCGGTGCGCCTCCACTACCGCGGCGACGTCGTCGTCGGCCACGACCTGATGGAAGTGTAGCGGCCGCTAACGGGCCTCGCGGTACGTTGCGATTTGCCAATCGTTGCCGCAGGGGTCTTTGACCATGGCGCGGCGGTCGCCGTACGGCAGATCGGCCGGCTCCTCGACCGGCGTTGCGCCTGCTTCGAGCGCGCGCCGGTACGTCGCGTCGCAATCGTCGACGTAAAGGTACAGAAAAGCCGGACTCGGGTCGCGTGGACCGGAGCCGCTTACCATCACGACCGAATCGCCGATCCGCATGACCGACGGTCGCTCGGTGACGAGTTCGCCCTGCGCTTCGAAGGCCTGCGTGAGAAACGCCACCAGCGTCGCGGGGTCGTCGACCACCAAACGCGGCGTCACGCTGTGCCAGCCCGGCGGAATCGATGGTGCCATCGGGCCACTTACCGTGCCCCGGCAGGACCGGCCCCCTGGGAAGGGAAGGCCCGCGGACTTCTTTCGCTCGCAGGGAGGGTCGCCGATGGAGAGCATCGCGCGCCTGAGGAACGTCGCCGTCGTCGGACCGCATCATGCCGGGAAGACCACGCTCGTGGAGGCGGTGCTGGCGCACTGCGGCGCGATCCCTCGACGAGGATCGGTGCGCGACGGCACGACGATCACCGATTGCGAGCCGGAGGCGATCGGGCACCTGCAGTCGGTGTGCGTCGGTTTCGCCCACACGGCTTGCGGTGAGATCGAGATGAATCTGGTCGATACGCCGGGCTTCGTCGACTTCTTCGAAGAGACCAAGACCGTGCTGAGCGCGGTGGACGCGGCGGTGGTCGTCATCGACGCGGAACCGGAGCGGGTCGCCCAAACTGCGGCGATCGTCGAATTCCTGGAGGTGCGGAAATTGCCGCATCTCTTTTTTATGAACAAGCTCGACCGCCCCGGCGCCAACTTCGAGGGCACGCTGGCTGCGCTGCGCGAGGCCTACGGGCCGCACGCCGTCGCGACGCACGTGCCGATCGGGATGGGCGAACGGTTTTCCGGCTACGTCGACCTGGCGTGCGGGAAGGCATTTCGCAGCGAAGCGACCGGCGGCGTGACGGAGGTGCCGGTCCCCGCCGAGCTGGCCGCCGTCGTCGATGCGCAGCGCACGATTCTGCTCGAAGCGCTGGCCGACTTCGACGACACGCTGATGGAAGAACTGCTGGACGGGAAAGCGCCCTCGCAGGACGAGATCGATCGCGACTTGTGCGACGACTGCGCGCACGATCAGATCGTGCCGGTCCTGGTCGGCAGCGCCGAAAAGAACGCCGGGGTCTGGCCGCTGGTCGACGCGATCGCGCGACTGTTCCCCTCACCGCTGACCGAACCGCGGCGCGACGTCGACGGTCGTGCGCTCGTACCGCGGCCCGACGGACCCGTCGTGGCGCAAGTTTGCAAGACGATCATGCATCCGCAGCAGGGAAAACTGTCGGTCGTGCGCGTGTTCACCGGCACGATCTCGCCGCAGACCGCGCTGGTCGATGCGTCGCGCGGCGGCGCGCCGATTCGCCTCTCGGGCCTGGTGCGGCTATTCGGCAAGAAACAGGAATCGGTGACCAGTGCGGGGCCGGGCTCGATCGTCGGTTTGGCGCGCCTCGACGGCGTCGGCACCGGCGACACGCTCGCCTCGCCCAACGCCGGCGTGCTGATGCCGACCACGCCGCTCTCCGAGCCGCTGTTCGCGGTAGCGATCGCGCCCGCGCAGCGGCTCGACGAGGCGAAGCTTTCGCAGGCGCTGACGCGGCTGCTCGACGAGGATCCGGCGCTGCGCGTGGGCCGTGCCGAATTCACCAACGAACTGCAGCTGCTGGGCAGCGGCGAAACGCACGTCGCAACCGCCACCGAACGTCTGGCCCGCAAATACAACGTCGACGTGCGCACACACGCGCCGTCGATCGCTTACCGCGAGACCATCCAAAGCAGTACCGAAATCCACTCCCGCTACAAACACCAGACCGGCGGGCATGGACAATTCGCCGACGTCCATCTGCGTTTCGAGCCGCGCGAACGCGGCGCCGGGCCGACGTTCTCCGAAAAGATTGTCGGCGGCGTCGTGCCCAAGCAGTTTTTCCCAGCCGTCGAGAAGGGCGTGCGCGAAGCGCTCGCCGCCGGAGGACCGCACGGCTTCCCCGTCACCGACCTTCACGTCACGCTCTTCGATGGCGCGTTTCACGACGTCGATTCGAGTGAAGCGGCCTTCAAGACCGCCGCCGGGATGGCCGTTCGCGATGCGCTCCAGAAAATCGGCACCGTGGTGCTCGAGCCGCTGATGCGGGTCGAAACGACGGTCCCCAGCGTCTCGCTCTCCGCGGCGGTGTCGCAGCTCACAGCCAAGCGCGGGCAAATCTTAGGCTTCGAGCCGACCGACAAGCCGGGCTGGGACCGGATCGTCGCGCTCGTTCCGCAAGCGGAACTCGGCCGCTACGCGACCGAACTGCGCACCGCGACGGTTGGACTCGGCGGCTACACGGCACGCCACGAACGGTTCGAAATCGCTCCCGAACGGGCGGTCGCGGCACCGGCCTGAGACGGCCGCAGCGTCAATCTGCGACTCAGTTCCACTTCACCGGCTGACCGGCGGCGAAACGTGCGTAGAGCGCCTCGAGCAACTGGGTGTTGCCGGTCGTGAGGTAGGTATACGCCCGATCCCATTCAGGGCCGTCCTTCCAACCGGTTTGCGCGAGGTGAACGACGGTTTCGCCCTCACCGAGCGCGGTGAAGGTGAACACCGCGAGCGTGCGCTCGCGCCGCACCGTCGGAAACTGCTCGGGCGCCATCGCGGTCAGCACCAGCAGCGTGTCGGGCTGGAAGATGACGATGTTGCCGCCCGCGTCGGCGTACCCGGGAAACTGCGCGCGCCAGGCCCCGCCCGGAACCCAACCAAGACCTGCCGCCCGGTGGTGCTAGAAGTTTTCTTCGGTCAGGTTCGCCGACGCGTTGACGTTGGTGAAGTCCTCGGTCCGCACGATCGTTTCGCCGGCGAAGGTCACGCGCCGGGCCGGCAGATGCGAGGTCTTGCTCAGAAAGATCACGACCCGCGTCGCGCCGTACGGATCCTTCCACGGGATCGACACCGTGTCGTAGGCCGTGCCGAGGATCGTCTCCTCACCGTTCGTGACGGTCGCCGCCGAGCGGATGTCGTCGGCGATCGTTTGGAACGACGCATCGACGATCGTGCCGCCGCGCAGGTCGACGGCTTCGGGGTCGTGGATCGATTTCGTCAGCTTCACGAAGCTGACGAAGCCGCCGCGGTGGCCGGTGATCGTATCGCCGCCCTTCCACACCGCGCCGCCGCCGCGGCCGGGACCGCCGGTGATATCGATCCGCGCGAAGTGCGGTTTGAGGTACGCGTAGCGATAGGTGCGGTCCTGAACCTCATCACCCTTGGTCTCATGCACCTTCATGTCGGTGGTATAGCTCGGCACCTTGGACCACGTCTCGAGGAACATCGCCGCCGCGCCGGTCGGCGATGCCCCCATCAACGCAATCGCGAGCGCCGCTCCCAGCAGCGCCGCGCTGCGCCGCATCACTTCGGAATCCGCACTTTGCTGAAGCCGGACACGCCGTTGCCCGGCGCGTACGGATCGGTCGCGTAGACGGTCGCCAAGCTGACGTCCGGGATACCCAGTCCGTACGATGCGTTCAACTGGTCGATGAAGGCGTTCGCAATGACCGCGTACCCGGTATTGGACGGGTGCACGCCGTCGAGGCTGAAGAAACCGCCCCGGTACACCAGGCTGCAGCAGGCCGGCAGATTGATCGGAATGCCGCCGGCATTCTCGATCGCGACGAACTGGGTGTGGATGTCGACCAGCGCCGCGCCGCCGGCGCTCGCGCCCGCGGCGATCGCTGCATTATAGGAAGTATTGAGCAGCTTCACTTCGCCCGCGACGGCGTCGGTCACGAATTCGCCGGTGACCAGGACCGGAGCGACCGGCGCTTGCGAAGCCGCGATTTGCGCCGAGGCCGTCTGCAAGGTCGCGAACAGCGCGTTGATCGTGAAGTAGCCGCCGGCACCGAGCCCGGCTTGGGTGGTTTCCTGCGCGGCGTACGCCGGGGCATACTGACCGGCGACCGCGGCCGCTTGGCCCGCCGAAAGCCCCTGCGCTTCGAGCGCGCCGGTGAGGTACGCGGTCAGGGTCGCCGAGTAGGCCGGCTGCGGAATGAACACCGCCGCGCCCATCACGTCGACCAGATTGGAAACCGCGACTTTGGCGCCCGAAGCCTTGAGCTGCTGGGCGATCGATGTGATGTCGGCCTGCATCGAGGCCGGCGACGTGACCGGGGCCGCGCCGCCGGAGAGAGCAAACTTGAGCAGGTCGTTCGAGCCCAGCCACACCGTCGCAACCTGGGCGTGGAGCGAGATCGCGGCCTGCACCTGGGTGACCCCTTGGCCGAACCCGGCCAGGATCGGCCAGAAGTTCTGGCTCTCGCCGTTGACCAGTTCGTTGAGCTGCACGACCTGCCCGGGCGAGTTTTGCGCGTTCACGTTGCAGTTGCCGGTCGGGCCGGTCATGTAGAGCGCTTCGTGCACGGTCTGTCCCGGGATACCGACATCCCACGGATTGAGGGCCGGGTTTTCGCGCAGCGACAGCGCGGTCGAGAACGTGTTCGCGGCGATCTGGTGGGAATCGCACTCGGTGGTGACCGGATACGGGAAACCTGAGGTCGTCGGTGCGAGCAGGTCGCCGACACCCGGCGGCGTCAGCAGCGGCAACGGGGACTGCGTCGGATCGCTGAGCGCGTTGACGTCGACGCCGTTGGCCTGTTCCCAGAGCAGCGCGAAGAACCCATGCTCCTGGGTGCGCTGAACGGGCCCGATCTGACCGAGCACCGGATCGGTGCCGATCACCGGCATGTCGGCGCCCATCAGACCGCCGGACTGCACGCCCGCCGTCAGGCTGTCGCCGACACCGGCGATGCGCAAGTGCGCGGCCGGCCCGACGGCCCCAGGTTTGGCGGGCGTCGGAATCGCGTTGGTAAGGGTTTTGCCGCCCCCGCCGCACGCGGCGAGGAAAACTGAGGCCGCCAGGAAGCCGGCGATGCGACGGGCGCTCACAGCGGGATCACCGTCGGCGAGCCGATTCCGAGTTGCACTTGAACCTCCGCGGCGTGAAGACCGGCGAATTGCGGCGCCACCTGGTTGGGCGCGCACGGCAGCCGCTGACAGGTGAGGCTCACGATGCCCCACTGGTTGTTGTAATTGGTCGCTCCGCCTTCGAGCATTGTCACCTGGATGAAGGTCGACTTGGTGAAGTGGTGCGCGACGCCGTAGATGAATGATGGTGTGTACTCCGGATACGGATCGACGGGGTTGTACTGAATCAGCCGCGAGGGCTGGAAGAAGGCCGTCGTCCGCGGATCGAAACGGTATTCAAGGTATCCCAGCAGGAAGAGCTGCGGGTGGTTCGTCTGGTTCACGCCGGCCGGATGGACCAGCCACTGCGGGGCCGCGGTAAGTGTACCGAACATGCGCGGGGTCGAAAGAAACGGCAGGGTAACGGCCAGGAAGTACTCCTGCTCGGTGCGCAGGTGCACCGTCGTCGCGTATCCGTTGAACTCGATGAGCTGGTCGTCCGAATGGCCGCCGATCGACGCGGTGTGGGCGAGGTACGTCGGCGTGATGACGATCGGCAGCTTCCCGCCCAACAGGAACAGATTCTCGTCGCCGATTTGAAAGATCTTGTCTTTCGTCGTGACGTCGACGAGGCCGGTGTTCTGATTTCCGAGCGACGCGCCAGGAAGATTGGTACCCGGTCCGGTGTAGCCTTGAAGGTAGTACGGCACGGAGCGATCGCTGAACCCGACGGGCACTTGCTGGATCTCGTAGTAGCCGGCCTGCAGGCGGTTCGTCCGCGAGAACGCGTATCCGAAGCCCGCATCCATGCCGCCGGGGTCGTGCGCGGTGAAACCGACGTTCCCCAGCGGATACGCAAACGAGAAGTCGACGTTGTAGGTGAAGCCTTGCGGCAGGCTCGGCTTGCGGATCGGCGCCTGCGGCGTCCCGACCGGGTTGGCCTGCGCGACCTGTGGGTCGGCCGCGGCCGCGTCCAGCTGCGCGAGCGCGCGCTTGAGGGACGCGTTGGCCGGTTCGATCAGCCCGGCTTGCATGGCGCTCGCCTGCGAAGTGTCGGCGCGAGCGGGAAGCGGTGCGAGGACGAGCGCGACGCAGAGAACTGCGCACGCTGCCTCGGACAGGCGTTGTATCATGTCCAGCGCCGTTGTACCGGATGAAGGAAGGTTCCTTCGGCGGGGGCTTTGGCACGCAACCCGGTTACTCCAGCGGCACGGGCAAGCATCGCTACCGCCTCCCGGCGATGCCGGAGTTGACGTCGCCGTCGCACGCGATACGCGCCGCGCGGCGTCATCAACCACCATCTGCGCGACGTCGCCGGCGGTCATCGTTGACATGCAACTGCGGAGCGTTCGCGGGACGCTGCGACCTCTGCGCGACACATCACGCGTGACGATTTTGCGGTTCGCGCAAGCCCGCGCGATGACGTCACGCGGACCGCGCGCGACACCGCCGTTACGTAACAAGCGCCGACGCACGCGCGCGCGTTCCCTCCCAAAAGTTGCATCATTTCACGCTTAGTGGTATAAGGTAGGCAACCAACAGCCGGCGATCGTCGCCGGTCTCCGCGCGTCCTCGGGTGACCGCGGACGCGGAAAGGTACGGTACGATTACCGATGGCCGCTAAAAAAGCTGCTAAGAAAAAGAAACCGGCTAAGAAGAAAAAGGCCGGCGTAAAGAAGACTGCCGCCAAGAAGACGACGCGCAAGAAAGCTGCCAAGAAGACGGCGAAGAAAAAGACGGCGAAGAAAAAGACCACGCGCAAGAAAGCCGCCAAGAAAGCCGTCCGCAAGGCAACGCGCAAGGCGCCGCGCCGCAAGAAGGCTTCGACCCGCAAGAAGAAGGCCGCAGCCTAACTCGATCCTCCGCTTCGGCGGAGACCCAGCGCGTCGCGAGGATCTCGCGTCGCGCTTTTTTTTGCCCTCAGACCAAACGCGATTCCGCTAAGTCGATCTGCCACTCCAGCTCGCGGTAGGCGTGATCGCCGATCGCTCCGGCCCGGCGCAGTTCGGCCAGCCGCCGGCGTTCCGCCGCGTAGGCCTCACGGCGAAGCCGGATTTCGATCTCGTGCATGTGCGCGTCGACGTCCAGGTCGACGCCGTCGACGTGCGCCCGAAAGTGCTGGATGAGCTCGTCGTAGGCGGCTTGGATGCGGCCGGCGATCTCCCACTCGG
>Ga0302326_10023159_pt1 | contig 12673 bp, 5 predicted proteins | sample Palsa_T0_3_FD_202264 | JGI IMG/M metagenome (GOLD analysis project Ga0302326, IMG submission 202264) | Peat permafrost microbial communities from Stordalen Mire near Abisko, Sweden - Palsa_T0_3 | ecosystem: Environmental > Terrestrial > Soil > Palsa > Peat permafrost | place: Sweden: Abisko... | reverse complement strand
GCGGCGGGGGGTCCAGCTACACCGGCACCGCCACCGGCGCGTCGGTCACCGACGGCGTGGCCGCGCCCGACGACGCCGGCAACGGCGAGGTCATCATCACCTACCAGGCCCCGGTCATTGTCACGGCCACCGTCAGCGGCTCGCAGGCCTACGGGTCCTCCAGCCCGGTGTTCACCGCCAGCACCGCGCCCTCTGGCGCCAGCGTCTCGGGGACCGCGTCCTGCACGACCGTAAACGGCGGCACGGTGATCGGCGCGTCGCTGGCGGCGGGCGGCTACCCCATCGACGCTTCGAGCTGTTCCGGCCTGTCGGTGCCGGCCGGGTACGTGCTGACGTACGCCGGCGGGACGTTCACGGTGAACACCGCCGCCCAGGCGATCAGCTTCACCGCCCCGGCGACCGGTGTGGTGAACGGGTCGGCGGTGTTGACCGCCACCGGCGGCGGGTCGGGTAAGCCGGTGACGTTCTCGGTCGACCCCTCCTCCGGGGCCGGGGTGTGCTCCGTGTCGGGGACCACGGTCAGCTACACGGCAGCGGGGAACTGCGTGATCGACGCCAACCAGTCCGGCAACGCCGACTACTCCGCAGCGCCGCAGGTCACCGCCACCATTACCGTCAACCAGGCACCCGCGTTCGTACTCGACAGCCCCGCGACCGCCACCCAGGCCGGGCAGGAATACAGCTACTCCTTCCTCGCTTCGGGAACCCCCGCCCCCGGCTACGCGCTCGCCGCCGGCGCCCCCTCCTGGCTGGCCATCAGCGCCAGCACCGGCACGGTCACCGGCACCCCGCCACCCGGCACCACCTCCTTCACGTACTCCGTCACCGCGGCCAACACGGCCGGCACCGCCACCGCCGGGCCGTTCACCGTCACCGTCACCCTGCTCCCGCCCAAGGCCGACATCTCAGCCGCGCTGTCCTGCCCGGCCACCATGACAGCCGGCGGCACCGCCACCTGCACGCTCACCGTCGCCAACGCCGGCCCAGCCAACGCGGGCAGCGTCACCGCCGCGCTGCTGCTCCCGCCCCAGCTATCGGAGATAGCCTGCACCGCCGGCTGCACGAAGAACGGCAACGCGCTCACCTGGACACTCGGCTCCCTCGCCAGCGGCGCCAAGGACCAGCTCAGCCTCACCATCAAAGCCGACCGCGCGGGCAGCGCCCTGATACTCGCCACAGCCGGCTCACGCAACCTCGACCCCCGCCCGCTCAACAACCTCGCCCTCACCACCATCACCATCCAGAACTAAAGCGAGCCACTCAGACCCGCCCGCCGGCGTCCGGCGCGGCTTCGGAGCAGACCTTAAAGATCGCCAGGGGCGGTTTTCCGCCCCTGGCGACCGTCGCCCGCGCGATGCGGGCGGAACGGTCATGGATTCTGTCCTGCCTGCAGGCGTAGCAGGAAGGGCGGCTGCGGCCTCGCCTTCGGTGCCGGAACATCACCTTGCCGAACTGCCACCAGCTGCCTGGCCAACGCGTGCCCGGATCGCTTCGCGGGCATCAGGCCTGATGCCCGTGCACCGCGGGTGGCGCAGTCCCGGGTCTAGGCGACGTCTGGCCGTGTCATCAGCGGCGACCGCAGGTGCAGTACCAGATCCGGGCTGGTCAGGGGGATGGTGCTCCACGTCGCGACCGCTGTCCCGGCGTCGGCGTCGACCGCGAGCCGGACGTGGTGCGGGGTGGTGATGATGCAAAGATCGGCGACGAACGTGCTGCCCTGCCAGGCGCCGCTCGCGCAGACAGGGCGGCCGAGGGGCGAGCTTTCACGCCATTCGCCGTGGCCCGCCTCGATTTCGGGGAGCGACCCGAATCGTATGAGGGACGCGCCGTCGGCGGGCCCGACGGTCACCGTGGTGCCGTCGGGCAGGGCCGAGCCCTCGGCGGAGGCGCCGAGCGTCGCGGTCACGGGACGCTCCGGGCCGGCCGAGCCCGGCACCGGCGGGAGGGACAGGCCCCGCAGCCGGTCGGCGAGGATCTCGTCGTCGCGCGCGCCTGCCGGGTGGCCGATGCCGGGCAGCAGGCACTCCCAGATGGCGTCGAGCACGTCCTGGGCCTGCTGGACCTGTTGCTGGGCGGAGGTCAGGACGACCACGAGATCGTGCGACGGGACGACCACGCAGTGCTGGCCGAAGGCGCCGTAACCATGGAAACCGTGGCGTGAGATCCAGAACTGGTAGCCGTAACCGCACAGGAAGTCGGCCCTGTCCGCCCCCTCCGCGCAATGATCGCTGGCGGTGCGCCGTCTGGTGGCGAGTTCCACCCACTCGCGCGGGACCGGCTGCCCGCCGTCCCAGCGGCCGCCGCGCAGCAGCAGCTCGCCGAAGGCCGCGACGGCCTCGGTCCGCAGGTGCAGCCCGTGGAATCCGAAGGCGGCGCCGCTTCCCACCCGGTCCCATTCCGCGTGGTCGATGCCCATCGGGGCGAAGAGCCGCTCGTCGAGGAACTCCGCGAGCCCGCGGCCGGCGACCCGTTCCACCATGCGGGCCAGGATGAAGGCGGCCGAGTTGTCGTAGGCGTGCCGCGTTCCCTCGGCCGCGGCGAAAGGCAGGCGCAGGAAGCCCTTCACCAGGTCGCCCGGCTCCAGCTGCCAGGCCTCGGCGAGACTGTCCGCGCGGTGCCCGGCCGTCATGGACAGCAGATGGTGAACGCTGATGCGGCGGCCCTGCTCCGAGATGCCAGCCGGGACGTGGCCGGGCAGCACGTCCGCCACGCGATCCTCGAGCGAGAGCAGCCCGTCGGCGATCGCCAGCCCCACGGCGATCGAGGTGAACGACTTGGTCAGCGAGTACAGAAGGTGCGGGCGATCGGCCGAGTACGGCGCCCACCAGCCCTCAGCGACAACGTGCCCGCGACGCACGACCATGAGCGAGTGGCATTCGATGGATTTCTCCTCGAGCCTGTCCAGCAGCGCGCCGATCGCGGGGGACGACACCCCCGCGGCAGCCGGCGCCGATCGCGGCAGCAGGGCACGTTGAGGCACCAGCGCATCCTAACGGGCCGAACGGGGATGGCCGTGGTTCCCTGCGATCGAGGCAGAGGGCGAGCTCGCAGCCGTGGCCATCGGCGCCCTGGACATCGGCGTTCCCAGCCCTGGCGCCACCGGGCGCCTCGCGAACGTCATCACCCTGCCCGAGCACAGCGGCCACGGCCACGGTCACGGTCACGGAACGATGCTCCTACCCGGCGTTGCGTCTCGGGCCCGATCGATTGCCGCCGACCGTGTCGACCTGAGCGCCACTCCCCCAGGGCAGCGTACCTACCAGAAGCCCGGCCTCACGGCGACCTCAGCACTGCGCATGCAGTTCGTCCTCTAAAGGCGCGCAGCCGCGATCCAGCAGCCCGCCCCCGGCAGAAATGACTGCCTCCCGGCATGACCGGGCGCCCGAAATCGGCCTCGCGCCCAGATCACTCACTTATGCGTGCCGAGATTGCTCATCGCGGAGGCGTCTGCGACCGAGCAGGCGGTTACTCGCGCCCGGTCCCTGGCACTTGCCCTCGCTTTCCCATCTCTGCTTCCCCACGACGGTGACTCAGGGCGCATGTCGTTTTCCGGCCTCTGGCGTGAGGCACGGCGGCTCGAGAGGAGAGCGACGTCTTTCGTTCGGGTTGGTGCTCCGCCGGAGGGTCGTGAGTACGGCCTGCTGTGTCTCTGGTGTCCAGAAGGTTTCCAGCTCAGTATGGTGCCGAGTCGGGCGGGCGTCTCGGCCCGTCGCGGGACGGCAGGGTGCATAAGGCGGTTATCCGCTGTCGCCCCGCGCAGCCCGGCAGCGATGTGGGGCGCCCGTTAGGGGTTATGCTCCTGCGGCCGTCTGGTACTGCTCGACGACGTTGGCCGGGACGCGGCCGCGGTCCTTGACGTCGATGCCCTGCTCTTTGGCCCACTCGCGGACCTTGGCGGTGTCGACGGCGGCGCTGCCGAGCCGGGTGCGGGCTGCGCTCCTGGCGGTGCCGCCGGTCCGCCTGGCGTGCGCGAGGTACTGCTGCAGTGCCTTGCGGAGCTCGTCGTCGTGCGCGGCACTGAGGTCGATCTCGTATTCCGCGCCGTCCAGGCCGAAGCGGACAGTGCCGACCGCCTCGCCACCGTCGAGGTCATCAATGAGCAGGGTCTGAATTCTCTGGGCCATGAAATGAATCCTAATCCCCTCCCGTGAGGGAAAGTGCCAGCCAGTCTGCGCCCAAACCGGTTGCCGGCCAGTCATGCCGTCCCGCCCGACAGCCGTTCCCGCAGTTTGGCCCAGGATTGCCCATCTGCCCTTTTTGGCGCCCGGTCCCTTTCTCCGGTGGGCCGTTAGCGACGAAGCTCCCGGGTCCCAAGCGGCTCGTTGAGGCCCGGCTGGGGGCCGGGATGCCCGAACGCCGGCTCGCCAGATCGCGCAGCCGGCCGGAGTTCTCTTCCGTTAGCACCCGGCTCTTGTCAGCGGACCGCCGTAGGATCCTCGGCTCGCACCGTCGTCGCCGCGGCCGACCAGACCAAGCCTGACGCTCCATAAGAACGCCATAGCCAAAGATTAACGAAACGTCAATATCGCACGCGCCAACTTGACGTGTTCCGGGGGATCTGCTCCAATCCCAGTCAATAGGAAAGTTTCCTAATTATTGTTTCAGAAACTTTCTTGGAATCTCCGGCGAAAAGGCATGTATGGGAGTTCTCAATCTGCGCAGCAGCCCGCGGCCGCCCGACTTGGTCAACCTCGCCGACGTGCTCGTAAGACTGACGATGGCTGGCAGAGATCCGATGAATCGACGGATGTAACCATAAACCTTCCTTAAATATCTCCTTCGAACCTGGAACCTTCGACCATCTCGCGATATAACACATCCGATGTCTTTACGCAAAATTTGCCTTCACGACCAAACCCCGCAACGACGAGTGTCCAGGAGGCCCCATGTCTCATCGGTTCAAGCTGTCCCGCCTCCTGGCCATCGCTGCCGGGCTGGCGATCGCCGTGCCCGTGGCCGTCTCGATTCAGCCTGCCGACGCGGCGACTGTCACCACTGCCTGGCAGAACGGTTCGCTCTCGCTCAACCCGTCCGGCGTCGTGTCCGAATCCGACATCGTGCTCGGCGCGGCGAACACCGCCGACAGCCAGTCGCTGCCGCTGGGCAACGGCTCGCTGGGGGTGGCCGCCTGGGCTGCGAACGGGTTCACCGCGCAACTGAACCGCAGCGACACGATGCCGTCCCGGCTGTCTCCCGGCCAGGTGAACATTCCCGGCTTGTCGGCGATGACCTCGGCGTCGAATTTCAGCGGCACGCTGGACCTGTACAACGGGGTGCTGGATGAGACTGGCGGCGGGATGTCACTGCAGGCGTGGGTGCCGGCCGGCAAGGACGAGATGATCGTGAACGTGACCGGGGCCAACCCGAACGTCCAGGAGACCGCGACGCTGAACTTGTGGAGCGGTCGTTCACCCGCAACCGCCGCCTCCGGCTCGATCGGCAGCCTAGCCCAGACCTGGGTGGACAACTCCCAGACCGGCAACTCGGGGCAGACGTTCGGCGCGATGGCCGCGATCACCGCGGGCGGGCAGAACGTGACCGCGTCGGTGGTCAACTCCACCCAGGTAAAGGTGACGTTCAACCCGAACTCCGATGGCTCGTTCCGGGTGATCGTCGCATCGCCCAAGTGGACCGGCGGTAACCCGACGTCAACCGCGTCCAGCCTGATCGGCGGTGACACCACCGCGACGACATCCTCGCTGCTCGCGACCCAGTCGTCGTGGTGGAACAGCTACTGGGCCAGCAGTGGCCTGATCCAGGCGAGTTCTGCTGACGGGTCGGCGCAGTACATGGAGAACCTGCGCACCCTGTACCTGTATGACGAGGCCGCCTCCATGAAGAGCGGGGCGTACCCGGGCAGCCAGGCCGGGGTCGCGGACATGTTCGCCTACGACGAGGATCAGCAGGACTGGTACCCGGCGGGGTACTGGCTGTGGAACCTGCGCGGGCAGATCGCTGCGAACCTGTCGTCCGGCAACTTCAACAACAACCTGCCGATCTTCAGCATGTACCTCAACGACCTGCCGGCCATCGAGTCGTGGACCAGCGCGCAGATGGGCGGCAAGGCGGGAGCGTGCGTGCCGGAGACGATGCGGTTCAACGGCAACGGCTACTACAACGGCGGGAGCAACAGCCAGAACGCCTCGTGCGCGCAGGCATCCAGCCCGAGTTACAACGCCCTGAATATCGCCAGCGGTCCCGAGATCGGGCTGTGGATCTGGCAGCAGTACCTCGACACCGGCAGCCTTTCGTTCTTGCAGCAGTACTACCCGGTGATGGAGCAGGCCGCCACGTTCCTGCTGGCGTATCAGAGCGTCGGCTCCGACGGTTTCCTGCACGCGGTGGCGAACGCGCACGAGAGCCAGTGGGCGGTGCAGGACCCGACCGACGATATAGCTGCGGACCAGGCGCTGTTCCCGGCGGTGATCAGCGCGGCGACGCTGCTGAACACCGATTCCTCGCTGGTCTCACAGCTGCGAACGGCCGAGAACCAGATCGAGCCCTACGCCCGGGTCAGCCAGTCGAACCTGTCTCAGCTGCTCAACTCGCAGCCGACGTCGGCGTCGGCGGCCGCCAGTGCCGACGCTGGGGGCAGCGACGTGATCGGGGATTCCTACCAGCCGTCGGCGACCATCCGCAACAGCGAGAACATCGGCCTGGAGCCGGTGTGGCCGTACGGGGTGATCGGTGACAGCACGACGGTGAACGGGGATAACCTGACCGCCCTGGCGGACCGGACCTACAACTCCCGGCCGGATGTGGACTCCAACGACTGGAGTTTCGACGCGGTGGACGCGGCCCGCCTCGACATGGGCTCGCAGGTGTCGTCCGATCTTGTCGCCAACACAGAGAAGTACCAGACGTACATTTCCGGCCTGGCCGCGTACGACAGTACTCCCGACGAGCCGTATATCGAGCAGTCCTCGACGGTGGCGACCGCTTTGGATGAGGCGCTGGCCACCGACTATGACGGGACGCTGCGGTTCGCCCCGGCGTGGCCGTCGGGTTGGAACGGCTCGGGCACGGTGTACATCCAGGGTGGGTCCAAGGTGGACGTGCAGGTGGAAAGCGGCACCATCGCCACGGCCGCGATCCAGGCCGGCACCACCGAGACGATGACGGTGCGCAACCCCTGGCCCGGCCAGCAGGCCGAGGTGGTCAATGGTTCAAGCGGCGCCGTCGCGGTGGGCGCCACCACCGCGTCGACGTTCAGCGTGCCGGTGACGGCGGGTTCGTCTTACCTCGTCGAGCAGGTGTCGTCACCGACCACGTCGCTGCCGTTCGCGCAGGTCACGGGGACCCAGGCGCTCACGGCCAAGCACCTGGGCGGCGTGTCGATCGGCCTGAACGGCAACGCTCCTCCGCCGATCGGGGGCGGGGGCGAGGCCCCGTACGGCGGTACCGCGGCGGCGGTTCCGGGTACGGTGCAGGCGGCCAACTATGACACTGGCGGGCAAGGCGTGGCCTACAACGTCACGTCGGTCAACGGCAACGGCACCGCCTACAGGTCCGACGGGGCCGACCTCGAGACCACCGCCGACACGCAGGACACCACCCCGGCCGGCGGCGGATACGATCTGGGCTGGACGGCGGCCGGGCAGTGGTTCAAGTACACCGTCGACGCGGCTACCGCCGGGACGTACACGGTGAGCCTGCGGCTGGCCTCGCCCAACGGGGTTACCGACGGCCTGCACATCGCCAGCTCGTCCGGCGCCAACTTGTCGGGGAACATCAACGTCCCCGACACCGGCGGGTGGCAGACCTGGACCACCGTGACGGCGGCCGTCACCCTCCCCGCCGGGCAGCAGACCCTGACCATCGACCAGGACAACGGCGGCTGGAACATCCACCAGCTCACCTTCGCCAGCTCCTCCGGGGCGCCCTACGGCGGTACCGCGGCGGCGGTCCCTGGGACGGTGCAGGCGGCCAATTACGACACCGGCGGGCAGGGCGTGGCGTACAACGTCACCTCGGTCAACGGCACCGGCAACAGCTACCGCCCGGACGGCGTCGACCTGGAGGCCTGCACCGATACCGGCTGCGGGGATGACATCGGCTGGACCGCCACCGGGCAGTGGTTCAACTACACCGTCAACGTGGCTACCGCCCGGACTTACACGGTCACCCTGCGGCTGGCCTCGCCCAACGGGGTTACCGACGGCCTGCACGTCGCCAGCTCGTCCGGCGCCACCCTGTCCGGGGACATCAACGTCCCCGCCACCGGCGGGTGGCAGACCTGGGCCACCGTCACTGCGACCGTCACCCTGCCCGCCGGGCAGCAGACCCTGACGATCGACCAGGACAACGGCGGCTGGAACATCCAGCAGCTCACCTTCACCTGACACCAACAGGCGGCCCCGCCCCAGAACGGGGCCGCCCCAAAATCAAGCCACCACCCCGAGTCCTCACTAGGAAAACTGATGAAACACCTTGCCGTTCCGTCGAGGCTCATCGCGAGCATCGCCGTCACCCTGGCCGCTTTGGGGAGTTTCCTTGCGGTGAACCCCATGCTGTCAAGCCCGGCTGCCGCTGCCGCTGCCACGACGGCCGGGCCGACTGCTGCCTACCAGCCGCCCGGGACCCCGGATCCGAGTGTGGCGGGAGCGACCACGCCATTTTCGACGTACTGGGCGCCGGCCGCCGCGCTGGGCGGCGGGGCGAGCGTGGTGTCGCTAACGTCGGCGCCGACCAGTGAGTACGACAGCCCGCAGGGCGAGGCCGAGGGTCATGCGTATGTGCAGCTGACCCAGACCGGGCAGTCGGTGCAGTGGACGAACCAGACCGGGCAGCCGATCAGCTTCATCAACGTGCGGGCGTCGATGCCGGACTCGGCTGCCGGGGGCGGCACCACCTCGACGCTGGATCTGTACGTGAACGGGACCTTCCGCCAGGCGCTGGCGATGAACTCGATCCAGTCCTGGCAGTACGAGGGAAACAACAATTACAACGGCAGTGACCAGACCCCGGCGGACGGGGACCCGCGGGATTTCTGGGATGAGTTCCACGCGTTCGTGTCCGGGTCGCCGATCCCGCCAGGGGCGACGTTCAGCCTGGTGAAGGATTCCTCGAACACAGCTCAGTCCTACTGGGTCAACTCGGTGGATGTGTGGAACGCGCCGGCGCCGTTGGCGCAGCCGGCCAATTCGATCTCGATTACCAGCTGCGGGGCGGTGGCCGATAACACGCCGACGAACGGGACCGCGGCGCCAGGCGCGACTGACAGTACCGCGGCGATCCAGAACTGCGTGAACCAGGCCCAGTCGCAAGGGAAGATCTTGTGGATCCCGCAGGGCACGTTCTACCTGGTGGGCACCTCCTCGATCGTGGTGAACGGGGTGAGCGTGCAGGGGGCCGGTTACCTGTACAGCGAGATTTACCGGGATGTGCCGCTGCCCAACAGCGCCGGGCTGGGCGCGGCGTTCCAGTGTTACTCCTGCCAGCTCCAGGATTTCCACATTGACTCCGATGCGACCAGCCGGGCGACCGTGGACGGCGGCGGCGGGGCGGAGGACACCACCGGCACCAACTGGCTGATCTCCGGGATGTGGGTGCAGCATGTGGAGTCCAGCTTGTGGGCGTCAGGGTCCGGGGGGACAGCGGAGAACAACCTCTTCACCTCGATCTGGGCGGACGGCTGCAACCTGAACAACGTGTCGCTGACCGGCACGTCGGGGTCCAACCTGACCGCGACGAACAATTTCATCCGCGGCACCGGGGATGACGGGATGGCGATCAACTCGGTTGCCTACAACGGGTCGCAGACCTACACCGCGATGAGCAACATCACCATGACCCATAACACGGTGATCGCGCCGTGGGGCGGCAAGGGCATCGGGATCTACGGCGGCAGCGGCCACCAGGTGGACAACAATTACGTGGCCGACACAGCCCGGTACATCGGGCTGGGCGTGGGCCGGTTCGGGGTCAACGGCAGCGACATGACCGGGGCCACCGTGTCCGGCAACGTGGTCGTGCGGGCCGGCGGTAACGCCTATGTCCAAGGCCAGCCGGCCATGCAGATCGGCAACGGCGGTGACGGGCAGAGCACCGGCACGGTCTCCAACGCGGTGGTGACCGGCAACACGATCATCGACTCGGTCTATGACTCGGTCGGGTTCTCCACCGGCACCGGCAACACCCTGGCGGATAACCAGATCATCGGCCCGTGGCGCAACGGGATCGTAATCTCCCCCCCGTTCTACCCGGCCCCGTCCGGCGACGCGACGATCACCGGGAACTCGGTGACCGGGGTGGCCGCGGGGAACACCGCCTACGCCAACGACTCCTCCGGGTTCACCGCTACGCTGACCGGTAACAGCTGGCAGAACGGTACCGGTGAGGGCGCTTACGGCGGGACGCCCGCCGCGGTGCCGGGCACGGTACAGGCCGCCAACTACGACACCGGCGGCCAGGGGGTGGCGTACAACGTCACCTCGGTCAACGGCACCGGCAACAGCTACCGCTCCGACGGCGTCGACCTGGAAGCCTGCACCGACACCGGGTCCGCCGGGTGCGGGGATGACCTGGGCTGGACATCAGCAAGTCAGTGGTTCCGGTACACCGTCAACGTGGCCGCCGCCGGGACCTACACGGTCGGCTTCAGGGTCGCCTCTCCCAGTGGCGTCACCGGCGCGTTCCACCTGGCCGACACCACCGGCGCCGACCTGACCGGCTCCGAGAACATCCCCGCCACCGGCGGGTGGCAGACCTGGACCACCGTCACCGACACCCTCAACCTCAGCGCGGGCCAGCACACCCTGATGCTGGACCAGGACAACGGCGGCTACAACATCCGCTCCATGACCTTCACCAGCTCCGCCTCGGGTGAGGCTCCGTATGGGGGTGCGGCGGCGGCGGTCCCGGGGACGGTGCAGGCCGCCAACTATGACACCGGGGGCCAGGGCGTGGCGTACAACGTCACCTCGGTCAACGGCACCGCCAACAGCTACCGCTCCGACGGCGTCGACCTCGAAGCCTGCACCGACACCGGGTGCGGCGACGACCTCGGCTGGACCGCCACGGGGCAGTGGTTCAAGTACACCGTCAACGCCGCCACGGCCCGCGCCTACACGGTCACCTTGCGGCTGGCCTCGCCCAGTGGCGCGACCGACGGCCTGCACATCGCCAGCGCCTCCGGCGCCAACCTCTCCGGCAACATCAACGTCCCCGCCACCGGCGGGTGGCAGACCTGGACCACGGTGACGGTGACGGTGACCTTGCCGGCCGGGCAGCAGACCCTCACCATCGACCAAGACAACGGCGGCTGGAACATCCACCAACTCACCTTCGCCTGACGCTGGCGACGAACCGAATCGGAGTGAAGATGAGAAAGCGCAGACTGCTTGGCATTATGTGCGCTGCCATCGTGTGTGCTGGCCTGATCACGACGGTCGGCAGCGCCTTCACGGTGAAGAGCATGGCCGCGAGCACCCCCTGGACGGGCACCTGGTCAGCATCACCGGAGAGCGGCGGCCAGTCCTTCAGCCAGCAGACGTTGCGCCAGATCGTGCACACCAGTATCGGCGGCACGTCCGCACAAGTGCAGGTGTCGAATGTCTTCGGCGCCGCGCCGCTGGTGATCGCCGACGTACATGTCGCGCTGCGCTCCTCCGGGTCCACCATCGTCTCGGGCACCGACCACACGGTCACCTTCGGCGGTCAGACCTCGATCACGATTCCGGCCGGCGGGCTGGCCGTCAGCGACGCGGTCGCCATGTCGGTCCCGGCGCTCTCCGACGTCGCCGTCAGCATGTACCTGCCGCAATCCACCGGCTCGTCGACGTACCACCAGCAGGGCACGGTGACCAACTACATCGCGTCAGGCGACGTCAGCGGCGACGCGAGCCTGTCCGGCGCCCAGACGACCAACAGCTACTTTTTCCTGACCAACCTCAACGTGCAGAACCCCGCCGCACAGGGCGCCGTGGTGACGCTCGGTGCCTCGATCACCGACGGCTACGCGTCTACGACGGACGCCAACGAGCGCTGGCCCAACGACCTGGCCGTCCGGCTGGCGAACTCCGGGCGCACCATCGGCGTGCTCAACCAGGGAATCAGCGGCAACAGGCTGCTGGTGGACGGATCCGGTCAGAGCGCGCTGAACCGCTTCAACCGCGACGTGCTTTCCCAGCCTGGCGTCAAGTGGGTGATCTTCTCCGATGACCCGATCAACGACCTGGGGAGTACCACTCCGCCGCCTACATCGGCCCAGCTGATCGCGGGGCTGCAACAGCTGATCTCAATGGCCCACCAGAACGGGATTGAGTTCCTGTGCTCGACGCTGACCCCGTATCAAGGCGCGAGCTACTGGACCCAGCAGGGCGAGACGGCGCGTGAGGCGTACAACGCCTACGTGCTCAGCTCGGGCAGCGGCTGCGACGGCGTCATCGACCAGGCCGCAGCGGTGAGCAACCCATCCGATCCCACCATGTACCTGCCTGCCTACGATAGCGGCGACCACCTGCACCCGAACGACGCGGGCTACCAGGCGATCGCGGACGCGGTGAACCTGAACCTGTTCGGCGGCGGCGGTGAGGGGCCTTACGGCGGGACCGCCGTTGCGGTACCCGGCACGGTCCAGGCGGCCAACTACGACACTGGCGGGCAGGGCGTGGCCTACAACGTCACCTCGGTCAACGGCACCGTAGCCAGCTACAGGTCCGACGGGGTCGAC
>Ga0302326_10023156_pt1 | contig 12674 bp, 10 predicted proteins | sample Palsa_T0_3_FD_202264 | JGI IMG/M metagenome (GOLD analysis project Ga0302326, IMG submission 202264) | Peat permafrost microbial communities from Stordalen Mire near Abisko, Sweden - Palsa_T0_3 | ecosystem: Environmental > Terrestrial > Soil > Palsa > Peat permafrost | place: Sweden: Abisko... | reverse complement strand
CGATACGTTGAGTCGCGCCAACCGCGAATTGGTGGAAGACACCTTCAGAGTGATGTCGATTACCTTTTCCTATCTTGACGGTCCGAAGACCATTCAGGACTTCGTGCGGCGCCATAAGCCACGCCCCTATTCCTATCTGCTGTACGCAAGGCTCGGCGACCTGTACATGGAGAAAGAGCGCTACACCGACGCGGCCGACAGCTACCGCGCTTTCGTGTCCCAGGATCGCAACAACGAAAAAGCGCCTTTGCTCGAGACGCAGGCGATTGAAGCTTATCAAAAGGGCGGCTTCCCGCAGTTGGTGTTGCAGGGCAAGAAGGAATTCGTCGAGAACTACAGTTTCGGCACGGCGTACTGGCAGGGGCGCCAGCCCAGCAGCGAGCCGCAGGTCGTCGCAGTGCTGAAGACCAATCTCAAGGATGTCGCGCAGTACTATCACGCGCAGGCGCAACGCACCAAGGATGTCGCCGATTATCAAGAAGCGGCGAAGTGGTATCGCAGCTATCTTCGGTCGTGGCCGGATGAGCCGGGTTCGGCGCTGACCAACTACCTGCTCGCCGACACGCTATTTGAAAGCAAGCAATATCTCGAGGCCGCGCAGGAATACGAGAGCACCGCGTATCACTACGGCGATCACGACAAGGCGGCCGCCGCGGGCTACGCGGCAATCATCGCGTACGGCAAACAAGAGGACAGCTTGTCGGGCGAAGCAAAGGCGACTCTGCACCTTAAGACGATCGACAGCTCTTTGAAATTCGCGCAGACCTTTCCTGCCCATCCTGAAAGCGCGCAAGTGCTGACCAAGGCGGCCACGGAATTGTATACGGCGAAGGATTATTTGCGCGCCGTCGCCGCGGCGGAATCCCTGCTCGCCAAGCAGCCGCCGGTGGACATTGCGAAACAGCGCATCGCCTGGACGGTCATCGGCAACTCGAATTTCGATCAGGGCGTGTTCGACAAGGCGGAAGCGGCCTACACGCATGCACAAGCGGTCATGCCGCCCAACGATCCGGAACGGGGCGTGATCGTGGAGCGGCTCGCCGCGTCGATCTACAAGCAGGGCGAGCAAAAGAGCAAGTCCGGAGACGGCGCTGCCGCTGTCGATGATTTTTTGCGCGTCGCGGCTTTGGCGCCCACCTCAACGGTGCGCTCGAGTGCCGATTTCGATGCCGCGGCGCTGCTGGTGAATCAGAAACAGTGGGACCGCGCCATCCCTGTGCTGGAAGGGTTCCGACGCAATTTTCCGGAAAGCCCGCTGCAGGCCGATGTGACGCGCAATCTCGCCGTGGCCTATTTGGCCGCAAACAAGCCCGCGCAGGCAGCCGTGGAATTTGAAAAGATATCTCAATCGCCCAAAGAGACGCCCGATGTGCAGCGTGAGGCCACATTGCAGGCAGCGGATCTCTACGATAAAGCGGGCAATTCGGCCAAATCGCGGGTGATGCTCGAAGCCTTCGTGAAGCACTTCCCGCAGCCTCTGAATCCGGCCATGGAGGCGCGCAACAAATTGAGCTTGATTGCGGTCAAGGGCGGCGACTACAGCGGCCGCGATTTTTGGCTGAGGGACATCATCGCCGCGGATCGTTCCGCGGGCGCCGCCCGCACCGATCGCAGCCGCGCGCTGGCCGCAAAAGCTACATTGACGCTGGCGGCCCCGGCGCGCGAGGAGTTCAAGAACATCAAATTGGTGGTGCCGCTCAAGAAGTCCCTGGCCGAGAAGCGCAAGGCGATGGAAGCCGCGCTCAAGGCTTATGAGGCCGCTGCCGACTATCAGGTTGCCGAGGTCACCACCGCGGCGACCTTCGAGAGCGCGGAACTGTACCGCCAGCTGGGCAAGGACTTGATGAGTTCCGAGCGCCCGAAGAATCTCAAGAAGGATGAATTGGAACAATACGACGTGCTGCTCGAGGAACAAGCTTTTCCGTTCGAGGAAAAGGCGATCAAGCTGCATGAAGTCAATGTGGCGCGGACCAAAGATGGGACCTATGACGAATGGGTGCAGAAAAGCTTTGCGGCGCTCGCGCAGCTCAATCCAGGCCGATACGGCAAGGTGGAGATCGGTGAACAGCAGATCGATTCGATTCGTTAGCTTCGGCGTGATCGCGCTGCTGGCCGGCTGTCACAGCACGCCGGCACAGCCGCCGCGCGCGCTCGCGTCCGCGCCGGCGAGCACGCCCGAATCGAAGCCTGCCACCCTTGGCGGCGCGCCGGCTGCCGCAGCGCCGGCGGCGACCGGAGCCGCGCCAGCCGATTCGACGCCAATTCCGCCGCGTGCGGCACAGCAGTACAGCCAGGCGCTGCAAATGCTGAAATCCAACCGCCTCACGGACGCGGAACTCGAGTTCAAGCAGCTCTCCGTCGCCTATCCGCAATTCGCGGGACCGCAATTGAATCTGGGCCTACTGTATTTGAAGGCTTCGCGCCTGCCCGAAGCGGAGGCCGCATTCAAGGCGGCGCTGCAGACGAGCCCCGCCAATCCAATCGCGGGCGACGAACTCGGCATCGTAGAGCGTAAGCTAGGCAAGTTCGCGGAAGCGGAGGCAGCCTATCTGCGCGCGATTGCCGCTGAACCAAACTATGCGCCGGCGCATCTTAACTTGGGCGTGCTCTACGATTTGTATCTCGGGGAACCTCAAAAGGCGCTGGAGCAGTTCGAACGGTATATCGAAATAGCCGGCGAGAACAAACAGGTCTCCGGCTGGGTGATTGAGTTGCGTAAACGCGTCGGCGCGCCGGCGCCCAAGAAGGAGCCCGCATGAATGCGCTGCCAAAGATCTCAAGTTTGATCGTGCTCTGCGGGGCCATGAATGTGACGCTTGCCCAGCAACCCGCGCCGACGCCGGCCGACACCCCCGTGCCGACAGACACAGCGCCGGGAGCCGCCAAGCCATCGAGGGGGACGGCTCAGTCGGAGGCGGGCGAGCCGCGCGCCAACACCTCGAGGGCCCCCACCGCCCAGCAGGAAGCCGGCGAGCCGCGCGCCAATACCTCGCGCCCGGCGGCCGCTGCCGGGGCGCGCTCAAATACAGCCTCCGGTCAAAAGGTCCCAGGAAGCGCGGATCGCCTGGAATTAGGCACCGCCACCGTGACCGGCGATCGGGAGCAGCCCAAAGTCATGTACATCGTCCCCTGGAAGAAGTCCGACATCGGGGATTTGGCCGGCAAGCCGATGAACAGCCTGGTCGATGAGATCCTGGCGCCGGTCGACCGGGACGTATTTAAACGCGAAGTCGTCTATTACAAGGCCGTGCAGGCCGATACTCCCCAAAATGGTGCGCCGGGCCACCCGTCGAACCAGGGTGAGAAGTAAGTCATAGCCGATTTTACGGAATCTGGTTGAATCGCATATTCGAAAGATAGAGCTTATCTAGGAGCGCGCAGATGAATTTCATGAATTCGGCAGTCAATTTCTTCAAGGACGGCGGGTTGTTCCTGTACCCGCTGGCCTTGATATTCGTGGTCGGCGTCGCCATCGCCATCGAGCGATACGTGTACCTGACGCGCGAAACCATTCGCAATCGCAGCCTGTGGGACTCGCTTGTGCCGGCTTTGAGCGCCGGCAACTTCAAGCAGGTGGTGGGCCTGTGCCACAACTCCAAGGCCTCGATCGCCACGATCCTGAACTATGGTGTGGCACGCGTCGCCAGCGCCCGTCGACGCGATGATATCGAAAAGGCCATGGACGAGAGCCTGCTTGAAGTCATACCGAGAATCGAGAAGCGCACGCACTATCTTTCGTCGCTGGCAAACGTCGGCCTGTTGATCGGGTTGCTCGGTACGATCACCGGCCTCATCGGTGCATTCAGCGCCGTGGCAACCGCGAATCCTGCCGAGAAGGCGAGCTTGCTGGCTGCGGCGATTTCGGTGGCCATGAACAACACCGCATCCGGCTTGTTCGTCGCCATCACGCTGCTGCTCTCGCACATGTTTCTCGAGTCGAAGACCACTTCGCTGATCGATAGTTTGGAAATTGCGTCGGTGAAATTCCTGAACTCGATTACCGAGCGCCAGACCGACAAGGCGCATGAGCCGGCGGCGCCGACGCCGTCGGTGCGATCGCCGGCCGCCGCGCGTGGCAGCATCTAGCTCAAAGTGACAGCATCCTAGGTCGCCACTCATGAAGTCAAAAGCTGCGCGCCTCGTCCGACGTAATCACGCCCGCTATCACCAGGGGCGCGATGATTTGAACATCGTGCCGATGATCGACATGATGGTGATCTTGGTGTTCTTCCTGATTTTCACGGCGGTGTTTTCCAAGACGAATATTCTTCAGCTCAACCTTCCGGCAAGCAACACCGCTCCTGTTGAATTGCCGAAGGGTTTGAAGCTCGAAGTGATCATTCGTCCCAACGATTTGGTGGTCAACGACCGCAACTCGGGTCCGCTGAAAGTCATTGAAAACACGCCGGCCGGCTATGATTTGGATCATTTGTCGGAGTTCATGCGGCAGGTCAAGTCGCAATTTCCGCAGATGACGGACGCGACGATATTGCCCGGACCCGCGGTGCCATACGATGTTCTGGTGCAGGTGATGGACACCGTGCGCGTCTATCAGATCCCGACGCCGCCGTTCTCCAAGGCGGAACTGTTCCCTGACATCGCCATCGGAGATGCGCCGACATGACGTCCTATCGCATCAAACGACACCGGCAACGCCGCCATGGCGCGAACCACTTTGCGTTGATTCCCTTCATCGACATGATGACCATCTTGGTGGTGTTCCTGCTCGCCCATACCGCGGACGTCGACATCCTGCCGAACACGAAGAATATTTCGATTCCGCAGTCCATTTCCGACCGCAAGCCGAGCGCGGCCGTGGTCGTCATGATCACCAAGGATTCGCTGTACGTGGACGGTGTTCTGGTCGGGACGCTGCAGCAGGTGGTCGCCAATCAAGGGCCCTTCTTCGCGCCGCTCAAGGCGGCCCTGATGGCGCAAAACGACCGCAGCATCCGCAGCGCGCAGCAGACCGACATCGCCAAGCGCGAGGTCACGATCATGGGCGACAAGAGCACGCCCTACAGCGTGTTGAAGAAAATCATGTTGACGTGCAGCGAAGCTGAGTACGGCAAGGTGTCCTTCGCCGTGGTCGAACGCGAACGGGCGGCGACTTAAATGGCCGCGATGAATCCTGCAAATCGAGTTCCGGCCGGCCTGGTGCCTTACTATCGGCGCTACGATCTGCCGTGGGCGCCGTCCGAGGAAACCGAGCGGCGCTTCCGGGTCATTCTGCGCAATCTCGCGATCGTATTCGCGATCATCGCGGTGATCATGCCCTTTCTGCCGCGCACCGAACGCGTCAATAACACGGATTCTCTGCCGGAACGCGTCGTGCAGCTGGTCATGGAACCGCCGCCGCCACCACCGCCACCACCGCCTCCGCCGAAGGAAAAGCCGGTGGAGAAGGTGCCGGTGCAGAAGGTACCGACGCCGCCGCAGCCGGTCGACCCGCGCGTCAAAGCCTCCAAGAGCGGCTTGCTCGCGAATCTCGACGACCTCGCGGCGCTGCGCGACCAAATCGATCTGGATAAATTCCAGAAGAATCAGCAAAAGACCACCGACCCGGGCGATGTCACGCAGGTGACGCGCAGCATTATCAGCTCCAAGGCCGGCGGTACCAGCGGAGGGATCAACTCGCCCACAAGCAGCGGGCTCGCGTCCGGTTCGGGTTCATTGCGCGGAATTTATACGACGCAGGTCAAGGATCCGAACCTCGGTGCCTCCGGCCAGGCAGCCACGCGGGCCGGCGGCAGCGGCAAGGCCTCGCGCAGCGCCGATGAAATCGCACTGGTGTTCACCAAGAACAAGGGCGCCATCGATGCCATGTATGCGCGCGCGTTGCGCGATAACCCCGCGCTGCAGGGCAAGGTCGTGATCGAACTGACCATCGCGCCATCGGGCGACATCACCGCGGCGCACGTTATCTCCTCGGAACTGCACGACCCGGAATTTGAAAACAAACTCGTGGCGCGTATTCGTCTGTTCAAGTTTGACGCGAAGGACGTCGCCGCGCTGACCGCCACCAAACCCATCGACTTCTTCCCCGCCGGATGAACATTCAATCTGAAATCGAGTTTTTCTCCGATCTTGGCCTGGTCGACAAGGCCCGCTTCATTTCGCGCTTGATTTGCGAGATCGCTGAAGAAGCCAAGGTCGGCAATGGCGACGGCAGCGACGCTGTGCGCTATAAGTTTGCGAATGAAATGAGCCAAAGGCTGGCGCGCTTCACTTATCAGCTGTTAGGCGAAGACTTGGCCCGGCCGCAGGATGATGTCGTGATCCGCATGCTGCTGGGCGCGCGCGCCGACAAGAACGCGCAGCGCATCATGCACAATGCCTATCGTCGCGTGCTGACCAGCTTCGAGAGTTTCGATACGACGGTGCTGCTGAATCCGCATTAGTGCTGGAGGACGAGGATCGAATGGCCACCATCGGTCGAGCGCTACACCGGTCAAAATCACAGTGTCGAGGCGGCTTCGGTCTCAGTGGGTTGCTCACTGTCGGCCTCGAACAGGTGCAGGAGCTGATCGGCCGACTCTCGGGTGGTTTCCAAAAACTTCTTCTCATCGTCCTTCACGGCGTGCTGTTTGGCCATGGTCGCTTCGTCGTAGGTGCGAAATCGGTGCACCGTCTCCAACGATTTGGATTTTGACAGGCCCAATGCTTCGAGAACCTGCACCGACATTTCGAGGCTCGATACCAGCGTTTCGCGAATGACGTAGCGTACGTCGAGATCCATCAGCCGGAATGCATGCTGGCGATTGCGCGCCCGCGCGAAGATCTTCAAATGCGGAAAATACTGGCGGATCAATTGCGCCGTTTTCACCGACGCCTCGACATCGTCGATGGCGAGCACGAATACTTCCGCATTCTCGGTATGCGCCGCGCGCAGCAATTCCAGCCGCGAGGCGTCGCCGTAAAAAACTTGATTGCCGAAGCGGCGCAGGAAGTCGACTTGGGTTTGACTGGCTTCGAGTGCCGTGAAGGCAATGTGTTTCGCGGCCAGGATGCGACCGACGATTTGGCCGAAGCGTCCGAAGCCGGCGATGACGACTTTGGGATAGAGATTGACCGGCGTGTCGAACGGCCGGTCGTCGGATTCGGTTGCTTTGAATGTCACGTCATAAAGAGCGAGCAGCACGGGACTCAAGACCATCGAGGCGGTCACCACCAGCACCAGCAGGTCGGCAAGCTGCGAGTCCATGATGCGCAAGCTCGCCGCAACGCCAAACAAGACGAAGGCGAATTCCCCGCCGGAGGGCAGGCTAATGGCCAAACCGCGGCTGGCATTGGCCGAGAGCCCGGAAACGCGGCCTATTGCCCAGAGTACGAGGATTTTAAACACTACCAGGCCAACCGTTAACCCTATGATAAGAAAGGGTTTTTCTCGAACCAGGCCTAGATTGGCCGACATGCCTACGCTGATGAAAAATAGCCCCAAGAGTAGGCCCTTGAACGGTTCAATGTCCGCCTCGAGTTCGTGCCGAAATTCGCTGTCAGCCAACAGTACACCGGCGAGGAATGACCCGAGCGACAGCGATAGACCGACTTGGCTCACGAGCAGCGCCGTCCCCAATACGATCAAGAGACCTGCCGCGGTGAAGGCCTCGGCGACTCCTGATGCCGCGATGATGCGCAGCATCGGACGCAGCACATAGCGGCCGCCGATGATGACCGCGCCCAGGACCGCAATGAGCTTGATCACCAGCCAGCCGCCCGGTTGCGCGGATTTTGCCGCGGCCACACTGAGCAGCGGCAGCAGTGCCAGCGCGGGCATCACCGAGACGTCTTGAAACAGCAGGATGCTGAATGCGGAGCGGCCAAACTGGGAATTGAGCTGTCCGCGCTCGGCAAGCAGCTGCAGCGCCAGCGCCGTCGAGGACATCGACAGGGCGAAGCCTATGATGAGCGCCGATTGCCACGGTTGCTCGAAAAGCAAAAAGGCGGCGGCGCCGACGCCGATACCGGTCGCCACCACCTGCGCGGCTCCTAAGCCGAAGATCGACCGGCGCAGCACCCACAGCCTCGAGGGCTGCAACTCCAAGCCAATGACAAACATCAGCAGCACAATCCCGAACTGCGCGATATTCTCGGTGGCCTCGACTCTGCTGATCAAGCCTAGGCTGCCTGGCCCGATGATGATGCCGGCGGTTAGGTAACCCAGCACCGATCCCAGCTTGAAGCGCCGGAAAATCGGTATGGCGATGACTGCGGCGGCGAGAAATATAGCGATCTGCGCCAACAAGCTCATAATATTTCTCCGTGATCTCCTCGAGAGCCTAGCATTATGTATCGCCAGAGCATTCAATTTCCGGTGAAAGACATGGCGCTGCGCGAGGATGTGCACGCGCTCGGCGATTTGATCGGCGAGACGCTTCGCGACCAAGGCGGCGAAGAGTTTCTCGAGCGGGTCGAAGGCGATCGTGTCGAGGCGATCCGACGCCGGGAGGGCGATTCACAAGGCGCCGCCGATCTCACGAGCCGCACCGCGGGGCGATCGCCCACCGCCGCCACCGAATTGACCCGCGCATTTTCCATCTGGTTCCTGGCCGTGAACACGGCGGAAAAAGCGCACCGCGTGCGTCGGCGCCGCGAATACTTGAGCGATTCGAGCACTTCTCAGCCCGGCGGAATCGCGGATTGCATCGGGCGCTTGCAGCGCGCGGGCGTGTCGCTGGATCAAGCGCTGCGCCTGATCAGTACGATGAGCATCGAGCCGGTGTTCACCGCACATCCCACGGAATCCACGCGCCGCACGATTTTGCGCAAGCAGCAGCATATTGCGCATGACCTGCTGGAGCGAACCGATCCCGGATCGACGCGGGCTGAACTCGACATGCTCTGGGCGCGCGTGCGGCTCGAGATCACCAGCATCTGGCAGACCGAGGAGCACCCGCGCGAGGGCCTGACAGTGGTCGATGAGCGCGAACACGTGCTGTTCTATCTCATCGATATTCTGTACCGCGTAGTGCCGCTGTTTTACGAGGAAATCGAAGCGGCGCTGGCTCACGCCTATTCAGTCCCGGTCGAAACACTGGACGTGCCCAACATCCTGCGCTTCGGATCATGGGTGGGCGGCGATATGGATGGCAACGCGGATGTACACGGCAAGACCATTCGCGAAACCTTGCACCGGCATCAGCAGCTGATCGTGTCGACTTATTTCGCAGAGTGCGGGCAGTTGGCGGAGTCCTTGAGCCAGAGCGCAAACCGGGTCGAGGTGAGCGGCAAGCTGGCCGAGCGCATCGAATCCTATGCGACGATTTTGCCGGGCGCGAAATCGATCGTGCCGACACGGCACGATCGCATGCCGTATCGAGTGTTCTTCGGCCAAATCAGCGAACGCTTGCAGGCAACTTACGAAGGCCGGCCCAACGCCTATCAAAGTCCCGAGGAATTGCTGTCCGACATCGGGCTGGCGGCGCTGAGCTTGCTCGAAAACAAGGGGCGTCATGCCGGATATTTTTTGGTGCGCAGGTTCATGCGCCGGGTGCGGACATTCGGATTTCATCTGGCGACGTTGGACGTCATTCAGCATGCCCACGTCCACGATGAGGTCATCGCACAAGGGCTGGACCAGAAGGCGTGGCCCACACTGCCGCCGCAGGAGCGGCTGCGGCAACTGCACGATTTTCTGGTGCGCGATTTAGGGCCGACGGCTTCCTTCGATGCGATGGGCCGGCGCAGCCTCTGGGTTTTCCAGGCGATCGCCCAGGCGCGCCACAAATTCGGCAGCCGCGCGATCGGTGATTACATCGTAAGCGGTGCGCGCGGTCCCGAAGACATCCTGGCGGTACTGCTGTTGGCGCGCTGGGCCGACATCACCGACAAGCGCAGCGGCGAATGTCCGCTCGATGTCGCTCCGCTGCTCGAGTCGATAGATACCTTGGAGTCGGCGGGCGAGGTCCTGCGCGCCTTGCATGCCGAGCCTGCCTATCGCCGGCATCTCGAATCGCGAGCCAATCGCCAAGTCGTGGTGATCGGCTATTCCGACACGAACAAGCAGGGCGGAATCGCCGCATCGCGCTGGGCGTTGCAAGTGGCGCAGGTTCAACTGCTGGAAACGGCGCGTGCCACGGAGACGAATCTATTGATATTCCATGCGCGCGGCGGCACGCCGGCGCGGGGCGGCGGGCGCACCGAACGCCTGGTCGAGTCGCTGCCGAACGGCGCGATGCAGGGCGTTTTGCGCCTGACCGAACAGGGCGAAGTTGTCAATCAGAGCTACGGCCTGCGCCCGATTGCGATGCGGACGCTGGAGCGGACTTTCGCCTCAGTGGCGCTCGCAACCGCCCAAGCGAAGACAACGCCGATTGCCCCTGAACTCATCGCAGCCATGAGCACCATTGCGGCGCAGAGCCTGAAAACCTACCGCGAGCTGGTGTTCGGCAGCGCGGAATTTTTCGAGTATTTCCGCGCAGCGACGCCGCTCGATGTCATCGAGCGTATGCATATCGCGTCGCGGCCCGCGGTGCGCGCGGGCGGCAGCGGCGTGCAGTCACTGCGGGCGATTCCCTGGGTATTCGCATGGACCCAGAGCCGCCACATGCTGCCGGGATGGTTTGGCTTCGGCAGCGGTGTGCAAGCGGCGCTTGAACTTCACGGCGAAGAGGCTTTGACGCGCATGACGGCACATTGGCCGTTTTTCAGGCACTTACTCGACGATGTGGAGGCCATGCTGGGTCGAACGGACATGGATATAGCGAGCTACTACGACGCGCTGGCGCCGGAGAGGCTGCGCGTTTATGCCGAACCAATCGCGAAGGAATACGCACTGACCGTGAAGCTGATGCTGCAGCTGCGCGGCTGCGCCCAATTGCTCGACAGTGATCCGACACTGCAGCGCTCAATCAAACTGCGCAATCCCTACATCGATCCGATGCATCTCATGCAGGTGGATTTGCTGCGGCGCTGGCGTGCGACGCAGCGCCAAGATCGGGCGCTGTTCGGGGCATTGCGCGCGACCATCAGCGGCATTGCGCAGGGGCTTCAGGCGACAGGGTAGGGGCATCGGCATGCAGTATTGCTAGCATTCAGGCACGTTGACCGCGAGACCACCTTGCGAAGTCTCCTTATAAATCGTGGACATATCGAGGCCGGTCTGGCGCATCGTATTGATCACTTGGTCTAGCGACACCTTGTGCGAGCCATCGCCGCGCAGCGACAGACGCGCGGCATTGATGGCCTTGACCGACCCCATGGCGTTGCGTTCTATGCAGGGGATCTGCACCAGGCCGGCGACCGGATCGCAGGTCAAACCTAAATTGTGTTCCATGCCGATTTCGGCGGCATTCTCGATTTGTTCGTTGCTGCCGTGAAGCGCCGACACCAACCCGGCCGCCGCCATGGAGCACGCGACCCCGACCTCGCCCTGACAGCCCATCTCGGCACCCGAGATCGATGCATTCTGCTTGTACAACATGCCGATCGCCGCGGCGGAAAGCAGAAACCGGATGACGCCGCTGTCATCGGCTCCGGCTTCAAACCGCCGGTAGTAATGCAGCACCGCGGGTACGATGCCGGCCGCGCCGTTGGTTGGCGCGGTCACAACCTGCCCACCCGCGGCGTTTTCCTCGTTCACGGAGAGCGCATAGGCGTTGACCCAGTCCAAGGCGTGCATGGGGCTCAAGGGATCGCCGCTCATGAGTTGCCGGTAGAGTTTCGGCGCCCGCCGCCTTACTCCCAACACGCCCGGCAGAAGGCCTTGCGCATCGAAGCCGCGGCGTACGCAATCTTGCATGACTTGCCAGATGCGCAAGAGTCCCGCGTGGACTTCCGCGTCGCTGCGCCAGGTGCGTTCCCGCGCCAACATCAATTCGTGGATCTCCAAACCCTGCGCTTTGGCGAGTTCGAGCAACTGCGCGCCGGAGCCGAATTCGTACGGCGGCGTGCGCCGCGGCGCGCCGCTATTCATTTCAGCCCCGGCACGAAGGACGAAACCGCCGCCGATGCTGTAGTACTCCTCCCGCGCCAGGAGATTTTGCGCAGCATCATGCGCGGAGAAACGCATGCCGTTGGAATGGCCGGGCAACACCTGATCGGTGTGAAACAAGAGATTCAAGGGTTCGTCGAAATCAATCTCACGCTTGCCCAGTAGTCTCAAGCGCTTGGCGTTGCGAATGCGTTGCAGTGCAGCCTCGGCGGCGCTCGAATCGACGGTGTCCGGGCTCATGCCTTCTAGCCCCAAGAGGATCGCACGGTCGGTGCAATGCCCCCGTCCGGTGAGCGCCAAGGAGCCATAGAGTTGCGCCGAGACTTGGGTCGTACGGTTCAACAAATCGCGCGCATCGAGCAACTCGACAAAATCGCGCGCGGCGTTCATGGGTCCCATGGTGTGCGAGCTGGAGGGGCCGATGCCGATTTTGAAGATGTCGAAAACACTCAAACTCATACGCGAAAACCAAGAGTTATGCCGCCAGCCGCGCATAATACGCCGCCGTATGGATCAGCGCTTGATGCTAAACTCGCGCCATAACAAAGTGTTTCGCTGGCCGATAATTCAACGGAGTGTCATATGATTCGCCACCCTCTGATTCTGGCAGCGGCACTCGCTGCGTCGCTGTTGCTTTCCGCTTGCATGCACGAACCGAGCGCGCCCGACGCAGCGAATGCGGCGAGCGGTCCAGGCAACATCGCCGCGGCAGTCGCCGACAGCAATCGGCCCGATGCCGACA
>Ga0302326_10023154_pt1 | contig 12675 bp, 9 predicted proteins | sample Palsa_T0_3_FD_202264 | JGI IMG/M metagenome (GOLD analysis project Ga0302326, IMG submission 202264) | Peat permafrost microbial communities from Stordalen Mire near Abisko, Sweden - Palsa_T0_3 | ecosystem: Environmental > Terrestrial > Soil > Palsa > Peat permafrost | place: Sweden: Abisko... | reverse complement strand
CCTTCGCGATTTCGCGGTCGGGGGTCGTCACCGTACGGGAGTACGGCTCCTCGCCCCGCCCGCGAACTCGCTCGGTCTCGCGCGGTTCTGGCACGCGTTCTTGCTGAGGGGAGTAGCGGCGCGATCCCTTCGCGGTCTCGCGCGTTCTGGCACGCGTTCTTGCTTAGGGGAGTAGGGGCGCGATCACGATGGCGCCCCGATGGCTGGCCCACGATTCGAACCACCCCTGCATCTTGCGCCGCTGGATCTTCCCGGTGTGCGTTCGGGGGACAGGCCGGCTTCCGTGGAGGACCACCTTGGGCCGTTCGGGCACGGGCATCGCCTGAATGGCCGACTCGAGCCGGGCGCGGAGCGCTTCGTCCAGGGCATCGAGCTGCACGTAGGCGCCGATTTCTTCGCCGTGAGCTTGGTGGGGAAAGCCCAGGACGACGACGAGCCCCGAGAGCTCCGGCAGGGCCTCGATGATTCGCTGCTCGAGGCGAAGTGGGCTGTATTTCTCCGCGTCGCGAATGATGATCTCTTTGATGCGACCCGTGACGAAGAAGACGTGCTGGCCGCGGTGCACTCGAAAGACCCCCTGGTCGCCCGTGCGGAGCCACCCGTCGGCGTCGAGGACGCGGGACGTATTCGCGGGATCCTCGAAGTAGCCCAGCATGGTCGAGTGGCCCCGGACCATCAGTTCACCGGGCTCGCCTTCGGCCGCCGCCGCGCCGCCTGCGTCGACGACCTTCACCTCGGTGCCCTCGAGCGCCGGGCCGATCGAGGGCACGTCCCGGTCGTACATCAAGGCATCGTGTTCGTCCGGGGGTGCGTCGGGCGGCATGCAGCAGGCGAAGTTGGTGTACTCGGACAGGCCCCACCCCTGGGTGAGCCGGATCTGCGTGCCCCGCTCGAAGTCCGACGCGAGCTCCCGAGCGAGCGGCGCCGACGACACCATCAAGTGCTTGAGGCTGGGCACTCTCTCGCGTGTGAGGTTCGTCGCGCGCAGCATGGGTAGAAGAGGCGGCACGACGCTCGCCACCGCGACCGACTCGCTTCGGACGACCTGCGCCCAGTTGAATGGCTCCAGGCCGTCGGTAAACACCAGGTGCCCACCCGTCGACAGCGCGCTCATGAGACCGAACCCGAACGCGTGGGCATGGTGGAGCGGGAGCACCGCGAGCTGCGTGGTCGCGTCGAGGCCGAAGTTCTTCGCCATGCTCCAGGCGTTGCAGATTAGGTTGCGCTGACGGAGGGCCACACCCTTCGGGCTGCCCGTGGTGCCCGAGGTGTAGAGAACGACGGCCATCCGCTCGGCGAGGTTCTCGGGCGGCTCGGGCGCCGGCCCGTCCAGCGCCAGCACTTCTTCGAGCGTCAACGCGAACGCGGGCCGTGCGCTGGCGGGCACCAGTGGTTCGAGCGCGCGGGCCACGCACAGCCCTCGAGCGCCCGAATGGGAGAGGATGTATCTCAGGTCGTCGGGGGCCGATCCCGGGTTGAGCGGCACGACGACGGCGCCAAGCCGCAGCAGCGCGAGGACGACGACCGGGACCTCGAGCCGGTTGGGCGCGAGGAGGGCCACCCGATCACCCGGCCGGACGCCGAGCTTTCCGTGAAGCCCTCCTGCGACCGCCTCGACCTTGGATGCGAGCTCTCCGTACGACATCCGTCCGACGAGCGCCTTGCCGCGATAGAACGTCAGCGCAGGCCGCAGCCCGTCGACCTTGACCCCGGCCAGCAGCTCTGCGAAGTCCAGCGCCCGAACCGCGCCCGTCATCGCTCGTCTTTCTGTTCGATGGAGAAGCCGTACTCGTAGGTGGCCTGGAGGAGACTGGAGATCTCGTTCAGGGCGCCGTCACTGCATCGCCAGTCGACGTCGGGAGCCGCGTCCTCGAGCCTCGAGACGCCGAAGTACAGCGGCTCGAACCCCATCTCGACGTAGGCCTCGGCGAAGCTCGTTGCAATCGCCGTCTCGTCCGGAAAGACGGCGTCACGGTGGCCGAGCCCCTTGAAGCTCGACTTCGAAAAGGCGCCGATCCGCCCATCGGCGGCCCAGTACAAGGCAACGCAGTGGCCGCACTCCTCGTCCTTCTTCGGGTCTCGGCGGTGGATCGCCAGGAGGCGCCGCTTGGTCGCCGGAAAGAGCAGTTCGAGGAGGCCATACGACAGGATCGCGCCGTCGATGCACGTGATGTGCGTGTTGTTGAGAGACGACCGCACCGACTGGATCCGGTAGTCCGTCCGCCAGTCGTCGAGGTACGCGTACTTGTCGAGGATGCGCCGAATCTCGTGCGGAGAGGTGATGGGATCCCCGCCCGACATCATCTCCGTCAGCCGGAGAAGGTCGCTGTCGGAATAGCCCAGCGTCGCGTGAGCCAAGGAACTCACGGAAGGCGAAGCGCTACTCCGACTTGAGGTCGCACGGCAGCCTGGGCACCGTGGCGAAGCGATCGTAGAACGTGTCGATCCCGTCCATGAAGAGGACGAGGTGCTCGGCCATGTTCTTGGCCACGTTGAGCGCGTCGTTGACCTCGCGGCGCGTCAGCGGAGGCACGCTCTCGCACATGAGGACGAACGCATCGGCATGCCCGAGCGCCTGGTCGGCCTTGGTGTGCGCGATGAACGAGTCGATCAGCTTGTCGGTGTAGGGGTAGTGCTTCCTCATGGCGCCGTAGAAGTCGTCGACCGACTTTCCGGCGTCGCTGTCGCCCGTGTTCTCGGTCATCTGCAAAAGCTCGTTGCCGGCGTAGTACGCGAACGAGCTGCGGGCGGCGCACTCGTTCAGATAGTTGACGAGCGCCCGCGTCGACGGCAGGGGCTGAGAGTGGAGGATTATGTCGTCCGGGAACAGGCTACGGAGGCCGCGGCGGTAGATGTCGCCGTGCGTGTACTCCTCGATGAAGTGGCGAGCCAGGTGCGGCATCATCTCGGGCGACGCGTTCGAGGCGGCGATCCCCATGTGCTCGAAGGCCGCCTCGATGTAGTGATATTTCTCGAAAGCGAAGCCGAGCACTTGGGCCCGGCTTGCCTTGCCCGTGACGATCTTTTCCCACAAGGGGTGGCGGTAGACGTCCTCGAGCCAATAGAGGCAGCGCTCGCGGTGGATCGCGTAGAACTCCATCCCGGTCGTCAGCTTCGCGTCGTCGTTCGCGGACAGCAGCGACACCACGCCCGCCTTTTCGAGCTGCCCGAGAAGCGTGCGCAGGCGCGCGGGCGTCTCTTTTAGACCCGCGGCGATGGCGTCGACCGGCGTCTTGCCGTCGAGCTGCGCTTCCATCTTGGAGAAGAGCTGGGCGGCAGCCCCCTCGAGCTCGATCTCGTCGCGCAGGTGCTGGAGCACGACGCGGCCTGGTTGGCGGTTCACCGCGACCGTCCGCTTGAGCAGCGGGCGTTCTGCAACTGTCGAGACGCTCGGCAAAGCTGACATGCTTATCTCCAGTGTCGTGTTTGACCATTGCCCCGGCGGAGCCGGGACGTATTCGTCCTCAGTCGAGGACCACGTCGAACGGTCGCCTGGGGACCAGGTTCGAGTCGACTTGATAATATTTCTCGATGTTGTCGGTCCAAAGCCAGATGTGCTCGACGAGCTGATGCCCGTAGTCGAGCACGAGCGAAGCACGCTCCGGGGGCATCACGGGAACCGTCTCGAGAATGTCGCGGAAGAGATCCGAGTGCTGGTACTTCACGTCGAGATCGAGGTGCGCGAAGATCGGCGTGACGGCGTCTTGGGGTACCCCGTAAAGGTCGGCCGACTTCTGGTAGTACGGGCTGTAAGTGCCCCGATCCGTGGTCGTCCCCTCGAGGACGGCGGAACACACCGAATAGGCCAGCACATCGTGCCGGGCCGCCTGGCGCATGAAGTTCGAGAGCGCGAGGGTCATCGGCAGCGGCACGGAGTCGGCGATCTGCGGCTCGGTGAAGCCCAGCGCTTTGAGCGACTTCATGAAATAGTGGTAGTGATTCCACTCTTCGGCATAGTGCTTCGCCCGCAGCTGCTTGATGGGTTTCTCGTGCGATTGGGCGCACGAGAGAGGCATATGTCGATTGGCATTCTTCGTGTAGTGGTAAAGCTCGATCAGCCAGCCCGTGAAGAGGCGAGCGGAGCCCCGCCCGCTCATCATCCGCTCCCAGAACGGGTGTTCGAAGGCCTCGGAGAGCCAGCTGCTCAAGATACCCGAGAAGGCACCGTGGAACTCGAGTCCCGTCATCGGCTTGTCGGGCGACTCGACACGATACAAAAGCCCCGATTTCTCGAGCGCTTCGAGAAACTTCGGCACCTTGGCCTCGTCCATGGCGAGGTCTTTGGAGAGGTCGGCCAGGCCGCGGATGCTCGGTAACCAGGATCGAACCTTCTGATACCAATCGAATTCCTGGTCACCAAGTTCGACGATCCGGTCGCTGAGCCGAAGCTCGCGCTGGCCGCCGCGCGGAGTTACCTCGTAGACGCGCTTGGCACGGAACTGTCGATGCGAGATACTCATGCACTGTCGACTCTATCGCGGACCTTCCCGTAGTCAATGCCATCACGGCACATCTCGCGCGTAGCGAACGCAAGGGGCACCCTGGGGAAAGCGTAAGTATTTCATGTACGTACCTCATGCGTTTCGGATGAGCGATGAGCACGCTCTTCTGTCGCTCGCGGCAACGCACCCATTTGCGACAGTCATTAGTTGTGCGCCCGACGACGCGACCCGGCCGACGGTTAGCCATTTGCCGCTGCTCGTCGATGCCGAGGGGCGGCGTCTCCGGGGCCATCTCGCGCGGGAGAACCCGCACTGTTCGCAATTCGCGTCGGGCGTCGACGTGCTGGCGATCTTCCACGGGCCCCACGCCTACGTGTCTCCGTCGGTCTACGCAGAGCAGCCCAGCGTGCCGACGTGGAATTACGTCGTCGTCCACGTGCGCGGCAGGGCGCGGCTCGTCGACGAGCAGGGTCTGCAACAAGTCCTCGACGACTCGGTCGCGCACTTCGACCGAACCGGATGGCGTCTCGAGACGGATCCGGCGTTTCTGGGCCCGCGCCTCGCCGCCATCGCCGGGTTCGAGATCGCCATCGACGAGCTCGAAGGCAAGTGGAAGGTGAGCCAGAACCGCTCGCCAGCCGATCGCGCGCGCGTCGCCTCCTGGCTCGACGAGGGCGATGAGCAAAGTCGTGCCCTGGCCGCCATCGTCCGCGCCTTGGGCTGAGAGCTGAGAGATGTAGGGAGGTCGGGGACCTCGACGTTGCCCGGGCGACACGCTTACGATGAAAGCGGCCCGCGGAGCGCTATCCTCCCTGCTTTGCCTGACCGGACATGCGCGTGACCACCCAAGCTGCGCCGCCCTCAAGTCGTCTACGCGCCCCGGCGGCGCCCCTCCCGGTCTCGGAGCCGCTGCCTCTCACGAAGCGCCAGACGCTCTTCTGGATCGAGCGCCAGCTGACGCCGGGGGCCCCCATCCACAACACGATGCTGAGCGTCGACCTCCAGGGTCGCCTCGACACGAGGCGGTTGGAGGCGGCCTACCGGGCAACGGTCGCGCACCTCGACGGCCTGAGGATCTTCGTCGACGAGTCATCCCCTCGACTCTGGATCGTCGACGCCGACGCGCCCGATCTCGAGCAGGTCGATCTCTCCGGCGCCCCCGAGACGTTCAAGGCCTGGAAGGCCGAGCAGAGCCTGCGCCCGTTTGCGTTCCCCGGATGGCTGTTTCGGCCGTCGCTCGTGCGGCTCGGGCCCGAGCACTGGGTGTTCTGCGTCGTTTACCATCACATTGGATCCGACGCGGCCGCGCTCCTCCGCATGGTCGAGGTGCTGGCCGCCTTTTACGAAGGGCGAGAGCCGGCCCCGGGCCCGTCGTTTCGGGATTATCTGCAGTTCGAGGCGGCCTACCGCATCTCGCCCAAGTACGAGCGCGACGCGAAGTACTGGGCCGACAAGATGGGGAAGGGGTCCCCGCCCTTGCGGTTCTACGGCCGGGCGCCGGCGAAGAAGGGCGTCGCGTTCGATCGCGAGTGGTACGACGGCGGCGCCGCGCGCAAGGTTCTTCTCGAGGAGCTCCTCAAGCAGGACGCCTTTCAGCTGCTGACGCCGAACTTGTCGCGGCTCGCCGCGCTTTCGACCGTCGTCTTCGCGTTCATGCACCGCGTGACCGACGGCCGCGAGCTCGTCATCGCGACGCCGCTCGAGAACCGCGTCGGACGCTTCCAGAACACCCCCGGCCTGCTCATGGAGGAGACCTTCCTCAAGGTCGAGGTCGAGGCCGAGGAGACCTTCTTGTCCCTCTTCAAGAAGGTCAGGAAGGATCTCCTCCAGAGCCTGCACCACGGCCAGCATTGCGTCAGCCAGCGGGGGCTCGAATTCGCCTCGCTCAACTTGCTCGCGTATCGCGTGGATCGCTTCGGCGACCTCGCTTGCAAGGTCCGTTTCGAGACCGCGGTGACGCAAGGGATGGCGACCGACGAGACGATGGCGTCTCCGAACGGCGTCGTCGGCGTCCAGCTTCACGATATCGAAGATTCCGATCACCTCATCCTTGGTCTCGACTTGCATGCCGCCACCTTCCCGCCGGCCCTGCGCGGGCGTATCCTCGGGCACTTCGTGCGAGTACTGGATTCGTTCCTCGAGGACCCCTCTCGGCGGATCGCCGAAGTCTCTCTCATGGATGACGAGGAACGCGCGGACGTGGTCGCGTCCAGCCGCGGTCCCGAACCGGAGACGCCGGCCCCGGATCTCATCGACAGGTTCGCCGAGCAGTGCGCGCGCCATCCCGACAAGATCGCGATCCAGGCGCCGGACGGCCAGATTACCTACGCGGCGCTGTTCGCCCGGGTCAACCAGCTCGCGCATCGCCTCGTCGCCCTCGGGATCGGCCCGGAAAAGTGCGTCGCCGTCAGCGTCCCGAGGGGGATCGCCGAGCTCACGACGCTCCTCGCCGTCCTCACCGCGGGCGGCGCTTACCTGCCCATCGACGCGACGCAGCCGCTCGAGCGCCTCCTCCTCATCCTCGAAGACGCATCCCCCGCGCTCCTCGTGACGCGCCCTGGGGCGCTGTCCTTCGTGAAGTCGCCGAACTTGCCCCGGATGGTCCTCGAGGCCGACGGCGCGGACTCCACCCGCAACATCGGGCGGCCTTCCGTCCCGATCGTCGGGAGCGAGCTCGCTTATGTGCTCTTCACCTCGGGCTCGACCGGACGACCCAAGGGGGTCGAAGTGACGAGAGGCTGTCTCGCGAACTTCCTCGCCTCGATGGAGAGGGAGCCGGGGCTCGGTCCCGACGATCGCATCCTGGCGATCACGACGACGATGTTCGACATCGCGGGCCTCGAGCTCTTCTTGCCTCTCTGGGTGGGCGCGACCGTGCAGATCGCCGATCACGAGACGGCCGTCGACGCCCGCCACCTGCGCTCCGTTCTCGAACGGGACCCCATCACGCTGCTGCAGGCGACACCCTCCACGTGGCGCTCCCTCGTCGACGTCGGGTGGTCGGGGGACGGTCGCCTGCGGATGCTCTGCGGTGGAGAGCCACTCAGCCGCGACCTGGCCGACAAGCTCCTCGACCGTGGCGGCGAGCTCTGGAACATGTACGGCCCGACCGAGACGACGGTGTGGTCGACGGTCGCGCGGATCGGGCGCGGCGACGACATCGTCATCGGCCGTCCGATCGACAGGACCCAGGTGTTCGTCCTCGACCCGGGCGGACACCTGGCTCCCCGCGGCGTGACCGGAGAGCTTTGCATCGGCGGATCAGGGGTGGCCCGCGGCTACCGCGGTCGGCCGGATCTGACGGCGCAGCGGTTCGTCACGCGCGACGGGGGCGAGCGCATCTATCGAACGGGCGACCTCGGTCGTCTCCTCGACTCGGACGCCTTCCAGTGCCTCGGTCGCATCGACCAACAGATCAAGATCCGAGGGCACCGCATCGAGCTCGGCGAGATCGAGGCGGTCCTCCGCGTCGTCGATGGGGTGAGCGACGTCGTCGTCGTGCCCGGGCCCACGCCCTCCGGGGATCCGCGGCTCATCGCCTACTACACGGGCAAGGCCGAGCGCTCGGCCATCTTCGACAGGATCCGCTCGGCGCTGCCGCAGTACCTGCATCCCAACGTGCTGGTGCACCTGCCGGCGCTCCCTCTTACCCCCAACGGCAAGGTCGATCGCAAGGCCCTGCCAGAGCCGCCCGACGCCCAGTCCGTGGAGCGCGAGCGCGTTCCACCCAAGACGGCGGTCGAGACGGAGCTGTGCCGGATCTGGGCGAGCGCCCTCGGCGTCCCGGCCGTCGGGACGACGGATGATTTCTTCGACCTCGGCGGGCACTCGCTGCTCGCCGTGAAAGTGTGCGACCAGATCCACCGCTCGTTCGACATCGAACTGCCGCTCGCCGTCTTCTTCGAAGCGCCCACGGTCGAATCGCTCGCGCGCCGGCTCGCCGCATACAAGTCGTCTCCCGACGGGCTGGCGCGGCAATGGACGACGGTCGTTCCGTTCCAGGTGGGCGGGAACCTGCCGCCTCTGTTCGTCGTCTCCGGCCTCGGCGGCAACCCGATGAACTTGCGGCACCTGGCCCGCGCGCTCGGGCCGGACCAGCCCTTTTACGGGCTGCAGCACCGCGGCGTCGACGGCCGGCTCCCACCCCACCGCAAAGTGCAGGACATGGCGCGGGAGTTTCTCGAGGACGTGCGCGAAGTGCAGCCGCGCGGTCCCTACTATCTCGCCGGGCACTCGGCGGGCGGATTGCCCGCGTTCGAGATGGCCTGCCTGCTGGAAGAGAGCGGCGAGACGGTGGGGCTCCTGGTGCTCCTCGACACGCTCAGCCCGACCGCGCCCAAGTGGTCGTCCGTCGAACGGTTCGAGGCACACTTCGACAACCTGACCCAGCGCGGTCCGCGATACATCGCGAACCGAATGGTCGATGGCGTGACGCGACGGATCGCCGAGACAAGGCAAAAGGCCGCCTCGAAGCTCGCGGCGTTCGCCCCGTTCCGCTTCAGGCACGAGGCCCTCGTCGAGGCCGGGATCGCGGCAGAGGTCGCGTTCCGACCGCGATCGTACGGCGGTCACGTGGTGCTGCTGCAGGCCGATTCGCGGTTGACGGCGGGCAAGGGCATCGGGCACAAGCCGCACGAGTCGAACGGCTGGCGCGACTACGTCCGCGGACGTCTTGAAGTGACGCGAATCGAGTGCAGCCACATGGACATCGTCAGTGAGCAGATTTCGCCGCGCGTCGCGGTGGTCGTGCGCACCGCCTTGTCGAGCGCGGACCACGAGGGCAAGGTGAGGCGCCAGTTCTCGTCCCGCCCGCCGCCCTCCAAACCATATCCATGACGAGGTGGGAGGGGGGTCTTCCGGGCGTGGGACGTCCCGCGCTCGTCCTCACCATGGGGGGGTACTATGGGACCCTCGCGGCCGTGCGATGCTTGGGACACGCGGGCCTGCCGGTGGTCGTCGCCGACGACAGGCCCTTCGCGGCGGCGCTGTGGTCTCGGTATGTCGTCCGCCGGCACCGTAGCCCCGCCGTGCGTCCCGTCGATCCGTTCGTCGACTGGCTCGTCGACCTCGGCCGCCGCACGCCGGGCTGCGTCCTCTACGCGACGAGCGACGATCTGGCGTGGGCGTTCGCCGACCGAGGGGACGAGCTGCGCCGGCACTACCGGCTGCTCTCGCCGCCGTTCGAGACCGTCCACGGCCTGCTCGACAAGCGGCGGCTCTATGCGACGTGCGAGTCCTTCGGGCTGTCCGTCCCTCGTACATGGTTTCCGCGCGACGAGTCGGATCTCGAGGTCGTCGCCCGCGAGGCGCAACTGCCGCTCCTCATCAAGCCTCGCACGCAAGTGCACTTCACGTCGCAGCGCAAGGGACGCATCGTGAGGCGCGTGTCGGAGCTGAAGGTCGCGTACTCGGATTTCCTCCGGTTCAATCGCTACGACGAGGGGTTTCTCCGCAGGCACCCCGAGGTCGAGCACCCGATGCTGCAGGAGTGCCTGTCCGCGGACGAGCCCGTGTACAGCATCTCGGGGTTCTGCGATTGCCGCGCGGGTCACTTCACGACGCGCGCCAGCTTGAAGCTTATCCAGTGGCCGCGCCTCGCGGGGGTCGGCCTGTATTTCGAGGACGTCCCGGTGCGCCCCGAGCTGGCGGACAAACTTCAACGCATGCTGGAGAGCCTCGGCTTCGTCGGCGTCTTCGAGGCGGAGTTCATCGGCGCTTCGTCGGCGCCCCAGTTGATCGACTTCAATCCGCGGTTCTTCGGGCAGATGGGGTTCGACGTCGTCCGCGGTCTTCCGTCGCCGCTGCTCGTGTACCTCGCGGCGATCGGCGACGACGCCCAGCTGCGAACCGAGGTGCAGGCCGCGCGCAGCTGGCGGCCCCTCGGGCCGATGCACTTCGTCAACAAGACGGCGCTCACCCTGACGCGCACCGCGGAGCGCCTGGTCGGACGCCCGCCGGCGCAAGTCAACGGAGCCCCTGGTACCAATGGTGCCGGAGCGACGGTCGACGCGGTCGGGGATTCGCAGGACTGGCTTCCGACGTTGCTCGACGGCATGCAACAAGTTGGCGGCGCTCTCCGTCACCCGCGCGCGACGCTGACGGCCGCACTTCGCCGCGACTGACGCCTCGATCGCATGGATGAGGCGGCATCGAGTTGCTCGTTGCGCTCGTTGCTCCGAAGACATGGATCAGGTAAACCAAAGCCCGATGGCGACTGTTCGGCCCATTGCAATTCCGGCCGACGAGGAGCCGGCCGCAACACGCGCCGATTCCGGGCCCCGCATTGCCGGTCGGCCGCGTTTCTTGCGGCGCTTGGCGAACGCCATCACCGAGGAGTTCAGCCTCGACTTTCGCGCCCAGGTGGCCCACGTCGTGTCCAGGGTGCTGCCCCAGTTCGCGTTCGTCCGCACGCGCACGGTGCTGCTGCGTGCCGCAGGGATCTCGATCGGACGAGGGTCGGCGGTCATGGGGACCCTCTACATCTCAGGGTCCGGGCCCGCAGGCCTCCTGTCGATTGGGGACCACACGGCGATCTCCGGCCCGCTCCACGTCGACTTGGGTGCCCGGGTCGAAATCGGAAGCCGTGTTCACCTCGGCCAGGATGTGATGCTGCTGACGATGGATCACGAGATCGAGTCGTCCGACGAACGCTGCGGCCGCCTCATGGCGGCTCCGATCCGGATCGGCGACGGGGCCTGGATCGCGTCCCGCGCCACGATCCTGCCCGGCATCTCGGTGGGTCGCGGTGCGGTAGTCGCCGCCGGCGCGGTCGTCGCCACGGACGTGCCGCCGGACACGCTGGTCGGCGGAGTGCCTGCGCGAGTGCTGCGGCATCTCGACTCGACCCCCCCGCAGAGCTCGAGGTTGTCGTTCGCCAAGCCGGCGAAGTAGAGAGGGAGCCGCGCGCGGGCGCGGGCGCGGGCGCGGGCGCGGGCGCGGGCGCTCACGCAGGCGCGGGCGCTCACGCGGGCGCGGGCGCTCACGCGGGCGCGGGCGCACACGCGGGCGCGGGCGCACACGCGGGCGATGCAAGGTCAGCGCATCACGGTCGAGGAAGGGAGGAGAGCTCCAGAGTGTGGTGCACGGCGACGCAGCGCGCGGAGGCAACCTATGCCCAGTCGGAGGGCGAATTCCTCATGCGCCCGATCACGTTTCTTCAAAAACGTGTGGCTCTCGCCCTCCGGTGCATCTTCGAGCTTGAGAGATGCGCGTGCGGCCTTGAGAAACGCGCGAGCGAGCTCGAACGAGGCGCAAAAGGCGTCGAGAAGGCGGCTTCCGTGACGCTCTCGCGTCCGTCCGAGCTTGAGAGATGCGCCGGTCGACGCCAACCGCGATCGGGCGCGATCGGAAGATGCGCGAGTGAGCCACGAAGATGCATCTCTGAGCGACGCCCGTGCCCGTGTCAGCTTGAGAGATGGGCGAGTGAGCCACGAGGATATATCTCTCAGGGACGGACGCGCCCGTGTCGGCCTGAGAGATGGGCGGGTGAGCCACGAAGATGCATCTCTGAGCGACGCCCGTGCCCCTCTCAGCTTGGAAGATGCGTGTGCGAGCGAGAGGCCCGCGCGGCTAACCCGGACGGGCGGTCGCCTCGGCGAAAGAGATGGCTCGCTCAGGTTCGTCGGACGGCCGATGTCCTCCAGGGGCGCGTCTTTCGCGCCGATGCGAGCAACGGTCGGCTTCAGGGAGCGAACCGACCAAGATTTGCGCGAGGCGCACTGGGAAGGCGTGATCGGGGTGAACCGAAGCGATCCCCGCTCGTGCTCGAATGGTTTGCGATTCCACGCTCCCGACCTGCCCACGTGTCCAGCTCCCTCGCCCAAAGGTGAGAATGATGGTCGCAAAGCGAAGGGCAGCCCGGCCGGTCGAGCCACGCGGAGTCTCCATGGTCTCGCGGACTGAGGGCACCGTCTCACCGTCATCCCGAGAGGCCGTGTAGAAACGCGTCCCATCGTTTCTGCTGTCATCCTGAGCGGGAGCGGAAGGACCCGACCTCGGGCGTCATGGGGTCCTTCGGTCGCCTCGCTCCCTCAGGATGACAGCAAGGTTTGATCCCCGCTCGACGACGGTGCGGTAACCCGCGCCCGCGTCTGCGCCCGCGTGTGCGCCCGCGCCCGCGTCCGCGTGCGCGCCTGCGCCCGCGCTCGCGCTCGCGCCTGCGCCCGCGTGCGCGCCCGCGCTCGCGCTCGCGCCTGCGCCCGCGGGCGCGCCCGCGCGAGCGCACGCGCGATCG
>Ga0302326_10023150_pt1 | contig 12676 bp, 12 predicted proteins | sample Palsa_T0_3_FD_202264 | JGI IMG/M metagenome (GOLD analysis project Ga0302326, IMG submission 202264) | Peat permafrost microbial communities from Stordalen Mire near Abisko, Sweden - Palsa_T0_3 | ecosystem: Environmental > Terrestrial > Soil > Palsa > Peat permafrost | place: Sweden: Abisko... | reverse complement strand
CGCGGGACTGGTTATTACAGAGTGCCATCCTTACGGGGAGTTTGGACGCGTAGCGCCCTTGAACACAATGGCTCGGTCGCATCGCTCGAAGACTGGTTTGATCCGAATCGCTCAAGGACACCTATGTCCCTACGGGTTTTCGCGGACCGGACGCTACGCGAGCCGTGAAGGGACACCCCTTCGGGCTACGATTGTCGGCGGAAGATAGGGAGGCGTTGCTCGCGTTTCTTAGAACTCTTTGAAACGCTATTGTGATATGGAGCCTCGGTCAACTTGTTTCGCCTCGCGGCCTAGCAGAGATTCGCGATACAACCGCGGATCGTCTCGTTAAGCGAAGCGTTCCCTTCTATGGTAAACGTCGGGCGCTGGGGGCTTTCTACTGAACCGCGATTTGTAGCCGCGTTGCTCGTAACAGTGCCGTCCGCGGACTTTACAACGAGGGGGATGCCGCTCCCAGTCGGGGCTTTGATCGGGACTGTTATATTCACCTGAAATACGCCCGGAAAGCCGGGGTCTTGTCCCCCGAACGCCGTCAGCGCCGAAACGCCCGATGAATACCTGGGGCATCGCGTTCGCATTGCAAAGGTCGTTCAAAGCAGGGCAGGTGCCGCTGCCGTCGAGAACCGACGACTTCATGGCTGCCATACCGGTGACATAGAAAACCCTCGGCATGCCCCGAGGGATCGACGGCGACGTGTGGCGTCGGTCTCGAGGTTCATTAAGCGAACCAGTAGCCGATGGCGACCTGAGGCGTAGCTGGAGGCGGCTTGGTGTTGGCTGGTAAACAACAGTTGTGTATGGTTTGTCTTGACGGCAACCTGTTCGCGTTTCGTCTATTGATCGGGCCTAGACTGGCGCCAGGAGCTAAACTGTAAATGTGAAGACGATTCCACTTCCAAAGGCCAGGAATCAGAAGCCCCTGAAGGACCCGCATCACGCTGCGGCTGTCGAGCGCGGTCAGTCAGCTGTAGGCAAGCTACAGAAGCAAGGCATCATCGACAGCCAAGGCCGCCGGATTAGGACGGATCTTCCCGCCGACATGCAAGAAGGCAAGGATCGCGACTTCGGCGGTTGATGGTCCCCAGAATGATAGTTGTCGCCGGTCCTCCGGGGAGCGGCAAATCAACTCTGTATCCCGTTTCGAGCTTTAGTGTTTCCCACTTTAACGCGGATGATCGCGCCGCCGAACTAAACGGAGGCTCATATGTCAGCATCTCTAACGAGATCCGCAAAATTGTCAACCGCGAATTCGAGGCCTTCGTCTTAGGCTCGATCCACAACCGCACCAGCTTCGCGATCGAGACGACTCTTCGCAGCGACGTAACATTCGAGCAGGCGCGTATCGCCAAGCAGGCTGGATTCGTGATTGAGATGCGATACATAGCCCTTCAGGATTTCGCTAGCCACCTTGAGCGTGTGAAGGCCAGGGCCGACGCTGGCGGCCACAGTGCTTCAGAGACCACGCTGCGGCGAATCTATGACGCGAGCCTACGAAACCTCCGGCGAGCTGTTCTGGAAATGGACATCCTTTGGGTCTATGACAATACCTCTATTGACGCGAGCCATCCCCTTATCCTCGAGGCACGTAACGGCGAGATCTGTTTCCTGGCCGATGGCGCGCCCGCTTGGTTAATCGCAACTCTTGAACTGTCCTGACTAGCCATTATTGGGATTGGCCCGCGACCATAAACTGAGTAGCTTGCGGTGTGCCAGCGCCGGTGCACCGCTGATCTGTGCCAATCAGTGTCGAAAAGCCGTTCGCGATTCAGGTCGCCAGGTTGCCCCTGCGCTATTCTGGGTCCAGGGACCAGCTGTGAGCAACTCCGCGATTCCTTCGTACCTCGAAATAATCGATTTCATCGCCAGCGGCACTACACCTCAAGCTGTCGCCGACTATCGCCCCTCCCCGGAAGCTCAACGCCGTATCGCGGATTTAATTGCCCAGGAGAAAGAGGGCAGCCTATCCGTGGAGGAGAAGTCCGAACTGGACCACTTCATGGACTTGGAGCACATTTTGCGGGTAGCGAAGGCGCGGGCCCGACAGATCCTCGCCAGTGGCTCTTGATGTAGATGAGGCCTCGCGTCGCCTCGTCATCGAACGCGCAGGTCGACGCTGTGAATACTGCTTGGTACGTGAGGACAGCGCGGGTTTCCGCACCAGATCGATCACATCATTAGTCGGAAGCACGGAGGTTCGTGGCAATCTTGCCAACGCCTGTGTCCTTTGCAACCGGTACAAAGGTTTCTGACGTCGCATCCATAGATCGCTCCGGCAATCCGATCCGATTTTTCGATCCCCGGCGTGACATATGGGGCGAGCACTTCAAACTTAACGGGCCAGTGACTGCCAGGGTGCTCCGGGTCAACGCCTCCGAGCGCGTTATCGAGAGCCACCTGTGGCAAGCCCTTCCATCCCCAAGAACAACCCAAAGGTCGCTAGAACGGACCCAAATGTCGGTCTTCGTCTGAACTTCTAACAATGGTCTTGTCAATGGTCCTGGGCACTGTGATCGAGGGTCCGGGTCGCTCACAACACCGGATTTTTGGGGACATCTTTGGGGAAAAATAGCTGATGGTTTTCAGGACCATTGTAGGACCATAATAAGCGTTATTTAGGGCTCCAAAAGGCTTTTTGAGCGCCACTCGTGCCTTTGGTTTCTGTTAGTTACCAACGCCTAGCGAACTGATAACCCAAAGGTCGGTGGTTCAAATCCATCCCCCGCGACCAATATTTTCAGCCAGTTACGGCTAGCTGAATAGCGCTTTCCCCAATTTGCTAATAAACTGAGAAACCCGAAGACTCACGTTGATCATAATTCTCGCCCGGCAGAAAGTGAGGTTGCGAGGTGTTCAGCCGTGCCGGGACGTTGATCCGCCCACTCGTTTTGGAACTCGGCGAACTTGTCCTCGATGATCGGTCCATACATCCTCAAGGGGTAAACAGCACGTGAACGGTCCACGTCTACGGGGGGTGTCGCCGGCCGGGAATGGGCTGGAAACGTCTCCTGCTCAGCAGACAAACAATCGCAGCATGGCCCCTTCGGGCCGCATATCGTACATCCAGGCCAGAGCCCGCCGCCAGAGCGCCCCTTCTGCGTTGAGCGCCACTGCCAAGACTGGCGACTGGATGGCAACCGCTCGATTTGACTCGCTGCCTGAGCATCGCCATCGGCTTTGGTGATAGCACTCGGCCAAGTCCACCGGCGTGGCCTATCCATAGAGACTACCGACCCCGTAGCTGGTTGAAAGAGCAGCCTCAGAGATCTACTTGGATAGCTTGCGCCACGCCCGGTGATCGCCGGCAATGAGCGCGTCGGCTTCCACCGGCCCGTTCGAACCGGCGGCGTAATTGGGGAAAGCGGGAGCCGGCAATTGCGCCCAGGCTTCTTCGATGGGCGTGATGATGCGCCACTCGGCCTCCACTTCATCGTGGCGCGTGAACAGCGTTGCGTCTCCCCGCATGGAATCCAGCAGCAGCGTCTCATAGGCCGGCGGGCCTTTGGAGCCGAACGCCGTTTCATAGGAGAAGTTCGCATCCACCGTGAGCGAGCGCATGTGAGCCCCGGGCTGCTTGACGTCGAAGGCGATGCCGATTCCGTCGTCCGGCTGGATGCGCAGGGTGATCACGTTCGGGCCTAACTGCTCGTAAGGCGTGGCGGAGAACAGCGCCTGCGGCGTGCGTTTGAAGTGCACGCGAATTTCCGAGACTTGCCGCGGCAGCCGCTTGCCGGTCCGAATATAGAACGGCACGCCGGCCCAACGCCAGTTGTCTACATAGAACTCCACCGCGGCATAGGTCTCCGCCACGGAATCTTTCTTCACGCCCGGTTCCTCGCGATAGCCCCGTACGGGCTGGCCCGCGATTTCGCCTGCGCCATACTGTCCGCGCACGGTGCGCTTCGCCACCTCGGCCACCGTCATGGGACGGATCGACTTCAACACTTGCACCTTCTGCCCGCGCACCGAATCCGCCTCAAACTCAATGGGCGGCTCCATGGCGGTCAGCGCCAGCAATTGGAGCATGTGATTCGCCACCATGTCGCGCAACGCCCCTGTTTCTTCATAGAACCCGGCGCGGCCTTCCACGCCCACCGCTTCGGCCGCGGTTATTTCCACGTGATCGATGTAATTGCGGTTCCACACCGGCTCAAACAGCGAATTGCCGAAGCGGAACACCAGAATATTCTGGACCGTTTCCTTTCCCAAGTAGTGATCGATGCGGAAAACATCTTTCTCGTCGAACGATTTGTGGAGCACCGCGTTCAGCTCCCGCGCGGATTTCAAGTCGCGTCCGAAAGGCTTTTCCAGAATGATCCGTGCCCAACCGCCCGCGCTACGATTCAGTCCGGCGCGCGCCAGGCCCTCCACAATGGGGCCCGCCACCGACGCTGGAGTTGAAACGTAGAACAAGTAATTCGGTTTGGATACCGATTGCGTGGCCTCGCCCAGGCGCTCGCGCAGGCGGTCGTAAAACCGTTCCTCACCGATATCGCCGGCGAAGTAGTGCAAGCGCCGTTCGAATTCTTTCCACTGGGATTCGTTGAAGTCGCGCGTGTCGCCGGATTGCGGGACGGCCTCCCGCATCTTGGCGCGGAACTCCTCCGAGGTCATTTCGGTGCGCCCCACTCCCAGCACTTCGAACTGAGGATTCATGCAACCCACGCACGCCAGATTGTAAAGCCCGGGAATCAACTTGCGGCGCGTGAGATCCCCGGACGCTCCAAAAATGACTAACAGACAGGAATCGCCTGTGGGCAGCGGCTCCAGAGAAAACTTCTCGAGCGGGCTAACGTTAACGACTGCAGACAAGGCGATCCTCCTCTTGTAGAGCTCCTACCTGGTTTAGCAGGCCGTGTCGAAAGTCCGAAAAAACCGCTTGCTTCCGCGCCGGTAGACTCCGCGCGTTACCGAGCCGCGACCTTAAGGGAGCCGGTTTCGACCGTCGAAAGCCCGAAAAGACCGCTTGCTCACGCGCGCGGCTCAGTACCGTAAGGAAGCCGGTTTCGACCATTGTCCGTTAGATGCCAGCCGCCGCGACAAGGCTTCGCGCTATTTTCGGCTAGCGTGGCTGCGGTACGATGTGACGATGAAGCGCCCTATGCGATACTTTCCTCCAGCCATCCTGCTTCTCACCGTTGTGGCGAGCGCGGAAGCGCCTCCCTCCGATCCCGGTCCAGCTTACGGCATGCGGCTGGAAGGGTTCGCTTATCCCTGGCCGGTGGAGCAATATCGCTTCCGGTCGCAAAATCAGGACCTCGAGATGGCGTACATGGACTTGAAGCCGGCGCGGCCCAACGGACGCACCGCGGTATTGCTGCACGGCAAAAACTTCTGCGCGGCCACCTGGGAGGGCACCATCACCGCGCTTGTGGATCGGGGCTACCGCGTGATCGCGCCGGACCAGATCGGCTTCTGTAAATCGAGCAAGCCCGAGCAATACCAATTCACCTTTCAGCAACTGGCCGGCAACACGCATGCACTGCTTGAATCGCTGGGCGTGCGCCGCGCGACACTGATCGGCCATTCCACCGGCGGGATGCTCGCCATCCGTTATGCGCTGATGTACGCGCCGGAGGTGGAGCAACTGGTGCTGGTGGACCCCATCGGCCTGGAGGACTGGAAGGCGCGCGGCGTGCCGTGGCAGAGCGTCGACGCCTGGTATCGGCGCGACCTGCAAACCACGGCGAAAAGCATTCAGTCCTACGAGAGCGCCACTTATTACGCCAACACCTGGGCGCCGGCTTATGACCGCTGGGTGCAAATGCTGGCCGGAATGTATCGCGGGCCGGGGCGCGACCGCGTGGCCTGGGATTCGGCCCTGCTCTACGACATGATCTTTACGCAGCCCGTGATCTATGAGCTGGGCGCGTTGCGCATGCCCGTGCTGCTGATCGTCGGCGACCGCGACAACACAGCGATCGGCAAAGATCTGGCGTCGCCGGAGGTGCGCGCCACGCTCGGAAACTATCCCGTGCTGGGGAAGATGGCCGCCGCGCAGATCCCGCATGTCAAGCTGGTGGAGTTTCCCGATCTGGGCCACGCGCCGCAGATCCAGGCGCCGGAGCGCTTCCACCAGGCGCTGTTTGAAGGCTTGGAATCGCCCGCCGCGCAATAGACGGAGCGCGCCCCGCAGCATGCCGGGATAAGGTCCGAAAAGACCGCTTGCTCACGCGCGCGGCTCAGCAGATTCCGCGCATTACAGAGCCGCGACCGTAAGGGGAGCGGTTGGGCTGCCCATAGCGGCGCAAGGCAGCCTGCTGGCGAAGATTTATGGCAACATGGGTTCATCGGGACCATTCAGATCGGGACCGTTCAGGAAGAAGGGCGCGTTCCGCGCGCGGATTTTCTTCCGGACGCAGGAGGGCAGACCGGGCCGGGCCCGGAGCGCCCAATGGCGGCCGGACCCACGCAGTCCTGGACCTGGGAACCGGCGATGTTCAAAATGGAGAACCGCGGACTGCGGCAGATCGAAGCGGTGATGGATGGCGCGCGGGACGCGCCCGCGGCGGGGAGCCGGTGAGGGAACTGCGCGAGTTTCAGATCCTGCTGATCGACGATCACCCGAGCGACGCGAAGTTGTTCGAGCTGGCATTGGAGCGGACCGAGACGCGCGCCAAGTTGTATTGGGTGGCCACCGCCCAGGAGGGACTCGATTATTTGAAGCGGGAGGGCCGCTTTGCGGACGCCGGCCCGGTGCGGCTAGTGGTGAGCGACTTGAGCATGCCCGGAATGGACGGGTTTGAGTTCCTGGCCCAGGCGCGCAGGAATCCGGCGCTGGCAGCCACGCCCATCGTCATGATGAGCAGCTCGCGGTCGCCTCGGGATGTGCTGCGCTGCTACCGGCTAGGTGCGAATTCGTTTATCGCCAAGCCCATGTCGCTCGATACCTTTGTGTCGGCCATCGGAACACTGGTGCGGTATTGGCTGGACATCGTGGAGTTGCCTGACCCCGCAATGGTGGATTAATGGACAGAATATGAGCGGTGGAATACGACAGATGGGTGCAAGCAAGCGGACGAAACCGCTTGCTAACGCGCGCGGCTCAGTAGATCGCGCGCGTTACAGAGCGCGGCCGTCAGGGAGCGGATGCGCAAACAATTACGAAGCGGTATTTAAATATGGCAAATAAATTTGGCGCAGACATTCTCATTCAAACGCCCGATCCACGGCAGGCTGCGTCCTTCTACGTCCAGCAGCTCGGGTTCTAGCTAGATCACCGGCGAGTCGCCCAACCTGATCCACCTGCATGGCGAGCACATCAACTTGTTTATTGAGCGCGGTCCGACGCTCGGCCCGGTGCTGGAGGTGACCGTCCCAAACGTCGAAGAAGCCAGGATTCGGCTGGTAAACAGCGGTTGCGCCATAGTCAAGGATGAGCCGGATTTTCCGCGCTGCTACGTCCAGGATCCGTTCGGCTTGATTTACAACCTTACAACCTGACATCAAGACTGGTCCGGCTTAGCCGAGAGTTGGAATGGATGTTGCAAATTCCGCACCAACGGCATCCCGGGCCGGCGTGTTGCTGCACACAGCTATGATCGTCGTGTCGTCCAAGTTCTTCATTCCGAACTGCATTTCCGCGACCTCGAGCGGGCCGAAGTCCTTTGGCAGGGCGGCCTCGTGAACCATGGCGTTCACACCGCCGCCGACGCATGTCCGCCGTCACAAGCCCAAAATCTGCCGGCGGCCCGGATCGCGGGAAGCCCGGCATATCGAAAGTTATTGAGGCTCGCCTAACAGGCTGCTGAAAAAGTCGTTTGGAACCGGCTCCCTCACGGTCGCGGCTCGGTAAACGCCTGCAAACACGGATTCGCGACGATGAGCCGCGCGCGTCAACAATCGGTTTTCGTCTTTTTCAGCATCCTGCTGATACAGTGACAAAATCGCTCCCTGACGTTCGCGGCTCTGTAACGTGCGGAATCTACTGGCTGAACGCTGGAGTTCTCGAATCCTGTCGAACGGGAAGCGCCGGCCGTCAGCGGTGAGATCCTGGCGTAACCGGCCTGCTGACGGGGAAGTACCGGTCACCCTCCACCCAGTGCTGCACCAATCCGGTGACCACGCCTTTTGCATCCTTGACGAACTCCACGCCGGTTCCCTCCATCGTAAAGCTGGTTTCGGAGTGCGCGATGAGCGCGACATTTCCCGCTCCGGTATCGATCATAAGTCGGCCGCCGTCCAAGGACACCGCTATGCCGGCGGGGGATGCGGGTGATGCGTACTTGCCGACATATTGACCCAGAACCTCGGCCGGGACATGAAACTCCTCCCCGCGTTTGCCGACCAGGTGCGGCGCATCGCGCTCGTTCTCACAAACATACTCGATCAATTCCCCATCCGGGATCAGATCGAGCTCCACAGGAAGGGTCCAGGGCCTGGTGTACGCTTTGGAATCCTCGAACGTCACCTGGAGACTGATGTGGCCGACATCGCGGCGGTGGTAGCGCTCAGTAACGCGCAATGCTTCCGTGTGGGGATGCCCAGCCAGATCGAGAGTTGTCCGGTCGTTATAACCGGCGGTGGTCACAACCAGGGTGTCTCCGTCCCAATGTCCGACCGAGTAGCCCATCCAGGTGGGATTGGGATCCTCGGGCAGGGCACGGCCGTCGGTAAAAATCTGGCGAAAAATGGTCTGATATTCGTAAAGGACCGCTACGAGGTTGGGCGTCTCGATGATTTTCATGGGGAAGTTGCCGACTGCAATGCCGGCTTTCGGACCTGGCGGGAGACAATGGATTCCGTCGGTGTCCTTGCGATAGTCCTCCGCGCGCTGGTTGTAAATGGCCTCGGCCCAGGGCCGTATCTCCCCCGGCTTGAGGTCCTGCGTGACGTAGAACAGAGAGCCCGTATTCCTCGCCATCCACACCCCGGAGAGGTCCGGCTTGCCATCCGACGATCGCGGGGCGGGGGCAGAGAGGTCGGGCTTACCATCGGGCGTTCGGGGCAATCCCGGGGTTGGGTGATTCGGCCACTGCGCTGTGAGAGAAACGCTCACCACGCACAGGATCATCGCGAGCTTGTGCATCTCGTCCTCCCTATCGTCTCGGCCGTCAAATTCGGCATGCGCCTGACATTTTATCAGAATATGTCGTTGAATTACGTCTTTGATCCTGTGTCATTTTGATCCTGTGTCGGGAGCAATCCTGCCGTTGACAATCCGGGACCTGGGCGGTGCGGACATTCTGTGCCGCGAACAGAGTGGTCGTTCCATGGCGTTTGTAATCGGGCGTTTGGTCGAGAAGTACGGAGTGCCTGGCAAGGTTTCGAACGATCCCCGCGAGGATCTGCGGATCTATGAGGCGGTCGTTCAGAAGATCTGGAGTCAGGCGGGCGCTGCTCTTTCGACAAGGCCACTATCGAAATCACCTCGCGTCCGTAAGTGTCACGGAATCAGGATCGAGACTTGCTACAATTCACGCATGCAAGGAATACCCTGGAGCACAATTGCGCTCGGCTCGCTGTTGCTCATCTCGGCCTGTTTAAAAGGAGGACAAGAAGTGCAATCTCAGCAACCTGAAAAGTCGAAGCCGCCTGTCAAAATGGAGCAGCGCGGGCGCATCCTTGGAATCGGCGGGGTCTTCTTCAAATCCGCCAATCGCGATCAGATGCGGGAATGGTATTCGAAGCATCTTGGACTCGCTGACAAAGGCCAAGGCGTGATGCTTCCGTGGCGCGAACACGATGATCCTCAAAAAGAACACGTTACGGTTTGGACTATTTTTCCGGCCTCCACCGACTATTTGGATCCCAGCCACGCACCGTTCATGGTCAACTACATCGTGGACGATCTGGATGCTTTGCTCGACCGCTTACAACAAGAGGGAGTAAAGATTGACGCCAAACGAATGAATGAATCCTACGGTCGCTTTGCCTGGATCTATGACCTGGATGGGAATAAGATTGAGCTCTGGCAGCCGGCGTCCGCAAAGCCCTAAGGGCCTTCCACCGCACTTACTCAATCGGTTTTCCGTAGCTACGGTCCAGTAATCGTAGAATGGCCGGAAATGCTTTGCATTCCGCCCGATCAGTCGCGTTGTGTTCACCGAATCCTGCGAGGATGTGAAGCGGATTGCGCCTGCGTCAGGTTGCCTTGGCGAGTTCGAAACGTGTCCAGACTGGGGAGCCAAACTTTCGTTTCAATAATTTACAAGTCGCGGGCTGTGTTCTTGTACAGATTTTGTACCGATGCCTCGGTACTGCGCGGCCGAAGTCATTGACGTTGCTACAGCAGCGCGCTGAGCATGGATTCGGAAGTCGAATCCTTGCCGGGAGAGTTCGCAGAGGCCTTCCCAACCTCGGGCTCGGCTGCGAGCTACGCCGCTTTACCGGTGAGAAAGTCATCTATCGACCCGAAGAGGACAACCGTACCCAAGCCTTCGAAGAACGCGCGCAGGCGGTCGCGGTCTTCAGGGCTTGAATTGACGATGTCGATTTCGATTGTGCGCGGGCGCGCAGCAACAAGCGCCGTGCGTAGCAGCCACCGCGTCTGGTAATCGGCTTCGCGCAAGGACAGTCCAAAGAGGACCATGCGGTCGGAGTTCCTAATAGCCTCGTCGGCCCTTGGCCAGAGCTTCTCCATTGGGCTTTGCCTCAGGGCATCTTTGTCGAATGTTGGAGGCACAATCATCGGTCGAAGACGACCGGACTGGGAGATGTCGTTGCCGCCGTCAGCGGGCCGGAAGTGACCGAATCCGGTCCACCAGAATTCCGCTCCGAACGATAGGTCTATCGCCCGCGGGAAGTAGAAGACCTCCCTATCCCGCCGGAAAAGTGTAGCGTTTTCGAGGGTGAGCCAATTGAGGGAACCGTGCAGTTTTAGGATGGGCACGCCTGGCTCTCCGGGCGTACAGTCTGGCTGTGCTTCGGGCTCGCGCACGTATCCTTCGCGAACGGCGGGACCTGAAGATCCGTCGACTGAAGCGCTGAACGCAACGCCGTAATCGTGCGACGACGCCTTACGGGCTATCCACAGTGCGTTGTCAATAAGGAGGTCGTAGTTGTAAGTGATGACCGCGTCTTGGCGGTCGATCACTTCGGCGAGTGAACTGTGGACCCAGTCGCCCCTTTGGACGCACTCCCTCTGCGTCTGGAATAACACTCCGACAATCAGAGCCTCAACCTTCCGGCGTGTGTCCATCGCGCGGTATAGCAGGCTCGATTTATCCTGATCCGCAAGAATCGAATTCCCTTGCCTGTCCAAGTTGGATATGTCGCACCACGCAAGCGTCAGGAGTTCTTCGATGTTCACATTTCTGGGTTCGTTATATCCGTAGGTCTCACTGATAAACTTTTGTAGCCTGAGCCCCTGGGCTCCTGAGAGACGCAGCCTATCGAAGGCCTCTGCCATGAAGTCCTTCACGAGCGGCATGCCACAGTACGCTGCTTTCGAAGCGCCGGCTCCAAGGATCCACACTGTGCGCGCCACTTCGATCCTCCTGCCAAAAGGCTAGCAGGTAGCTGGCCCAGGTGCCACCTCGCGCAACGGCGATTGAAACTCGTCCAAGCAGCGCCCAATAATGCCGACCGGGCAAAGATTGGGCTGGCATGGAGTCAAGAATGCTTTGTACCAATTTTGTACCAGATGCTCGCTTTTGATGCTTTTCACGACTTCAGTGGCTTTGCAGAATCAATAACTTCCGCAAGCTGTAGAACCTGTCAAGAATGTGGTTCGAATCCATGCCGGGGAGCCAGCTTTTTTTGCGTCGATCATTCGGGGGCTGGGATTCATCGGCGACGCCAGCATGAATACGTTCGGCCGCGCGCCGGCATGGGTTCGTATCTGCAGTATCTGCAGACTAACAGCTTCTCTTATGAGAATGGTGAAGGATCCGCTGGGCGGTCCGGTGTGCCTTTTCGCGCGGCAGCGCGGTTGCAGTAGTCAAGGGCCAGCCGTTGGGCCCGGTGCTCTCGACACACACTTACGGCAGGACGCGGGGACTGGGCGGGCCGGTATTCGGCGCCAGCGGCGCGCGCAATGTTACACTCACGATGCAACCGTCGGCATGGCGGACCGCCCAGCGCCTGGCGAAAAACTGGAAGTCGATTGGTGGATCGAAAACCGCGGCTTTACAACGCTCACGAAACTCTGCGGATGCAGGAGCTCAATGGACTGGAGCTGGCTTCGTTCACGTCGCGCGCGGTGGCTTTTGCCATCGATTTTGCAATCGCCGGGGCATTGTTCCTGGGCGGCTTAGTAGGATTCTTTAAAATCGCAAACCGCTACACCAGCCTGGGCGCGGACAATCAACACATCAACGTCGAGCTGAATTTTTTCGAGAACTGGTACAGCATTGTTTACCTGGTGCTGTTCTTTGGGCTGTCTTTATATTTTGGCAATGGCCGGACTATCGGCAAGCGGGTGATGGGCATTCGCGTAGTCTCGATCGTCCATCACCGCTTGGGGCTGTGGCATTCCATCGAACGGGCCTTGGGATACGGCGCATCCGCTCTGGAGTTCGGGTTTGGATTCGTGCAGTACTTCATTCACCCGAACCGGCGGACGGTTCACGACCGCATGGCCGAGACGATTGTGATCCGCGAAAGACGGCGTTAGCCCAACCTTCGCAGCTGCGATGAGTTTCCCGGTAAAAACGAGCGGGTCGGTGAGCTAAAGCCTTCGCCGTCAATAGAACATTTCCCATAGTGCTTGTAGTGGAGACCTACCCTCTAGGCAGCG
>Ga0302326_10023149_pt1 | contig 12676 bp, 10 predicted proteins | sample Palsa_T0_3_FD_202264 | JGI IMG/M metagenome (GOLD analysis project Ga0302326, IMG submission 202264) | Peat permafrost microbial communities from Stordalen Mire near Abisko, Sweden - Palsa_T0_3 | ecosystem: Environmental > Terrestrial > Soil > Palsa > Peat permafrost | place: Sweden: Abisko... | reverse complement strand
GCGTGCGGCTGATCGGGCCCCGCCCGGGGTGGGCGCGAGCGGACGGGGGCGAGGCGGGACTGCATCCATCGAACATCCACGACACTCCGTATGCGGTCGGCGCGGTCGACTTCACCGGCGACCTCCCAATCGTGCTCGGGCCGGACGGGCCGAGCCTCGGAGGGTTCGTGTGCCCGGCGGCGGTGGCCTGCGCGGAGCTGTGGAAGCTCGGCCAGCTGCGCCCCGGTGACACCGTGCGTTTCGTGCGCGTGGGCGAGGCGGACGCCGCGGGATTGCGTCGGGACCATCGGCACGCGCAGGCGACGCCGGTGACCACGGCGGCCGCACGCGACGAGGGGGTCCTCGACAAACGCGAGGGCGGGGATCAGCACCCGTCGGTCACCTACCGCCGGGCCGGGGATGACAACCTGCTGATCGAGTATGGCCCGATGACGCTCGACCTGGGGCTGCGGATGCGGGTGCATGCCCTGGCCGAGCGGATCGCCGCCGACGGGCATCGCGGGGTGATCGAGCTGACCCCGGGGATCCGCTCGCTCCAGGTCCACGTCGATCCCGACGTTCTGGCGGTACGCGACGCGCTCGAGCTCGCGCGGGCGGTGGAGGACGAACTGCCGGCGACGCGCGAGCTGACCGTGCCGAGCCGGACCGTCCGGCTGCCGCTCTCATTCGACGACCCGGCGACGCGCCTGGCCACGGAGCGCTACATGGCCGGGGTGCGAGCGGACGCCCCGTGGTGCCCGTGGAACCTCGAGTTCATCCGTCGCATCAATGGGCTCGATTCGGTCGAGCAGGTGCGCGAGATCGTCTACGCCGCCAGCTACCTGGTGCTCGGGCTCGGAGACGTTTACCTCGGGGCGCCGGTCGCCACGCCGCTGGACCCCCGCCACCGCCTGGTGACGACGAAATACAATCCCGCCCGCACGTGGACGCCGGAGAACGCGGTCGGCATCGGCGGCGCCTACCTCTGCATCTACGGGATGGAGGGCCCAGGCGGCTACCAGTTCGTCGGGCGCACCACCCAGGTCTGGAGCCGTTATCGCTCGGGCGGGCCGTTCGAGCCCGGGTCGCCCTGGCTGCTGCGCTTCTTCGACCGGATCAGCTGGTATCCGGTCGGCGCCGAGGAGCTCCTGGAGCTCCGCGCCGACCTGGCCGCCGGTCGGCTCGCGCTCGAGATCGAGCCGGGGAGCTTCAGGCTCGCCGAGCACCTCGAGTTCGAGGCGCGCGAGGCGGCGGGCATCGCCGCGTTCAAGCAGCGTCAGGCGGCGGCGTTCGCGGCCGAGCGCGACGATTGGGCGCGCTCGGGCGAGCTCGACTCCCGCCAGGTCACGGCGCCTGCGCCGGCCAACGGACAGCCCGCCGCCGGCAAGCTGCCCGAGGGCGCGCTGCTGGTGGCTGCTCCGCTGTCGGCGAGCGTCTGGCAGGTGGAGGTCGCGCCCGGTGACGCCGTCGCCAGCGGCCAGCGCCTGCTGACGCTCGAGGCGATGAAGATGGAGACCGCGATCGACTCGCCCGTCGCCGGTAAGGTCCTCGAAGTGCTCGTCGGCAGCGGCGATCAGGTCGTCTCAGGTGCCGGGTTGGTCGTGATCGGCGCCGGCTCCGGCGAGCCATGAACGCGGTCGAGCGCGTCACCGCCGCCTACCGGGCGCTCGCCGACGCCGATCGCCCGGAGGTGTGGATCCACGTGCGCGACGTGGACGAGTCGCTCGCGGATGCGCGCGCCGTCGATGCCCGGGTCGCGAGCGGCGAGGAGCTCGCGCTCGCCGGCGCCATCGTGGCGGTCAAGGACAACATCGACGTCGAAGGCCTGCCCACCACCGCGGGCTGCCCCGCCTTCGCCTACCGCGCGAACGCCGATGCGCTCGCGGTGTCGCGACTGCGGGCGGCCGGCGCGATCGTGCTCGGGAAAACGAACATGGACCAGTTCGCGACCGGGCTCACCGGCACGCGCAGCCCCTACGGCGCGGTTCGCGACGCGCGCCGCCCCGAGCTCGTTGCGGGCGGGTCGAGCTCGGGATCCGCGGTTGCCGTGGCGCTCGGAATCGCCGACCTCGGGCTGGCGACCGACACGGCGGGATCGGGCCGGGTCCCCGCGGCCTTCCAGGGGATCGTCGGAATCAAGCCGACGCGCGGGCTCGTGCCGACGCTGGGGCTGGTCCCGGCGTGCGCATCGCTGGATTGTGTGAGCGTGCTGGCACGCGGGGTGTCGGTAGCCGCGCGGGCGATCAGGGTGATGTGGACCCCGGTCGCCGGCACGTCCACTCCGGCCGGCCGTGGCTGGCCGTTCGACGCGCCACTGGCGGCGCCGCCGATGCCGCGGGTCGCCGTGCCCCGGAACGAGCAGTTGGAGGGACTCTGCGAGCAGGACCTGGCTGCGTTCGCAGCGGCGACGCGGCGCGTGGAAGCGATCGGAGGCGAGCTCGCCGAAGTCGACCTGACGCCGTTCACGGAGGCCGCGAGCCTGCTCTACGAAGGCGCGTTCGTGGCCGAGCGCTACGCCGCCGTGGGCTCGTTCGTCTCCTCCCACGTGGCGCAGGTGGATCCGACGGTGGGCGAGATCGTGCTCGCGGCTGAGTCGATCCCTGCCCATGCGCTGTTCGAGGACCGCGAGCGGCTCGTGCGGCTTCGTGGCACGGCGCTCGGCCAGCTCGAAGGGTGCGACGCCCTGCTGCTCCCGACCGCGCCGACGCAGCCGACGATCGCCGACGTCGCCGCGGACCCGCTCGGCGCGGGCCGGCGGCTGGGGAGGTATACGAACTTCTGCAACCTGCTCGACATGTGCGCGGTCGCGCTCCCGGCCGGCGAGGCGGGCGAGCGCCAATTCGGTGTAACGCTGCTCGCTCCGGCTTTCCACGACGAAGCTCTCACCGACCTCGGGCGCAGGTTCGCGGGGGAGGGTACGCGCCGAGGGGAGCGTCGGGGGGGGGCGGGGGGGCCGCGATCGGTCGAGCTGTTCGTCGTCGGAGCGCACATGAGCGGTCAGCCGCTGAACGCCGAGCTGACCGGTCGCGGCGGGTGCCTCGTGGGTGCTGTGAGGACCGCGCCGGCGTACCGGCTCTTCCGGCTCGCCACCAGTCCCCCAAAGCCGGGCCTGGTGCGGACGGATCCGGGCGAGGGAGCGAGCATCGAGGGCGAGCTGTGGAGGCTGCCGCCTGCGGGTCTGGCGTCCCTGCTGGCGACGTTGCCCACGCCGATGGCCCTTGGGCGGGTGCAACTCGCCGGCGAGCCCGAGTCCGTGGGCTTCCTGTGCGAGCCCGCGGCGCTGGCCGGTGCAGAGGAGATCACGGAGTTCGGCGGCTGGCGGGCCTTCCTCGCCGCGCGCGAAGTCGCGCCGCTGCGCCAGCCGAGCCTTTGACCTTGCTCGCGGTCCTCGCCGGCAACCCGTCGGTCGACAAGCTCTACACGGTAGAAGTCCTGCGGCTCGGGGAGATCCACCGCCCGACCCGCGTCGTGCGCGCGCCCATGAGGAGAGATCGCGGCTGGTCGCGTAGCCGAAGGCGCCAAGCGCCGCGCAACCGACGGTGAGGGCGACCAGGCCCATGACCTGGCCGAACACGGTCCGCGTGTCGTCGCGGGCATACGCCCCGCGTGGAGCGAACCCGAGACCGTTATAAGTCGGCATTGGTATCTCCTTGGTCCGGTCACCTGGGAACTAGGCCAGATTGCGGCAAACACCAGCCCACGCGAGTCAACAGATCCGGAGGGGTGAGGTTGCCGGCAGGCTTTGCCCGCGACGCGAGCCGTGCATAGGATCAATACGCGCGTGAACGAACCAAGTGACCTCTACGGCCTGCCGCTCGACCGCTTCGTAGCGCAGCGCGGCGCGCTGACGAAGGCGCTGCGCGCCGAAGGGCGTCGCGACGAGGCGGCGCGGGCCGCCGCGCTGCGCAAACCGTCGGTCGGCGCATGGACCGTCAATCAGCTCGTCAGGACCCAGCGCCGGCCGGTCGCAGCCCTGTTCGACGCCGGCGACGCGCTCCAGCGCGCGCAGTCCGATCTGCTCGCCGGAGCGGGAGACGCGCGCGCCCTGCGGGAGGCAACTCAGCGCGAGCGCCTGGCAGTCGCAGAGCTCACCCAGCTGGCCGAGGGACTGCTGAGCTCCGAAGGGCGCGAGCCGACCCAGGCGACGCTCGACCGGGTGTCCGAGACCCTGCACGCGGCGGCACTCGATCCGGACGCCCGCGCCGAAGCGCGAGACGGTTGCCTCGAACGAGACCTTCGCTGGATCGGGTTCGGGGCGAGCGGCCCGGTGGGCTCTCCGCCCGCGAGCCGCCGCGGACCCCGTCGGGAACCTGCCGAGCGCGAGCAAGCTGGGCGTGAGCGAACCAAGCGTGAGCAAGGCGAGCGCGAGCGGGCCGAGCGTGAGCGAGCCGAGCAGCTGAAGTCGGCCAGGAAGGCCGAAGCGGCCGCTCGTCGCCTCGCCGAGCGCGCAGCTCGCGAGCTGCAGGACGCACGGGCGCGCCGGGACCGCGCCGCCGCATCGCTGGGCGACGCCGAGGATGCACTCGCCGCCGCCCGCGCCCAGGCCGAGGAGACGGCGCTCGCCCACGAGCACGCGCAACAGGCGCTCGCGAGGATCTAGCGGCGTTCAGGCGACGGTGACGACGACCACGCTCGACACCGAGCGGGCATTGCGGGCATCCGCCGCGAGCACGACGCGGAAACGCTCGACGGAGTGCGCGGGCGCCCTCCGCGTGAGCGCGAAGCTCGAGTGGCCACCGAGTTTCGGTCGAGCGATCGTCACCCAGCGCCGGCCGCGGAGCAGCTGAAGCGTGACCCGGTCCCCGGCGTGACCCGGGGAGATCGACGCCGACAACTTGAACTTCTTGCCGGCGGCGGGCCGCGAGCGCGAGCGGCGCAGGACGATCCTGGCGAGGACCGGCTCGGCGACCGTCGAGCTCTCCACGCTGCCGACCTGCGCGTACCACTCCGCGTTCGTCTTCACCGCGCGCAGGAACTGGTAAGCACCGGTGGCGTTGGTCTCCGCGTGAGCGACGTTGCTGAAAGCGCTCTGCCCGGCGAGGCGCTGCCAGAGGACGACCGTCTGTGCTGCGACCGTCCCGCCGGTGAGCGTGCCGCTGATCGTCGCATTGTGCCCCTCGGTCACCGGGTTCGGGGTAATGGCAAGGGAAAGCGACTGCGTGCACGATGAGGCCACGCAGCAGCTCGTCCCGGCGGCGATCGGCTCAGGGCAACACGCCTGGCTCGCAGCAGCCTGGTCGGTCGGCTCAGGACAGCACGTCTGGGTCGCAGCCTGGGCGGTCGGCGGACCGCAACAGCCCGGCAACGCCTCGGGGCAGACGATGAACGGCCGGAGGTCCGCCGTGCCCCCGGCGAGGGCGCTTGACGCGGGCAGCGCCGAGATCACCGCGCCGAGCAGCACGGGCACGAGCGCTCTGCGACGCAAACGTGAAACGTCGCTCACAGGGCATATATACCCCAACCGGGCGTCGCAAGCACCGCCCGCGACACACCGGGACTCGCCGCGAGAACGCCAGCGATTCGCCCGCGAGAACGCCAGCGCGCCCGGTAGGATTCGAACCTACGACCTTCCGCTCCGGAGGCGGACGCTCTATCCCCTGAGCTACGGGCGCTTGCTCGGCTGGAGATTACCGTGAGTTCGTCGGGCGGCCCGTGGTGCGGGGTGCCGCACGCGGCCGCGCCTTGCGCTTACCCGGTCACTCGGATACCTTCGATGTTCCCGTACCCACGGTATCTGAGGATCAGGAGAGGCGGAGTAGAGGTGGCACCCAAGGTAAAGCTGTACATGTTCCCCGGGTCGAATTCGGTCCTGACCGGCCGGCTGATGCTCGACCACAAGCGCGTTGACTACGAGCTGGTCAGGCTCCCGCCCGGCCCGCACGCATTCATCATGCTCGCGCTCGGGTTCGAGACGATGGGCGTACCGGCGATCAAGTGGGGCGAGCGCCGCGTGCAGGGCACGCGCTGGATCGCCCGGGCTCTCGACGAGCTCGTCCCAGGGCGGCCGCTGTTTCCCTCCGATCCGGGACGCCGCAAGGCTGTCGAGGACGCCGAGCGCTGGGGCGAGGAGCTACAGAATGCGACCCGGCGGATCTTCTACGCCATGGCGCGCCGCAACCGTGAGGGATACCTGAGCATCATGGACGCGGATTGCACGCTGCCGATGAGGCTCTTTCTGCGCGTCGGAGCGCCGGCCATCATCCGGCTGGCCAGCGGCGCCCATCGGGCCAGCGACGACGCCGCGCGCGAGGACGTTTCGCTCCTCCCCGAGCGCCTCGATCAGATCGACGCGTGGATTGCGGAAGGGCGACTCGGCGGCGACGAGCTCAACGCCGCCGACTTCCAGATCGGCGTGAACGTCTCGGCCCTCCTGTGCTCACATGACCTCGCCCCGTTGATCGAAGGACGCCCGGCCGCGGAACTCGCCCGCAGGGTCGTTGCCGATTACGGCGGCCGGATCGGTTCGGTGCTGCCGAGCGACTGGCTACCAGGGCCGCACGCGAGCGCCGCACCAGAACGACCCGCGGCTTTCACGCGCTCCGGCGGCTGATGGCACGCACGCGCCTGACGTAGGAGGCGCGGACCGGCCCGCATCAGGCGTGCTGGCACACTGGCCGCGATGGACCTCTCGATTCTGTTCGCGGGAACCGCCGCCTCGGTCCCCACCTCGCGCCGCGGGCTACCGGCGCTGCTGGTGCGCCGCGGGGGGGACCGGATCCTGTTCGACTGCGGCGAGGGGACGCAACGCCAGCTGATGCAGTCGGTCGGGCTCACCGAGCTGACCGAGATCTTCATCACCCACCTCCATGCCGACCATTGGCTCGGACTGCCGGGAATGCTCAAGACGTTCGATCTCCGGGGTCGCGAGCGACCGCTCCAGGTCCACGGACCCCGCGGCCTGCGCGCGCTGGTCGCATTGGCGCTGCGGGCGGCGGGCCGGGTCAGCTTCGAGCTCGACCTGATCGAGCTCGAGCCAGGGGAGACGCTGGTGCGCGATGGTTACCGGATCGCGCCGTTCCCGGTCCGCCACCGAGGCCCGGCATTCGGCTACGTGCTGTTCGAGGACGAGCGACCGGGCGAGTTCAACCCGGCCGCGGCCGTGCAGCTCGGGCTCACACCCGGCCCCGAGTTCGGGCGCCTGCAGCGCGGAGAGACCGTCAATGGCGTAACCCCCGATCAGGTGCTCGGCCCGTCGCGTCCGGGACGCAAGCTCGTGATCTCCGGCGACACGATGCCGTGCGAGTCGCTCAGCGTCGCCGCGCATCGGGCGGATCTGTTGATTCATGAAGCCACCTTCGCCGAGGAGGATCGCGAGCGGGCCGCCGAGACCGGACACTCCACAGCTGCGCAGGCCGCCGCGCTCGCGCTCGAGGCCGAGGTCGCGGTGCTGGCGCTGACTCATCTCTCCACTCGCCATCCGGCCGCCGTGCTGCGCGACGAAGCGCGGGCGATCTTCCCCGCGACCGTGCTGCCACGGGACTTCGACTCGATCGAGATCCCGGTTCCGGAGCGCGGACGCCCCGAGCTCTTGCGTTTCCATAGCCAGGTGACCCCTGCGTGACCGGTCTCGACCGGATCGAGACCGCGCGCATGGTCGCCGAGCGCCTGCAGCCCTCGCACCAGCGCGAGCTGTCGGTGCTACTGGGCGACCCGAGGGTCGCGCTGACGCTCTGGCCGGGTGAAAGTGCACCGAGCGAGGCGCAGTTGCTCCATAGTCTCGCCGACAAGCTGGAGCACTGGCGACGCTACGGCTTCGGGCTGTGGCTACTCCGCGACCGTGCGACCGGCGCGACGGTCGGCCGCGGCGGTCTGCAGCACACCCGCGTCGGCGGGTTCGACGAGGTCGAGGCCGGCTGGGCGATCGCCCCCGAGCGCTGGGGGGAAGGGCTCGCCACCGAGCTGGCGCACGTCTGCATCGCGGTCGCGTTCGGCGAGCTCGAGCTCGAGCAGATCGTCGCGTTCACCCTGCCCACGAACGTGGCCTCGCGCCGGGTGATGGAGAAGGCGGGCTTCGCGTACGAGCGCGACGTCAGCTACAAGGGGCTCTCGCACGTCCTCTACCGGGCACCGAGGGAAGACCGCCGGGGGCGCTGCTAGGCTGATCGGCGTCGGTTCCTTTAACCCGGTCCCGCGAGGCCAAGAAGGAGCACGTTGCCACAGCACACGGTCGTCCTCGACCACGATGACATGCGCCGCACGCTCGTGCGGATCGCCCATGAGATCGTCGAGAAGAACCCCGCCGGACCGGTGGCGGTAGTCGGCATCCATCGACGCGGCGCCGTGCTCGCGACACGCTTGCATGCGCTGGTCGGCGAGCTTCTGGAGGCAAGCGTGCCGCTCGGCGACGTCGACATCGCCTTCTACCGCGACGACCTGTCGATCCGGCCGAGCGCGCCGATCGTGCACGCCACGCACCTCGACTTCCCGATCGACGGACGCACGATCGTGATCGTCGACGACGTCCTGTACACGGGAAGGACGGTCCGCGCCGCGGTCGAGCAGATCTTCGATTACGGACGACCCGCCCGGATCCAGCTCGCCGTGCTCGTCGACCGTGGTCACCGCGAGCTGCCGATCCGACCCGACTACGTGGGCAAGAACCTGCCCACCTCGCGCGATCAGCGCGTGAACGTGAGGGTGACGGAGATCGACGGCCGCGACGAAGTAACCATCGGACCCGCAAGCGGGGGGGCGGCGGCATGAGTGCCAGGCATCTGATCTCGATCGAGGACTTGGACCGGGCGGGGATCGAGCGGATCCTCGACCGCGCCGAGTCGTTCGCCGAGGTCTCAGGCCGAGAGATCAAGAAGGTGCCGGCGTTGCGCGGCCGGACGGTCGTGAACCTCTTCTACGAGGCGTCGACGCGGACCAGCTCCTCGTTCGAGCTCGCGGCCAAGCGGCTGTCCGCCGACGTGGTCAGCGTCCGCTCGGCCGGATCGAGCGTCGACAAGGGAGAGTCGCTGAAGGACACGATCCAGACGATGTCCGCCTACGACCCGGCCGCGATCGTGATCCGCTCGCCCTACGTAGGCGCTGCCCGCCTGGTCGCGGGCTGGTGCGACGCAGCGGTGATCAACGCCGGCGACGGCAAGCACGAGCACCCAACCCAGGCGCTGCTGGACGTGTACACACTCAGGCGCGCGCTCGGCACCCTCGACGGCGCGAACATCTGGATCGTCGGCGACGTGCTCCACTCCCGGGTCGCGCGGTCGAACATCCTCGCGTTCAAGCGGATGGGCGCCGAGGTCACGCTCACCGGCCCGCCGACGCTGATCCCGCGCGGGATCGAGGCGCTCGGATGCGCCGTCGAGCCGACGATCGAGCGCCTCGGCGAGGCGGACGTGGTCTACGTGCTCCGGATGCAGCACGAGCGCATGCACGAGTCGTTCATCCCGTCCTTGCGTGAATACGCCGCGCGCTACCAGATCACGAACGCACGCCTGACGCCCCGCCAGCTGCTGATGCATCCTGGGCCGGTCAATCGCGGGGTGGAGCTCTCCGCCGACGCGATCGACTCCTCCCAGGCGCTGATCGGTGAGCAGGTCAAGGCCGGGGTCGCGGTTCGGATGGCGGTGCTCTACGAGCTGCTGGCGGGAACGCCGGTACTGGCGGCGGTCGCATGAGTACCCGCCTGTATCGCCGCCCGCTCCCGCCCGCCGAGCTGCTGATCCGCGGCGTCCACGTACTCGACCCCCGCACCGACCTCGACGAGCCGCGCGACATCCTGATCCGCCATGGTGTCGTCGCCGAGCTCGGCGCGCCGGGGACGCTGACCGCCGCGAACGGAAGCGAGGTCCTGGACGGCTCCGGCAGGCACGCGTTCCCGGGGCTCGTCGACCCCCATGTCCACCTGCGCACCCCGGGACAGGAATACAAGGAGAGCATCGAGACGGGTACCGCGGCCGCCGCCGCGGGCGGGTTCTGCGCGCTGATCGCGATGCCCAACACCGCTCCCGTGGTCGACGAGGCTGCCGTCCTGACCTCGCTGTGCGACACCGCCAGGCGCGAGGCGCAGGTCCCGGTCGGGTTCCTGGCTGCGATCACGCGCGGGCTCGGTGGCCAGGATCTGACCGAGATGGCGGAGCTCCGCGACGCCGGTGCGCTCGGATTCACCGACGACGGGCGGCCGGTCGCGTCGGCGGGGATGCTGCGCAAGGCGCTTCAGTACCAGCGGCTGTGTGGGGGGGTAATCGGCCTGCATGAGGAGGATCCGGCGCTTTCGGCCAACGGCGTGATGCACGAGGGAACGGTCTCGGCAAGGCTCGGGCTGGCCGGGATCCCGTCGATCTCGGAGTCGACGATGATCGCCCGCGACGCGGCGATCGCCGGCTACGAGGACGCACGCGTGCACTTCCAGCACCTCAGCTGCGTGGAGTCGGTGGCCGCGCTCGCCGCGGCCAAAGAGGCGGGGGCGCGGGTCAGCGCCGAGGTTTGCCCGCATCACCTGACGCTGACCCACGACGCGGTGCGGACGCTGGACAGCCGCTTCAAGATGAACCCCCCGTTACGGGGAGAGGCGGACCGCCGTGCGCTGGTCGAAGGGCTGCGCAGCGGCGTGATCGACTGCGTGGCGACCGACCACGCCCCGCACGCGCGCCACGAGAAGGAGGTGCCCTTCGAGCAGGCGCCGATGGGCACGACCGGCCTCGAGACCGCGTTCGCGGCGCTGTACACCGAGCTCGTGCTCCCGGGCGAGCTCGAGCTCGGGCTCCTGATCGAGCGGATGACGGCCGGCACCGGCCTCTACGGCCTGCCGACCCCGCGGATCGCTCCCGGCGAGCCGGCGAACATCGCCGTCGTCGACCTCGGCGTCCGCTGGGAGGTCGGTGCCAACGGATACGCGAGCCGCTCCGAGAACTGCTGTTTTCATGGGCGCACGCTGCATGGCCGCGTGGTCCTGACGCTCGCCGACGGTGGAGTCGCCTTCCGGGCTCGGGTGCTCGCCGAGGCAGCCGCGCAAGCGCGGGGGGCGATCGCGTAGTGAGCGGTGCGTCAGCGCAATCGGATGCGACGGCGTATGTCCTGACCGAGGATGGGACGCGCTTCGAGGGGCTTGCGTGCGGGGCCCACGGCCACGCCGTCGGAGAGATCGTGTTCACGACCTCGATGTCCGGCTACCAGGAGGCGATGACCGATCCGAGTTACGCCGGGCAGCTGCTCACCTTCACCTACCCGCAGATCGGGAATTACGGAGTCTCGGCCGAGGCGATGGAGTCCGACCGCATCCACGCGCGCGCCGCGATAGTCCGCGAGGCGGTCAACCGCGAGGATGCTCCAGGCGCCGAGGGCGGGTTTCTCGACTGGCTGACCGATTGTGGGGTTCCAGCGATCACCGGCCTCGACACCCGCGCGCTGGTCCGCCACATCCGCGATGCGGGGGCCATGCGCGGCGGCGTCTTCCCGGCCACGGTCACGGAGACGGAGGCGCGGGCGTTGATCGAGGCCGAGCCGCTGATGTCGGGCCGCGACCTGGCCAGGGAAGTCACGCCGCCTGGGCGGCTCGTGCTGGCGCCGACCGCGGACGAGGAGGGCGAGGGCCGCGAGGGCCAAGCCCTTCCCGGGGTCCGCATCGCCATGATCGATACCGGCGTGAAGCTGTCGATCATCAGCAATCTGCGCGCCCGCGGTGCCACCGTAGAGCTTCACCCGTGCACGAGCAGCGCCGCCGAGATCCTCGCCGGCGACCCCGACGCCGTCTTCCTCGCCAACGGACCCGGAGACCCCGGCGCGCTCGACTACATCGTGCAGACGGTCAGGGAGCTGATCGGCCGGCGACCGGTGTACGGAATCTGCCTCGGTCACCAGCTCCTGTGCCGGGCCGTCGGCCTCGAGACGTACAAGCTTCCGTTCGGCCACCACGGCGCCAACCACCCGGTCAAGGACCTGACGACCGGCCGGGTCGAGATCACGAGCCAGAATCACGGCTTCGCGGTGCTCGGCCCGACCGGTGAGCGCACGATCGCGGGCGACGAGCCCGTTCGCTGGGAGACCGACTTCGGCGTCGCCGAGCTGACCCACATCAACCTGTATGACCGCACCGTCGAGGGCCTAGCGCTGCGGGACGTCGCCGGAGCCACGGTCCAGTACCACCCCGAGGCGGGTCCCGGCCCCCACGACGCGCTACACCTGTTCGACCGGTTCGTGGGCGAGATTGCGGAATTGGCTGGCGCCAATTCCGTTGGAGAATCGCCCAGGGGGCGATTCTCCGCGCGATCGGCTAGCGCCGACGAAGGAAGCTCCTGACCCATGCCGAGGCGCGATGACCTTCATAAGATCCTGCTGATCGGCTCGGGACCGATCGTCATCGGTCAGGCGGCGGAGTTCGACTACTCGGGCACCCAGGCGTGCAAGGTATTGCTGGAGGAGGGCTACGAGGTCGTGCTCGTGAACTCGAACCCGGCGACGATCATGACCGATCCCGAGGTCGCGACCACGACCTACATCGAGCCCCTGCTGCCGGGGCCGCTGGCGCAGGTGATCGAACGCGAGCGCCCGGATGCCCTGCTTCCGACCCTGGGCGGCCAGACCGCGCTGAACCTCGCCAAGGCCCTGCATGAGAACGGCACCCTCGCGCGCTACGGGGTCGAGGTGATCGGCGCGAACTACGACGCGATCGACCGCGCCGAGGATCGTGAGCGCTTCCGCGACACGATGACCGAGGCCGGGCTCAGGGTCCCGGTCAGCGCGATCGTGCACA
>Ga0302326_10023148_pt1 | contig 12677 bp, 13 predicted proteins | sample Palsa_T0_3_FD_202264 | JGI IMG/M metagenome (GOLD analysis project Ga0302326, IMG submission 202264) | Peat permafrost microbial communities from Stordalen Mire near Abisko, Sweden - Palsa_T0_3 | ecosystem: Environmental > Terrestrial > Soil > Palsa > Peat permafrost | place: Sweden: Abisko... | reverse complement strand
TCTGCAGAACTCCAACACCAAGAACCTGATTTTTAACGTGAATGCACTGATCGCCGACATCACGCGCTTCCTGACGCTCGAGCCGGGCGACGTTATCTCGACCGGCACTCCGAGCGGCGTCGGCTTCGTGCGCAAGCCGCCGGTTTTTCTGCTGGCGGGCGATCGCGTGAAAGTCGAAATCGCGAAGATCGGCGCGCTGGAAAACCCGGTCGTCGCGCCCTGACGCGGACGCAAAGTTATCGGGTATCGGCGGCCGCCTCTCCTAATCAGTTGATAACTTGATGGCTTGCGGATGGCTGCTGCCGACAATGTGAAGATCGCGCTGCTCCAGATGCGCTGCGAGGAAGACCCCGCGCGTAATCTGGAGCACGCGATCGACGCTATCGAAGATGCGGCCGCGCGCGGCGCGAAGATAATCTGCCTGCCAGAACTGTTCCGCTCACTTTATTTCTGCCAGACCGAAGACGCCGCGAAGTTTGATCTGGCCGAACCGGTTCCCGGACCGAGTACCGAGCGTATCGGTAAAGTGGCCGCGGCGCGCGGGGTTGTGATCATTGCGTCGCTGTTCGAACGTCGAGCCGCGGGGCTGTACCACAACACGGCGGTGGTTATCGATGCCGACGGCAAAATCGCCGGCATCTACCGCAAGATGCATATCCCGGACGATCCGCGTTACTACGAAAAGTTCTACTTCACACCCGGCGATCTAGACTTCACCGCGCATGCGACCGCGCAGGGCAAGCTCGGCGTCCTCGTATGCTGGGACCAGTGGTTTCCGGAGGCGGCGCGGCTTGTTTCGCTCGCGGGCGGGCTGACGATCTTTTATCCGACCGCCATCGGATGGGACCTAAAGGAAAAAGAAACTATGCGCCGGCGCCAGTACGACGCCTGGCAAACGGTGCAGCGCGGCCATGCGATCGCCAATGGCGTTTTCGTCGTGGCGGTCAACCGAGTCGGCGTGGAAGACGGTCTGCAGTTCTGGGGCGGGTCGTTCGTCGCCGATCCGTTTGGCGCGATAATCGGGCAGGCCGGATTCGAAGGCAAAGAGACGTTAATCGTCGATTGCGACATGGCGATTGTCGAGGAGACGCGGCGCAACTGGCCTTTTTTGCGCGACCGCCGGATTGACGCCTACGGCGATCTGACGCGTCGTTTTCGCAGTTGAGTTGATCGGCAATGCCGATTCCCGCGGAACATCGGCGCCGGATGGCGTCGTTTAGGATGCCGGCCGAATGGGAGCCGCATCGGGCGACCTACCTGGTCTGGCCGCATAATCACGACACCTGGCCGGGCAAATTCGAAGTCATCCCGCACGCCTATGCCGCGCTGGTCGCAGCGGTCGCCCGCTTCGAACCGGTTCGCCTGTTAATGGAAGATGAGGCCGCCGCCGATGAGGCTCGCAGGCTGATCACGGCCGCGGCGGGCGGCGATCATACCTCTCTATCGCGAATCGAATTCGTCCGCATACCGACCAACGATTCGTGGATCCGTGACTTCGGTCCAATATTCGTCAATCGGCGCGCCGGCGCCGCCGACGCCGCGGCGCAGATTGCGCTCGACTGGCGGTTCAACTCGTGGGGCGAAAAATACGGCCGCTACGATCTGGACGATGTCGCGCCTCATCGGCTGGCCGAACGCTACGGCTTCGAGGTGATCGAGTCAGGTATCGTGCTCGAAGGCGGCGCGATCGACGTCAACGGCGCAGGCGTCGTGATGACGACCGAAGCCTGCCTGCTTAATCCGAATCGCAATCCCACGCTCGACCGCACTACGATCGAGGACTACCTCAAGACCTACCTCGGCGCCTCGACGATTCTATGGTTGGGCGACGGTATCGCCGGCGACGACACCGACGGCCACGTCGACGATCTCGCGCGCTTCGTCAGCGCCGACACCGTCGTCACAGTCATCGAGCCGGACCCCGACGACGAGAACCATCTTCCGCTCGCCGACAACCTCGAACGCATCCGCGGCGCTCGTGGAGCCGACGGACGGCCGCTGCGGATCGAGACGATACCGATGCCGCCGCCGCTCTTTTACGACGACACGCGCCTGCCGGCGTCATATGCGAACTTCTACATCGTCAACGGCGGTATCGTAATGCCAACTTTCGAATGCCCCGGCGACGACATCGCGAAGGCAACACTCGCTCGGTTATTTCCCGGACGGGTGGTGGTTGGCGTGCCAGCGCGCGACCTCGTATGGGGACTCGGCACGGCGCATTGCCTGAGCCAGCAGCATCCCGCCGTCTGACTCGGTATTCGAGGGTTGCAACTCAATCTCGTAGTGACAAATAGTCGGTGATGAAACGACTTTACGGAGGACAGCATCATGGTGAAACTCTGCGTAATTTATGAGGGACGGCCGCAGAACGCGGACAAATTTGACTCCTACTATTTCGGCAACCATCTGCCGATCGTCGCGCGGATTCCCAAAGTGCGGCGTATCAATGTGAGTAAGTCGCGCAAGGCGGGCGACGACTTTTATCAAATCGCGGAGATTTTCTTCGACAACTCCGCCGATCTCGACGCCGGGCTGGCCTCGCCTGAGCGCGCAGCAGCCGCGCAGGATCGCCAGAACTTCCCGGCCTTCGAGGGAACTATCCGCTACGCGACTTTCGAGATTGCCGACTATCCGGTCAAAGGTTGAGCGCGCCGTGGCATCGCCAAAGCATCAAGTTCCCGCCGAAGATAAGGCTTTCAAGCGGCTGCTGAAAAAGGCCGCTGTCCATACGAGCGCAACGCTGGTCGAAAGCCTGCACGTCTACAGCGCCGCGCTGCCCTCGGCGATAAAGCCGGTTGATCCGCGTCTGTCGATTTGCGCGCCGGCATTTCCGGTCAGCACGCCGCCGGGCGACAACCTCGCGATCCATCAGGCGATCTACGCCGCCGCACCTGGCGACGTCCTGGTAGTCGATACCGGCGGACTCTACGAGGCCGGATACTGGGGCGACGTGATGACGCATGCGGCGCGCGCGCGGCGGCTCGGCGGCCTGGTGATCGACGGATCGATCCGCGACATCCGGGAGATTTCGACTTCGCGATTTCCGGTCTTCGCGCGCGGCGCCTGTATCCGCGGCACTACCAAGAAGGGCGGTGGCACGGTGGGCGAGCCGATTATGATCGGCGACACCAAGGTCACGCGCGGCGATCTCGTGGTGGGCGATCGAGACGGCGTGGTTATCATCCCGCGCGCCGAGGTTGCCCGCGTGCTCGAAGTGGCGACGGCTCGCGTCGATCGTGAAGCGCGGGCGATGAAGGAATTGTCGGCTGGCAAGGCCACCACCCTGGGTATGTACAAATGGCCGTCCGCATGAGCGCAGCCGGCCACTGGTAGACTTCAACTGGTGGAGATTTCTTCCGGGTCTGGTTTCTTCTAGTTGCCGAGCATCGTGATGAACGTGACCACGCCATTGCCCACCAAATCATAGGTTGGATCGATGATATGGCCGCCTGTGGTCGTGCGCGGGGCGGCAAGCAGCTTGGCGATATTGATCTTCGCGATATAGGTGCGCCCGAGGTTAATCAGGAGGCCGTAGGCAACTTTGGTGGTCGGACTGACATAGGCAGTCAGACCGTGAGGGTCAAGCGGCATCTCCCATTCAGCGCCGGACGGATCGTCGGGCATGTTTGCCGCTACCCAGTCCGTAACCGCCGGCGTGCCGGTGCCCGATGTCGTGGGCAATTGCAGAGCGCCGAAGCCGGTGGTTCCGAATTCGTCCTCGAGCAGTGCCAGATGCGAGTCAGGAGCGATCGCGACGCCGGTCATGCCGGCGGTGAAGAAGGTCTCAAAGTCAGGGAAATCCTGGAGTTGAGCGGGCGCCGTCCAGGTGCCATTGGCGCCGCCGGTACCCACGGTGAAAGTAGCCTTCGAGGTATCGACCACCATGATCTCAGTCGTGAACTCGGCCGTTCCGAGTGCGATTCCGGTCGAGCAGTCGATTGCGGCGGAGTCGAATTCTATATCGGTCGGATCGAAAATTGGCGGTGTGTTGAGGAAATCATAAACCAGCGGCGTTGCGCCTTTGTATGAATAGAGCTGGTATCCAGCCGGAAAGCCGGATTCATCTTCGCTGGCTGAGAGCAACAGATCGCGGGTCGGATCGAGGGCCGGGCTTTCCGAAATATTGGTGGTCTGGGCTTCGACCGGTGTGCCAAAGGTATTGCCGGTCAGATCAAGCTGCTGATAACCGCTCGTGATCCCGGCGGCGTCGGAATGGCCGTTGAGCGACGACGGCTCATTGCCGGGAGCCCGCACGGCGGTGCCTGTCGGAGTGGCGCTCGGCGACGGCTGTGTCGCGATACCGATAAAGGCCTGATTGGTCGCGGCGTTAGCCAGTACGTTGCAGTTCGTACAACTGCCGCCGCTCGAAAAGAACTCGCCCGATCCGGCACTCGTCAGCGTGGTCGTGAGGCTCGTACCGTTGATCAGGTAGACCTTGTTGTCGAGACCGACGCAGACGACTTCTTTGGTTTCGTCATTAGCCGAGCAAGCGATAATCGTGCTGGCGGTCGGAATGGTCACCAGCGGCAGCGAGGTCCCCTCGATCGGCACGACCTGAATGCCAGTCTCGATATCACCGGAAAAGTCGCCGTTGGGCACGTAAGCATCGACATCGGTCTTGGTGACCAGGACGCCGAGCGCGCCGGACGTTTGACACGAGTTGCGAACGGGGGCCGAAGTCGGGGTTGGCGAGGCGGTGACAGAATGCATGGATGCACAGCTTGCGCATGGATCGCATCCGGTGGTGTTCAGTCCGAGCCAGATGGCCACTGCTACGAGGCCGGCAATCGCTACTACGGCGGACTTGAGCGGCCATCGCCGCCGCCATGCGGACTGACGCTTATTCATGTCGGGTGTATCCATCGTCAACCGTCCGCCGCCGTCACGAATGTCGTGGCGATCGATTACTCAGCGACGAACGTTACGAGTCCGGCCGGCAGAGGCTCATTCACCACGTGACCGGTACGAGGCGCCGACAGCATCCCCTGCAAATCTACGATCGCGAGGAACGTGTTGTCCCCGTTGCCCAACACCGCGTAGGCCTTCTTATTGTTGGGACTGACGTACGCAGTGACCGTGTGAGGATCGAAGCCCTGACTCCATTCGTCGCCACCCGGAACGGCAGGCACGGTGAATGCCGCCCAGTCCGTAATGGCCGGCGTCCCAGTGCCCGAAGTGGACGGTAACTGGATAACACCCTCGAGGTTGCCGCCGAACTCACCCGTCACGACTCCCAGATGGGTGCCTGGGGCGACCGCAATACCGTCAGTTCCGGCCGCAAAGCCTTCGAAGTCTGGAATATTTTGAAGCTGCGCAGGAGCAGTCCAGGTGTTCGGAGTTCCAGTCTTGAAAGTCGCTTGCTTCAGATCGGCAATGTATACGTCGCCAGTACCCTCGACGGTGGACAGGGCAATGCCGGTCGTGCAGTCTTCGGCGGCGGAATCGAAAAACGGAGAGTCGGTTACGGCATTGTTATAGAGGACCGACTCCGCGCCAGCCGTGTCGAGGAGTTGATAATTACCCTGTTCGTTCGGGGACAATACGAGCTTGCGGACCGGATCGATGGACACATCCTCGGAGGTAAAGGCCCCGGCTGGGATTGGTGTTTCGAATACGGGTGGATCGACACCAAGATTAAGGAATTGGAATGCGCCGGGTCCGCCGGTGGACGTACCAATCGTCAGCAGCGCCAACTTCGTACTGGAATCGACAACAACACCGCAGGTGTTGCAATCGCCACCCGAGAAGCCCTCCGTGCCGTCGGCCGCATCGCTGACGGTGGTGTTCAGAGTCGTCCCCGAGATCAGGTAGGCGTCGGTGCCGTTGGTGACGCAGACCGTTTCACCGGTATCCGAGTTGGACGAGCAGGAATTGACCGCATCGGTGGTCGCGATCAAGGTTGGCGGCGGGAGTGCGTCGGGCTCGGCCGCTCCCACGCCAGCACTGGTCTCGATCGGCACCACGTTAACGCCGGTCACGCCACTTTCCCAGTTTCCCTGCGGCACATAAGCAGTCACGTTGGTGCCTTGTACGAGTACGCCGGTCGAACTGGAGGGCAGGCACGCATTCGGTGCCGCGGTTGCGGTCGAGGTCGGAAAGGCCGTGGCGGTATGGCTGGTCGAACAGCTTGCGCAAGGATCGCAGCCGGAAGTGTTCAGTCCGAGCCAGATGGCAACTGCCACGAGTCCGGCGATCGCCAGTACGGCGGACTTGAGCGGCAACCGCCGCCGCCATTGGGGCCGAGGCTGACGCTTCATCAAGTCAGGTGTTTCCATTAACCGTCCGCCGGCCTCCATCCGCCGTTCATTCGAGCCAACTGAATTGCTTGTAAATTGCTATCTGGCCGTATTGATCGGCGCTGCCATAGCCGCCCTGCACGTCGGCGCCGAGCCGCCACGGCCGATAGTAAACGCCCAGATCGGGTCCGCCCTGTCCGGCGACGCCCGAGACAAAGCCCCCGCCGTAGATCGCACCGCCGCCGCCGGCCGTGAAGAGGAAGTTTTCCGTCGATCCAACCACGGTGCGGATATCGATCGAGCTGCTGGTCACGCTGTTCTGAAAGTTGTGCACCGTGCTCGTCATGAAACTGATCGGATGGTAACTGTGGACGAAGAGCCAAGTCGAAAAATCGCCCTCGATAGTGGCGGCATCGCTATTGCCAACGTCCTTGCCGCCGAGCAGATACAAATGCGTCAAAGGGGTGATTAGAAAATCGAGACCGCCCTGAAAGCGCCCGAAGTTGAGCCGCGATGAGACCGGGCCGCCGGGATCGAGTGGATTGGCAAAGCCTTCGCCTTCCCAGAGCTCATAGCCCGTGATGCGGCCGACGAGTCCGAGATATCGCGTCAGAGTCTGCTCGCCCTGAAATCCTTCCTGCGCGGTGCCGTATTTATTGCTGCCAAAGCCGCCGCCAAAGACAATCAGATCGAAGCGGCCGGGATCGGCGAGCGAGAAGAAACCGGGATAGGGCGTGCTCATCGACGACATGACGCCGTAAGGCGCCTGCGCCCGCGCCGGCATTGCGATCATCAGCATCATGATCGCGGCCGCTACGCCGACCGCATTACGGAGGACCTTCATGCCTTTTTCTGTGCTCATAGCGGCATGCACCTCACATCTTCCCCGATGAGCATGCGGGACAGACTGGACAAGCTGGAGGTGGAGCACCTCCGGCGCCCGGTTGCGCACCGCTGTAGCCGCGGGCGGCGCCGCTACCGGTTCCATCGCCAGCCAGTCCGAGAGGACCCGGCGGCAGGGGCGGTTCACCGGCGCAGACCACCGTTTCGTAGCCCGGGCTGACGAGGACTCCACCGCCAGCGCCGTTGGCGTTGCTCACGCCCACCTCGCCGTCGAGAACTCCGACGTCACTTGATGGCCGATCACCGCACACGGGACTCGCGGAGGCATAGCTGACATTGAAACGCGTACCCCGGACACCGGCGATCGCGTTGGGCGTATTCACCTGAAACGTCGGCGCGCCGCTGCCGCTAATCGCGGAGCTGACTGCCGCATAGAGGCGGCCGGTCAGCAATCCGACCTTGGTGCTCTGCCGTACGCCGCTTGGTCCGATCACCTGCTCATTAATGACCAGCGTACTCATCTCAGACAGAGACAAGGTGCTGCCATCGTTCAATCGAACCGTAAGATGTGAGTCGGCGGCTGTCGTCAGGCTGTCGTGCAAATCGACCGGCATCGCGCTCGTGACGGGGCTCGTCGCACCGGCACGAGTTATCTGCGCAGAACCCGTCAACTCGGTGATCGACCCTACGACCGTTTGCGCATGCGCCGCGGCGGATAGCAGCATCGCCACCAGAACCAACGGCACAACACGTATCGGGAAGCGACAGATTTTGATGATTTTCACTTTAGTCCGGCCTGGAACCACACGAATAGCGTCGGTCGCCTTGCTCACCTTGTAAATCGGCCAATCCTTGCCAAAACGTGCCTAGGCGGGTCGAGTTATACCCAACTCGATTCTCATTATCAATTATCGCAGCGATCTTTATTTCAATTTGAAAAGCCCCCTCCCTGATGAACTTCGGTCAGCCTGGCTGTCTCAAAGTCGAGAAAAACGCCTTAGCCTCATAATACGAGGGATAATGACATGCTTGCGGCCGACTCGCCGGCCTCTCGCGATCGGCCCACTCTTGACGGCAGGAGAGGTGTTCAATAATTGAGAACCGTCGCTGACAGTCGGCGTCTATCGAGATCTCGCGAGATCTCGCGAGATTCTCGCCGAACCTTATCGCCGGACTTCTCGCAGCCGGGGCGCTCTGTGGCTCACGTCATCGCCAACACATCATCGGAGTCCAAAGTCTCGCCGGTCGCCGCCCGGCGCGCAAAATCGCCGCGTACGCTACCAACCCGGGCGATTCGACTGATGCTGCTCGGCGCGGCTCTCGCTTTGCTGCCCGGACGCGCGTGGTGCCAGTGTCGCGGCACGCCGCGGCCCAAGTACTACATGCCCGACCCCGCGGCGGCGCGAGTCGTCACGATCGCCAATGCCGGACCGGCGGCGCTACATATAATCGTGATTACGCAGGCGGTGGCGGAAAAAGAGGATGAGGGCGGTGCGAAAAGTTGCGAGATCTACGCTTTCAATCCGTCTTTTTTTGCGGTCTACGAGAACGAGCCAACCCTGATAAGCTTCCGCAACTACCAGGCTGACGATGATCACAACTTTCTCCTGCTCGATCCCGATTCGCATCCCCTGATGCTTTTGCGGCTGCCCGCGCTGCATGAAACTTCGTACCTTTTCACGTTCCATCGCGAGGGTCTTTTCAATTTTCATTGCACGCTGCATCCACCCGAGATGAACGGCCAAATCCTCGTACTGCCGGCGCGAAATCAAAGCGCCACTACGGCGCAAAACGAAAAAAAGAACTGACGGCGAGCGAATATCCAACTTCGGGGGCGACCGCTTACCCCGATGAAATCGCGCCGCCACAGGAGTGATCGTCGATGAAGGCGCACCTATTGATGGCAACCGTTGTCGCGGTGATCGCGAGCGGCTTGTTCGCTCCGAATCCTTACGCCCTTCACGCCCAGAGCGTTCCGCTGCCGGACTGTCGCGTATGGGGCCGTCAGCTTGAAGAGGAATACATCATCGATCAGATGACCGACAAAAACGCCGAGGCGGCAAGCGAACTGGCGCCCGGCTTCCAGTCCGTGCGTCCCGACGGCATCCGCGACCGCGCCGGCGAGATACCGCTGGTCGAGGCTCCGAAGAAAGGGCTGCCCGGCGCGATTCATGCGTACAAGGTGACGTACAGCGGCAATGTAGCAATCCTTACGTACAAGATTCGTCGACATCCAGCCGGTGGCAATCGCGCCATCCAGAACTACGGGGTGCTCAGCGTATGGAAGCCAACCGCGGGCGGATGGCAGTGTATCGCGCGCTCCGAAACACCCCTGTCATAGCCTGCCCTACTTCAACCCGTGGTTCCCTCATCGGACGCTGCAGCCGATCCAGACCGCCCTGGCTTTCGAGCTGTCACTTGTAGGCGACGATTCCTCCTATTGACCTCGCTGGGCCATTTCGATATTGAGAATCATTCTCGATATCCTTAACCGCTGATGAGATGGCGCCAACTCGGCGCGTTCGGCAATTTTAATGAAAGTAAAACCACCCTGCCGGCGGCAGACTATCGGATCCAGCGGATCCTTCCGCGTCGAGTTGTGCGGCTGCGGCGCGATCCATTTGACGATCGGCTTCGTTACGATGCGCCTCGATCCGGGTGCGTACCGCGAGCTGATGCACGCGATAAATGAAGGTGGCAACGCACTCGAGGCGCGCATCGAGTCATTACTGCACTGATAGATCGCACTGATTCGTCTAGGGCTCGCCGCGGCGGTTTGCCTTAAAAGGTCCAATCCCTTGCGATACGCCCTGCCAGGTCCGATCATTGTGGCAAATGCGGATGCCGGTCCATTTGAAACCGGATCGTCGATCCGCGCACGCCGCTTGGGGAGGAAACAACGATGGCTGATCTTTCGGGACTCGATATAACCGCGATCAAAACGATGCTGGATCGCGATGCGATCTTTGACCTGGTGCGTCTCGAGCGCCTGTGGCGCGACCAGTGCGAATGGGAAAAGCTCGACGCGTCATATACCGACGACGGTTTCGTGCGCGTCTCATGGTTCGAAGGCAGCGCCCATGAGTTCGTCCGCCGCTCGCGCGAAATGTTCAACACGGGGACGCTCAGCAAGCACTTGATTCTTCCGACCTTGCTGCGCATCGAGGGCGATCGCGCGCTGGCCGAGAGCTATGGCCAGGTGCAGATTCGCGGAAAGCTCGAAGGCGTCGAATACGACCTGGTATCTCATTGCCGGTTTCTGTCCCGGGTGGCGCGCACGCGGGCCGGATGGCGGCTCGGATCGTTCGACGCAATCTATATTCGGGACAACGTCACGGCCGTGTATCCGTCGGAACGCCTGCCGATAACCGCGGATACCGTCGCGAAGTACCGATCCTCGTATCGCTTCATTTCCTATCTGCTCGGCGCCCGCTATCCGGTCAGCCAGGAATTGCCCGGCGACGATCGTCCGGACCTGGTCGAGAAGCTCTACAAAGAGGGTGAGGCCTGGCTGCATAATCGCGGTTGATTCGGCGGCTGAGTCCGCGCGGCAATCGCCGGAATAGAGAACGCCGGCGCAAAAAAACCGGCGCGCCCAAACGGGCGCGCCGGCGTATCGAGCATCTCCGATTAAGTCGCGGCTAACGCATGATTTCCGCCAATCCGCGCACGCTCGCAAAGCGCACCGGGTCGGTGTAATCGACGCCGCCGAGGCTCACGCAATCCTGGTTGGCCTTGACCGCTCCGTCACCGCCAGACAGCTTCACATGACTGATGTGCTGGTTCTGCAGGTCGAGCATGATTCCGGAGCCATCGTTGGTCCAGCGCATGCCTTCGCCGGGAACCGAAATCAGACCCTGCGGATCGTAGTCGATCTTCCAAAGCTTGCCGGCCTCATCGAACAAATCGGCCCAAATTGACTGATAGACTTCCTTGTCGCAGTAGAGCAACCGACTGCCGTAGCAATATCCGGCTTTCTCCGACGCTACGCGCTGCACGTTGATTTCCCATGAAGGTCGCACCTGCCAGTTGCCGACGGCGGGCTTGGGCAGATACAGCGGCCGCACGAAATTGGCGTCGTCAATCGACGCCTTGGCGTTTGGTTCCGGCATCTCGAGAACGTTGCGATCCGCTACGAACTGGGCGTCGAAACGCGTCGGATTGCCGTTAAAGGCGCCGTGGCGCGTGTCGTCATTGGTGAAGTCGGATCCGACTGCCGGGCTGCATCGCGCCGCAGTCGACAGCCGTAGCGAACGGCGCAACGCGGGCACGAAAATGTAGGTATCTTCGGACTTGGTCATATCGGAGTAATAGAGCGTCAGCACTGCCGTGTAACGCGCCTGCTCCGGTTCCATGACTTCGATGATCTCCGTGTAATAGGTGCCCGGATAGTTCGGATCATCAATTGTAATTCCAGCGTCGCCACGATGGCTGAACAGATGCTGCACGAAAAAGAACTGGTTATGCGTTACGTTGCCGAATCGATCTTCGAAAGTGAATCCGCAAGTGTCGGCGCATAGAACGTAGGGCGCGTACGCGTACCAGTCATCCACGAGCACCTTCCATCCCTTCAATGGCTCCTGCGGATTGGGGAATGGAATTCCGCCGACGTAACCCTCCAAAGTATGGCGGCCATCAGGAAGAGTTACGATCTTGACCTGTGAGGCATATTTCTCGGTCTGCTCCAGGTAGGTGGGCGACGGCGCGTAATGCTTGGTCGGATCGATCACCATCTGGTAATCCGACGGAAACGTCCATTTGCCAGTCGACGCATAGAGCGCCTTCAAACCATCGGTCATGAACTGCTGATACTTCTGCCAGTTCTGTGGCGTTATAACCGTGCCGGCGGGAACAAAATCTTCGGAGTCCCCTGCCGTCCATCCGGTCGCCGCAAAACACGCGAGGAATAATCCCGCGGTGGCCAACCCCACTAAAAAACGCATGTGCTTCTTCATCGTACTGTACTTCCCCGTTACCTCTTAACCTGTCCGGTAGGATTTAGCGTTCCGTAATGAATCAAACGCTATCCCATAACATAGGTGAATGGAATATGAAAAGCGTCACTCAGACCAGCAAACGATCAGGTTGGATCAGGCTGGAAACGCAGCAGTTACCATGCCAGCGCGAAATCATTAGCGTTCTTGCGACTCAATTTCTGTCCCGGGCGAAAGCAGGTTCAGTGTCGTTGCTCAATTCATGAGTAATTGATTTTCTGACGTGGATTTTTGATGATTTAGCCAACGGGCGATTACTAGACACGTTTACTTTGCCTATCCATCGGAATGGATTCCGCAACAGATTGCAATCCGCACGAGCAACCCTTCCAAACTCTGGTTCGTACGCTGCCGGAAGGCGCTATTAAATGCCGATCAATAACAGTTCTTAATGATGACCTCGCACACTTATTAGTGGATTTCATGCGATATCCACAGTCGCCGCGAGGATCATTTATTCGAGGACCTTTCGCCCCCTCTTCCCAGCCGCACCCGATCGGTAATAAATAGATGCACGTGCGTGAATAAGGAGGTTAGCTGCAATGGCTCAGGGCTTCGATACCGTAATAAAGGGCGGTCGCGTCGTCGATCCCGCGCAGAG
>Ga0302326_10023146_pt1 | contig 12677 bp, 10 predicted proteins | sample Palsa_T0_3_FD_202264 | JGI IMG/M metagenome (GOLD analysis project Ga0302326, IMG submission 202264) | Peat permafrost microbial communities from Stordalen Mire near Abisko, Sweden - Palsa_T0_3 | ecosystem: Environmental > Terrestrial > Soil > Palsa > Peat permafrost | place: Sweden: Abisko... | reverse complement strand
CGAAACGCCGGCCCGTTGAAGCGCCGCTGGTGGAGAATTTCAGCTTGGCGGAACGGTCGGCTCTTCCGGCTCAAATCGCGAGGCTGGTGGCGATTGCCAAGGATGTGGGGATTAAGAAATTTTATTTCCCCGTCCCCTACCTGGAGGAGGCCATCAGGCAGTTTCCGCGCGCCAGCGGTTCGCTTGATATCGGCCAGCTTCGGACCCTGGCGGAGACGGCGCTGGCCATGGGGAATGACAAGTTCGCTTACGCCGTTTCGGCGGAAGGTCTCAGCCGGGGAGGGGACGCGGAAGCGCGGTTTCTAGTGTTGCGCGCGCGGTCGATGCCCGAGAGGCAGGCTGATCGCCACGTGATTTGCGCCGCCGCTGCGGCCGAGCTGGCGCGCTCGCATCGGGATATGGAAACCATCGGCGAAGCTGTCGACCTGGTTCGCGGCGTCGTCGACTCCGACCCCTTCACTCTGACGCTCGATCAGGCCCGCGAAGTGGTGCGGAAGGAAATAGCGGCGTCCGATTATCCCGGCGGCAATAGCCGCGGTCCCGATTACTCCGCCCTGTTGCCGGGCAAGTTGTGCAATTGCCCCGAGTGCCGCCGCGCACGCGGCGAAATGCCAAGCCCCTTCGACGATGACGACTTCGACGAGAAGGATTTTGACGACGAAGATTTTAGCGACGAGAAGATGGAGAGGATGTTCAACGAGCGGGTTCCTGAGGGCATGCCGCCCGAGTTGGCCCAGATGTTGTTCGAAGTCCTGAAGGAAGGCTACCGCAACGGCTTATCTCCCGATGAGATTCTGGAGGGCTTGGAGGACATGGGGGGTTTTGGCGGTAGTTCTCGCGGCAAAGGAAAGAAGGGCAAGCGGACGTGACAGACCCTAGAGAGGTGTTAGGCGTTTCGCCGAATGCCGGGGAAGAGGAGATCCGCGCCGCCTATCTCCGCAAGGTGAAAGAATACCCGCCAGACCAGGCGCCCGAGGAATTCGAAAAAGTTCGCAACGCGTTTGAAACTCTGCGCGACCCCCGCAAGCGCACGCTGGCCATGTTGCATGCATCCGACCCTGGCGCGCCGCTGACGTCTATGCTGGATGGCCGCGCGCCGCGGCGGCTGTTCGCGGGCCCGCAGCCCTGGCGCGAGGTGTTGAAGGCTAAATGACGGCGCAGATGACCCGGGACGAGATTCTGCGCCGGCTGGAGCAATTAGTCGATTCGGTATGGGCCGATGAGGCGCCGCCCGACGGAGTCGACCCCGAGATTCTTTCCGCCGTCGCGGGCGCTGAGGAGACGGAAGCGGACCGGCGCTGCGATTCCTATTCTTTGTGGGCTGCCGTGACTGCTCTGACGCAGGAGGTCAAGCTGCAGGGCAGGGCTTTCCTGGAATTGAATCGTACGCTGGAAGCGCAGACCAGCCGCCTGCTTGAGGAGGTCCGCGCCGCGCATGCGGAGCGTGAGCGCAATCTGCAGCGCGAGGCCGAGCGCCGTTGCCGCAGGGAGGCGCTGAGCGCGCTGATCGATTTGCGCGACCGGCTGGGCCGCGGGCGCGAATCGGCGCGGGCGCGCGAGGCGGAAGCGCAAAAGGCCGCGAAGGCCGGTTGGCTCAAACGCGCGTTTGCGCCGCCGGACCGGAATGCCGCGGAGACTATCGACGCATTAGTCAGAGGCTACGAGCTGGGCGTCGAGCGCCTCGATCAAACGCTCGGCGAGTTCCAGGCGCGGGAGATCCGTTGTGAAGGAGAGATGTTCGATCCGCGGCGGATGAATGCGATTGACAGCGAGGAGACGTCCATCGTCCCCGAAGGCGTCGTGCTTGAAGTCTATCGGAGCGGATACGAATGGAACGGCGAGGTGTTTCGTCCGGCGCAGGTCAAGGTCTCCCGCGCCCCTGCGGCGGCCAAAAAAAAGGAATGATCTAATCATATAATGAGCGGGCTAGAATGAACGGGCTAGAATGAACGATCCAGGCGAACTAATAGTTGGCATCGATTTAGGCACCACTAATTCCGAGGTGGCCGCGTTTGTGGACGGGCAAGTCAGGGTGCTGGGACCAGCGGACCGGCAGATATTGCCGTCCTGCATCGGGTTCTCCGCATCCGGCGAGCTGTTGGTGGGCGAGGCGGCGCGCAACCAGCAGGCGCTCTATCCCGAGCGCACAGTGCGAAGCATCAAGCGACGCATGGGGAGCCCCGAAACCGTGATGGTGGGCGGCCGTAATTTCACGCCGCCGGAGATCTCCGCGCTGATTCTGCGCGAGCTGGCGGAATGGGCGCGCGCGTCCCTGGGCGAACTGCCGCAGAAGGCCGTCATCACCGTGCCGGCCTACTTTTCCGACGCTCAGCGAAGCGCCACGCGGGAAGCCGGAGCGTTGGCTGGTCTGGAAGTTGTGCGCATCTTGAATGAGCCCACCGCCGCCAGCCTGGCGTACGGCTACGGCGACGGATCGCGCCACACCGCACTCATCTACGACTTGGGCGGCGGCACCTTCGACGTCTCGGTGGTGACGGTGGAAGGCGATGTCACGGAGGTGCTCGCAAGCCACGGCAACAATCGCCTGGGCGGAGACGATTTCGACGACCTTCTGGCCGCGCGCCTGATGGACGAGTTTCAGAAGCAGCATGGCGTCGATCTGCGCAAAGGGTATCCGGCTGCGCACGCGCGCCTCCGGTGGGTCGCGGAAGAGACCAAGAAGAAGCTGAGCTTTGAGCCCTACGTCACCATTCGGGAAGATGCGGTCATCGAGGCCGGCGGCAAGCCGCTGCATCTCGAGATGGAAGTTTCGCGCTCCGAATACGAAGAGATGATCCACCCGCTGGTGGAATCGACGCTCGACAGCGTGTCGAAGGCGCTGCAGGATTCCGGCAAGGGGCCAAGCGACATGGATGCGGTTCTGTTGGTTGGAGGTTCGGTAAGGACGCCGCTGGTGTTCAATATGCTCGCCGACCGCATCGGCCTCGAGCCGCGTGGGGACGTGCATCCCGACCTTTGCGTGGCCCTGGGCGCGGGCGTGATGGCGTCGCGTTTGTCGGGGCATGGCGTAGGGCGCGTACTGGTGGATGTTTCTCCATATTCATTTGGCATTTCGTTTCTGGGGGAGCGCGGCGGCGTCCCGTATCCGCATTGTTATAAGCCGATCATCCGGAGGAATACGCCGCTGCCGCTGACGCGCACCGAGCAGTACGTGACCAGCTATTCCTTTCAGACGGAAGTCGACCTGCATATCTATCAGGGAGAAGACGACGACGCGCTCAAGAACATTCTGGTGGGTGACTTTCGTATCGAGGGCTTGAACGGTCTGCCTGGCCCCAACGAAATCCTCTGCCGGATGCGTCTCGACCTGGATGGCATTCTGGAGGTCGCGGCGGTCGAAAAGCGCACTGGCAAATCGAAACAGATTACCATTGCTAACGCGCTGGCGGCGAAGAGTCCCGAGGAGATTGCGGCCGCCCGGAAACGGAGTCAGGAGCTTTTTGAATCGCGCAGCGAGAGAGTCGACGAGAGCGAAGAAGACTACGAAGAGATTGAGGCGGAGGAGGGAATCATCGAAGGGGAATTTGCCGCCGCGGCTTCTTTGCCGGGCGAGCCGGAGGCGGCGGATCTGGTGGAAAGGTCGCGCAAACTGCTCGACAAGATGCACCAGGACGATCGCGAAGAAGCCATCGACCTGCATGAACGCATTGGGGCCGCGGTCGAATCCGGGGATGCGCCGGCGCTGGCTGAGGCTTCGCGGGCCCTGAAGGAACTGTTGTTCTTCATGGAAGGCCGGGCGAATTGACAGAGGTGGGCCGCTGTCCGGTTTGCCTGGCGCGGTTCCGCGGCGCCAGGGTGTGCTCGCGGTGCGGCGCGGACCTGGAACCCCTGATGATTCTGGCAGTGAAGTCCTGGAGATTGCGGGCGGCGTCGCGGGCGGCAATGGGCGCGGGGCAATTCGAACAGGCGCTCGAGTTGGCGGAGCAGGCCCAGGAGGCGCAGCGGACGGCTGGGGGAAAGGCTCTGCAGGTGGTGACTGAGTTGTTGGGTAAGTACACGGAGCCGTTGCAGTGAAGAGTATTCCGAGCATTCCCCGCCGCCCGAAAGCTGGCTGCGCGATGAGGTGAATTGTGGCGCACGCACGAATGCATGCCGCGTTCCTTATAGCTCTAGCTTAGTCTTAATACACCGTTTCAGAAGTTCGTCAACGTATCGAAACACCGCTTGCTGACGCGCGCGGCTCTGATCGGAGCCGCGACTGTATTTTTGAAACCACGTACTTAGCTATAGCCGTTCCAGCCGTGTTTGGGAGTCGCCGAATTGCTCCAGCTTAATCCCAAAACGATCCATCAGCGACAGGTATAAGCTGCACATCTTGCGGTTGTCCACGCCCGCATCGAGATAACTCAGCGTACGTCCGGTTTCGAGCGTGCCTCCCAGTCCGCCGGCAAGCACTAGCGGCAATCTGAAGTTGTCGTGCTTGCGGCCAATCCATAGATTGGAAAGGAACATCAGGCAGGTGTTGTCGAGCACCGTGCCGTCGCCTTCCTTCATGCTGTCCAGCTTGGATGCCAGGTAGGCATACTGACTCACATGGAAACGGGCGATGCGCTCATATCCATCCGAGTTATTGTTGTGAGAGGCGGCGTGGTGCCCTTCCTTGACATCTAGGAAAGGATAATACATCGCCGAAAGGTCGCGGGAGATAATCAGCGAGGCGACGCGGGTCTTGTTGGTCTGAAACGCGAGGGCAATGATATCGCACATCAGGCGCGAGTGTTCGCGCAGATCTTCGGGCAACCCGTTCGCGGGCCGGTCCATGGTGGATGCCACCGTGTTTTTGGCCTTGGCTGCGTCGTCCGCCTGATCTTTGCTCTTGCGCGTTCCTTCGACGCGCTTCTCGACTTCGCGTACGCTGGTCAGGTATTCATCGAGCTTACTCTTATCACCGGAGCTGATCTTGCGGGTGAGTTCTTCGGTGCGGCCTCTCACGCGGTCGAGGATGCTGATGTTCTGCAGGCTGCCACGGTTGTCAAAAAGGTTGTCCCACGCCAGAGAAGGGTAAACCTCCACCGGGACGGGTGAATCCGGACTCTGCCAGGAAATGTGGGAACTGTAGGCCAGAGAGAAATTCGACTCATGGTAGCCCGTCATGGGCTGATCGCAAGCCAGAACAATGCTGGACTGCGGTGTGTCTTCGCCCAAGCGATTGGCGATCATCTGATCGATGCTGATGCCGGAGTGGATGATGGCGCCTTTCGAAATGTGCGCGCCCGACAGCAGGCTTCCGGTTTGTCCGGGGTGAATGCCCTGGCCGGTCAGCGCCTTGACGAAGAGGCCGTCGATCACATTGATCTTCTGCTTCAACGGCTCCAGCGGCTGCAGCGTTTTGCTGAGCTTCATGGCCGCGCCCGCGCCTTCGGCGCTCCAATGATCCTCATTGACGCCGCACCCCAGGAAAACAACGCCGAAGCGTTTGGGGAATGCGGCCGGCGATGGAGTGTCGGCGAAAGCGTCAAGCGACTGAAGCCAAGGCAAGGCCATGGTGCAGCCGGCTCCACGAAGTATAGCGCGGCGGGACATGCGAAGCGCGGAGTTCTTTGTCGATCGGGCCATTCCTAATGTTACCTCCTGGATTGCGATTCAAGCGTTTCGCGCGAATCCGGATTTCGCGCTTTCAGGAACTGCGGGCTGGCGACGATAGTCTCCACCAGCCAATCAAACCGATACTCTTTCGCCGGAAGCTTGGTTTCCATGCGGTCGATCAGGGATTCGTCGGAAAGCTGAAGCGACCGGTTCAAAGCGTAGGAAAGCAATTTACGACTGAGATTATCCACGAACCCCGGTTGCCGATGCTCGCGGATGTAGGCTTCGACGCCTTCAAGCCCGGCGCCTTGGCTGCCGCCGGGAAAATCCGCGTTGGTATCGACCGGACGTCCAGCCAGATCTTTGGTCCGCGTCTCACCCACCGGTCCGTAGCCTTCGAACACCAGACCGAAGGAGTCAAACTTCGCATGACAGGCAGCGCACACTGGGTTCGAACGATGTTTGGCCAGCATTTCGCGGATGAGCAAATCCGACTTGGCTTCGTCCGCCGGCAATTCGGGCACAACGGGCGGCGGGGGAGGGATGATTTCGCCCAGCAGACGATGAACCACCCAGTATCCACGCTTCACCGGGCTGGTTCGAAGGCCGGGCGAATTCTGGGTGAGGAAGACGGACATGGGTATCAGGCCGCCTCGCTGGTATTTATCGGCATCGTCCACCCTAACCCAGGTATCCGGATTGCCTTTGGCGTCACTCCCGCCGATCGGCGGCATACCGTAATGCGCGGCCAAGACGGGATTCACAAAGGTGTAGTGGCCATACAGCATGTCGAGCACAGAGCGATCGTTACGGATGACATCTTCGATAAACCGGACCGGCTCCTGAAACATCGCCTCGCGCAAATCGTTATTAAAGGTGGGAAAACGCTGACGATCGACCGAATTGTTGGTTTCAAAGTGGCGGAAATCGAGCCAGTTGCCGCCGAATTCGGTAGCGAGTCCCCGCACTCGTTCGTCCGCCAGCATCCGGCGAGTCTGCTCCAGCAAGACCTCCGATTTCTGCAGATCTCCCGCCGCCGCGTGCCGCAATAGCTCGTCGTCGGGCATGCTGGACCAGAGGAAGTAGCTCAACCGGCTGGCCAGAGCGTACGCGGAGATGGGCCGGCCTGTAACGGAGTTTTTCAAGGCGGCCGCGTGAATGGACGATGCGGAAGCGATGCCTGGATCGAGCAGATCGATGCGGTAGAGAAAATCGGGCGACATCAGGACGGCGACAATGGAATTGCGGATGGCGTCTTCATGCGACAAGGCGTTCTTTTCCCGGAGCGTGTGATAGTAAGCCAACAAATCGTCGCGCTCCTGTTTGGTAAGCGGGCGTCGATAGGCGCGCTCGGCGAATCGGAAAAAGGCCTCGAGATGCTTCGGCTCGGCGTCCGTCCGCTCCTTTTCCACAGCGCGGAGCGTGGCGTTCACGCGATCGAAGTGGTCGCGAATGGCCTCGGGGGCGATGGGGTCATTCTTCAGGTTCGCTGCGGCTTTGGCCAGATAAGCATCCCGCATGGCCGCAATGACGGCGGCGTCGGTGATCTCATGGTCGAGCGGGCGCTCACTGCCAGACTCGGCGCCCTTGCCTTGAACCTCGCCGCTCTGATTGACGAAGTACTGAACCCAGGTGCGGGCCGTGTAGTTGGCGATGAAGTCAAATTCGTCCCAGAGGCGGTTGAGATCATGCTGACCTTTTTCGTCGAGGATCAACTCCATAAGCGGAGTATCGTCGCGGAAATAGCCCATGGTGTTGTGGTAACTGGCGCTCAGGAGACGTCCCTTGTCCTCCGAATCGTCGGGGAAGTAGCGGCCGCGCTCGCTGACGTAGAACACGTCCGGGAAAACGGAAGCGAAGCGCGCGAATGCGGCTTCATAACGGCCGCGCTCAGCGGCAGGAACCACCAGGTCGAGATCGCCGGCGCGGGCTTTTGCCGAGAGAGCGGCCCAGCGTGGAGCCGCTTCCTGGTGAAGCCCGGGATATTTGGGGATTTCGGGCACTAAGGGGGGCGGGTCGGTATCGTTGAGCAGATCCTTGGGATCGCTATCGCGGCGGTGCGCGGCGAATTCTCGCAGCTTCCAATTCAGCAGGGGCTGCGATCCGGCGGGCAATCCTCTCACCAGTGGCGCGGCGAACTGCATCGCCGTATGGGTGCGGATCTTGACCACGAAATCGCGCATCTCGACGCACTTCGCGCGCAGGACATCCGGCTTGCTTGCGCCAGGTGGATTTGTGGCAGCTGAATTTGTGGCAGCTGGATTTGTGTCCGGCTCCGGCAAAGCGCGCCACATTCCCTGCAGCTTGGCTATTGGACCAACCTCCGAACCGGCCGGATCCCTCTCCTCCAGAATCTGCCAGACCATGGGTAGATACTTCGCGCTCACCTTCGATTCGGCTGCGACGGAGGCCAGCGTGGCGTGCGGTTTTCCGAGCGCGGCGCGATGTTTGAAGCGCCATGCGGCCTGGAAATAATCCGCATAATCGGTAGGTTGCCGGAAGTAGAAGTTCACGATGCGCTGGATAGCATACTTATCGCGATCGGTCTCGACCAGCATCGGATACGGCGCGAAGTCAATGCCATCGGGCGTCAGGACCATATGATCGGCGACGCCGCGCGCGGCCAGTAGGTATTTATTCAGCAACGCGGGCGACATGGTCAGTGATTCGCCCGAGTTGTCGAAACCCGCAGGGTTGGCCGGATCCACGGGAAACTCACGCGTGGGCTGCATGTCCTGGGCGGTGAGGTCGCGGATGGTGTAGTTGTATTCAGCGTTGCTCAGCCGGCGCGGCAACACCACGCCCGGATCGCCAGCGCTCTTCCGCAGCTCTTCCGCACGTAGGGCCTGAATCCAGTCGATCACATGCTGACGGGCTTCAGCTGGCGGGGGCGGTATCGGCTTGGGCGGCATCTCTTGCGCCGTAAGTCTCTGCAGCACGAGCGCCCAGCGGGGATAATCGCGGGTCACCATTTCGAGGGTGGTGTAGGCCTTGAGATCGAACTGCGCGGCGGGCGTTTGGCCGCTATGGCATCCGATGCAATACTGCGCAACGAAAGGCTTCACGGTCTGTTCGAACTGCCTTTCCAGCGCGGGAGTGGCGGCAGTTGCCGCGGGAATAGCGGCTACGGCCAGGATGACGGGTAAGGCACGAAGGTGCATAAAGAAACTCATCATCTATCCCTTCTATGATACAGGATTTCAGTGAATGGTTACCGTAAAAGGTGGGGTGGTTAAACGTTTTCGGGATTTTACTCGCTCGACTGCGGCAAGGCGCCATGCGCATGCGGGTTTGCGACCCGATTCCCGTGGGCGATTTTGGCGGGCTCGAGAAAGTTTGGAACGAAGCCAAATTCGCGGGAGGCCAATATTCACAATAGGTTAGGAGGGAGACGAGCCAAGCTAGCGGCGGACGGAATCGAGTGGGGACCCGGAGCGCGGCCGACCATGTGGCCGGGCTAAAGAGCGATGAGGTTGCGAATGTCTCTCGGGAAACGGCGCTACCGCTGGGTTAATCCCGTCGCACTCGTTCTGGGGCCCGCGCCTTGGTGCTAAAAAGTCATCATGACGACCGCTATGAGTCCCATCCTCGCTAAGTTCCGCGCCGCCCTTGATGCCATCTACGGCGAGCGCATTGAGCGGTCGTCTTTGTACGGTTCGCAAGCTCGGCGCGGCGCAAGCGGATTCGGATTACGACGTGGCGGTTTTCCTGAACGGCATGAACGGCGCTTCTGATCGTTGGACGGAGGCGGACAAAATTGCCGTGGCCGCTACCAGAATCCTGAACGAAACCGGCGCGGTAATTCACGCCACGCCCCACTGGGCCGGCGCTTATCTTGAACGCACACCTTTGATGCATGAGCTTCGCCGTGAAGGGCTTGACCTGTGAGACCCGACCTGTGAGACCCGGGACAGAAGCCTACCTGGAAAAGGCGCGGCAAGGCTTATCCAACGCTCACGCTAAACTTGGCATTCGACTGGCCAACGATGCCGGACGCAATGCGTACCTTGCCGTTTTCCACGCCGCACAAGCCTTGATCTTTGGGCATAGCCGCAAAGTCATCGGGGTGTGCAGAGCGAATTTCACCGACTGGCATCCCTCGGCAAGATTCTCACAAAGCCCAATCCGGCTTAAGGCTAGCTCTAGCGTAGGCCCTTTAGCTATTTGCAAGAGGGTGCGTAAAAGGGCACTGCGAGACGGCTCCACTTGACTGTTTGACGGTATTCATAGACTTTGCGGTGAGTTGAACCCGACGGAACCGGCGCATGACCGCCCAGGATCAAATCCAGGAGGAGCAAGGCCGGTCCGCGGGGGATTGTAACGGGTCGAGATGAGGGGGTTGTTTTCGCCAGCAAACGGTCAACGGTTGTCGCCGAGGAAAAACCCTAACTTTCCGGAGGCGTCCGTAAAGATCACAGATATACGGCGCCCGGCATGATCTGTCGCTTGGAATCGCGGGGTTTAAGCGTCCTGGCGCATAATCTACCGGCGCCATTGCAATTTGAAGTTGGTTTGAGACGATAATTGGATATGGACACGCAGGTTGCAGATTTGCTCGGAGGGACGCGAGTCCTCGGCGCCTCCGTCAAATCGAACCTTGATCTTGCCCGCGCGACTCGCAAAGGTTTGCCAGCAGAGACAGCCGTTCAATTGGTTGAAGCGATCCGAGGCCCCGATGTCATAGTGGAACCAGGCCAGCCGAGGCGTCGACGGCGTGGGGGCTCAAAGACCGTCCTGCAAGATTTGGAAGTAGCCGTGATTGGCCTAACGGCACTGGGACCGCTCGGGGCTTTGATCGGCTCTCTTCGTCACCGGGCGAGCCGGCCGGAGACCGGCGAAGACAAGGCTAACGATTCGCTGGCGCGTTTGACGCCGGAGCAATCGGATGTCGTAATCCGAACGGCGCGCACCCTAGCGAAGGCGATCGATATCCTGGGCGATAGGGAAAAAGCGGCGCATTGGCTCACGACGCCCAACCGCGCGTTGGGTGGAGAGATCCCAATTAGTTTGCTCGACACTTCGGCGGGAGCGCATGAAGTCGAGACAGTGTTGGATCGCATCGAGTACGGTGTGTATAGTTAATGGTTGGTTGGCGGATCTCCAAACGCCGCTATGCGAATCCGCCGGCCGCCGCATTCGATGGCGAAGGTTCGAGGCGACGTGGCGGCAGGTGGACGCCTCCTGGCTGGCGAGTGGCTTACGCGTCATCCAGCCTTGCCTTGGCATCCCTTGAGTATTTCGTAAACCTGGACCCCGAAGATGCGCCGGCTGATCTGGTGTCCATTCGCGTGTCGATTTCCGGCGGTTTGAGATACGAACAAGTGAGCGTTTCGTCTCTCCCCGAATCATGGCGCAGGGTTCCGTTTCCGCAGGAGCTCTGGGCAGTAGGGGAGCAATGGCTGGTTTCGGCCTCATCGGTCTGCCTCTTGGTCCCATCGGCGGTGGTCCCGGAGGAGTTCAACTTGCTCATCAACCCGTCGCATTCGGATTTCAAAGACCTGCAGTTCTCCGAGCCAGCGGACTTCAACTTCGATCCGAGGATGTGGAAGTGATCGTCGGAGTAACCGTCATCCGCATCAAGCCATTCCTCCCGAATTGCCGCCTGAGGTTCGGCATTCCTGGGTTGGAATGCGCCCCAATCATATCTCCAGCGTTTGAATGTTCTCTTTGTCGGCACATCGCTGGACGACCTGAATATCAGGCGCTGGCTTGTACAACTCCTTGTTGTGAGCGCGTTGAACAGCGCAAGAAATATCCGGATGCTGCATGCGAAGCAGAACTGGCGTCGATCCGTCATTTCTGGCTGCGGACGAGGATGAAGGGCTGTTTGCCGGTACCAACCGATCTGGTGGGCCTTAGCGCACAGAAACTCGGAATCCAGGTGATCTGGTGCGACAGTTACGCCGAGGTTCAGAACTGCTTGAACGAACTGAAGCATAACGGCGCGGCGCCGAACTTCGGCCGCAAATGGTCCGACGAGATTGGCCGTCCCGGTAAGCAAGGAATCGGGATCGGGGTTCCATCGCGGGACCCTCGGATGCCTAACGCGCCGGAGAGTTGACCGTCCGCCTGAGTGCTTTTGCGAAACCGCTTCCCGTCAGCATGGGCCCACATGGCCTGGTTGACGGAAAGACAGGGGCGAAAAACCTACCTTATATTTGCCCTCTGTTCCCAATTTATTCGCCTTGGCGGGTTTTTCATGAAGTTTCGCGGGCGGAACAGCCATCCCAACAGGGTCGAAAACCCCGGCCTTCCGGCCGGTCGGCAAGCTAAAGCATACCCCACCTTAGGCATGGGTTTTTCGTGAAATTTCGCGGGCCGAAGGCCCTCGGCAACAGGCCAGGAGGCCTGTCCCACTACATTTCCCGCCGGCCTTCCATCGCCTTTGAAATAGTCACTTCGTCGGCGAATTCCAAATCGCTGCCCACGGGAATTCCCATGGCGATGCGAGTCACCTTGACGCCGAGTGGCTTGAGCAGCCGCGCCAGGTAGACCGCGGTGGCTTCGCCTTCCACGGTTGGGTTGGTGGCGATGATGGCTTCCTTGATCTCGCCCTGCCCGATACGCTCCACCAAGCCTCTGATCTTCAGCGCGTCCGGACCAATTCCGCGAAGCGGCGAGAGTGCGCCGTGCAGCACGTGGTAGCGGCCTTCGAACTGGCGCGTGGTCTCAATGCCGACGATGCTGTGCGGCTCTTCCACAACACAAACGATGGCGGGGTCGCGGCGCGCGTCGGAACAGTAAAGGCAGAGCTCGCGGTCGCTGATGTTGTTGCACACGCTGCAGAGGCCGAGCTTGTCCTTCACGTCGAGTATGGCCTGGGCCAGATGCCCGGCGTCGTCACGGCCGGCGCGCAGCACGTGGAATGCGATGCGCTGCGCCGATTTCTGCCCAATGCCGGGCAGCCGCTTGAACTCATTGATGAGCCGCGCCAACGGCTCGGCGAAATCGGGCATTTAGAAGAGGCCTGGAGGCAAGCCCATGCCGCCGAGCATGCCTCCCATCTTTTGTTTGGTCTCGGCGTCGACCTTCTTGACGGCTTCGTTGCAAGCGGCGACCACCATATCCTGCAGCATCTCCACGTCGCCGGCGACTTCGGGGTCGATCTTCACCGATAGCAGGTTCTTCTG
>Ga0302326_10023145_pt1 | contig 12678 bp, 10 predicted proteins | sample Palsa_T0_3_FD_202264 | JGI IMG/M metagenome (GOLD analysis project Ga0302326, IMG submission 202264) | Peat permafrost microbial communities from Stordalen Mire near Abisko, Sweden - Palsa_T0_3 | ecosystem: Environmental > Terrestrial > Soil > Palsa > Peat permafrost | place: Sweden: Abisko... | reverse complement strand
TCCTGCACCACCGAGACCAGGATCGAGGTGTGCTGCTGCAAGGTTCGGGTCTGCTGCTCCTGCGTGTGAGTGTGTTGTTTTTGAGCTGTTTCAATCCGCTCGATTTTGCGGGCCAAGTCTTTGTTGGCGGCGAGCATCTCGCGGAGTTTGACGAAGGCCCGCACGATGAGGATGCTCATTTGTATGGCGCGGCCGCTGTTGAGGACAGCGGACAGCATGGCGACGCCGTGCTCGGTGAAGGCATAGGGCGGCCGGCGAATCCCCATCCTCGCGCCTGGATTGGAGGTCGCAATTTGCGACCTCCAATCTGCAAGTTCCTGGCTGCTGAGTTGAAACATAAAGTCTTCAGGAAAGCGGGTAAGGTTACGTTTTACAGCCTCGTTGAGGCGTTTAGTGGGCACTTGGTAGATCTCGGCCAGGTCGCTGTCGAGCATAACTTTCTGGCCCCGAATGACACAGATGCGCTGCTCGATAAATGGCTCCGGTACCAGAAGCTGGCCGGCAAGGAGGTCTTTGGGCATTTGAGAAGATCGTGGCCTGAGGGTTGAAACTTCTCACCTAATTCCCCTCCAGCGCGCCAGCCAGCACAAACACCAGCGGCGCGTTCCAGTTGATGGCCACTTGGTTGCTGGCGTATGGAGCCTGCTCATCCGGATGCACCTTGGGGGGAGGCCCAATGGGCAGCTTCTTCATCGCCGCATCCTGGCGGCCACGCCGTTCGATCCCAAATGTAATCCGCGCGGAGGTCAGGCTGATGTGGTATGGGTGGCGGAGACTTGCAGGATGAAATGAAACGTTTGGGGTTCTCGAATCACTACACATATGGGATACCCCACACAGGGGGATCCCCACAAAAGGAGAAATGTATGCCTCAAAAAGAAGAACTCGGATCTACCAAACACGACGCCCACGGCAAGCGGCTAACCGCAGGAGAGGCGGCAGTCGTAGCAGCCACGGCCGCGACCGCGAACGCCTGTCTCACTCTCTATGGGCCAGGCGTGACCTTCCCGATCAACATCACATTCAATCCAACCACGCTTGCCATTACGGGCGGATCGATCAAGGGCGATATCTGTGATTCGGGCGATTGGACCGTCACCGGGGGGAGCCTCGTGGGTGGACTGACGCTCAATGCAAAGCGGACGAGTGGCGCGGGAGCATGTGCCACTACAATCACTATAGTGGGCACCTTTCAAAGTCCGCCCAGCTACAAAGGGACGTATGGCTTCGACGGGTCCTCGACGGAATTCGCACATACCACGCTGTATTGCTGCGGCAATTGTCCGTAGTAACGTTTACGCTACAGCCGGATAGGGCCGCCTCTTGCCCTATGCGTTAGGGTTCCGAAATCGAGGCAAAGGGGGACAGCCTGAGCCTGGCGCTGCAAGATAATAATTGGCCGTTGGAACGGGTCTACCGACCACAACCCGGAAGCGACAAAGGGGACGGAGTAATCTGTCCCTTTTTCGGATTGAGGAAAAACCGCTTGTGGCCTGATCAAGGGCTGTAGTGGCACGTGGTAGAGTTCGGCCAGATCGCTGTCGAGGATGACCCTTTTGGCAGCGAATCAGGCAGATGCGGCTGCTCGATAAATGGCGCCGGTACCGGGAATTGGCCGGCAGGACTGTCTCTGAGCACTGGCGTTGTGCCCCGCGCCTCAGTTCGCCTCCAGCGCGCCAGCCAGCACAAACACCAGTGGCGCGTTCCAGTTGATGGCCACCTCGTTGCTCGCGTAGGAAGCCTGCTCGTCCAGATACATTCTTGCGGGCGGCCCATTGGGCAATTTCCGCATGGCCGCATCCTGGCGGCCGCGGTTGGGACCTCCCGCAAGCAGCCCTGGCCAAGGTTCCGGCAATCCCAAGGCGGCGCTGGGACGGTGGTGCGGATGATGGAATGGGTTCTCCCCCACCTGGGTGACCCAGGACAGCGAAAACGTATTCCGGCCCAGCAGGTAATGCAAGTTGTCTAGCGCCGTCTCCACAAACCGCCGATTGGGCCGTAGCGCGTTGGCCACCAAAAGCTGTAGGCTATAATTGGCCGCCACGCCGTTGGATCCCCAGATGTAATCCGCGGAGGTCAGGCTGACGCGGTATGGGTGGCGGCTGGAGCGATCCACGATCTGCTGGGCGGCGATCGCCGAATCCTGCGTGATGGCGGCGACCGCTTCGGCGTTCTTCCCGTGCCCGAGCGCGTAGGTCCACAGCGCCAGCGGCGCGACGTCCCCCCAACCTGGAGGACGGTTGGGTTTCACCGTTTTTCGGAATGCGCCGAAGTGCTCCAGAAAATAGCTCTCGTAGGGCTGGTCTCCAGTGCTGCGCCACAGTTCGGCGGCAGCCCACAGATGCTCGTCGGAACAATTGCCATCTCCGTAGCCTCCGGTCGACACGCCGGGCGGATTGCTGAACGTTACGCCGGGATACTTCTCCAGCCAGTTCCAGGCCTGGCGCGCGGCGCGCTGGCACCTCTCCGCATAGGCTGCATCGAAGGACCGGTAGGCACGGGCCGCGATGGCCATTACGGCCGCGAAATCGCCCGTGGCGCAAGAGCTTTTGTACGGCTCCTTCCCCGTGCCGATGACATAGCTAATCAGCGTATCTTTCTCCGGTAGGATGAAATCGCAGAAGCGCTCGCTGGTTTGTTTGTGCCAGACGCCGCCGTCGTCGTCCTGCATCGAGAGCATCCAGTCCAGGTTCCAGCGGATTTCGCTCAGGATGTCGGGCGTGCCGTGGCCGGATTCCGGAATGTCCAGCTTCACCTGCGTGACGCGGTCGCCGAAGATCTCCCAGGTCCACAGCAGCGTGCCGGTGGAGATGCCGGAGTTGACCACGTAGCGGCCGTAGTCGCCGGCATCGTGCCATCCTTTGGCGGATATGTGCGGTCCGGTCTTGCCCGAGGAAGCATGATAGGCCCCTTCCAAGTGACAAGCGGCGTGCTGGTAGCTGGGAAAGTCACGCCCGAGGTCCACGGCGGTCCCGCAACGCTGCCCGTAGTACGACCGCATCGCCAGGTAAAACGCGCGCGAGAACACATCCGGGCCTATGGCGAAATCCCAACTGCGGCCGACGCCCTCCACCTCCAGATAATACTTGCCGGCCTTCTCCAGCTTGGTAAAATCCGCTTCCTGGACGATATCGCCGGAATCCGGATCGTTGGCGGGCTCCGCCAACTTGCCGCGGAAGGCCACGGCGTCGTTGCCGGCGCGGCGCACGGAGAATTCCTTCGCCAGAGTGCGGGAAACCACCATCGCGAGCTTGGGCGAGTGGGTCGGGTAGCCTGCCTGATCCACTTTGATTTCTATGGTGGGCGCAACGGCAAAAGCGCACACCGTTATTAAGAATATGGCCGCCAGCTTCATCGACACTGAGTATAACGCCCGGTGCGCAGTTGTGCGATAATCGCGAAAACGGGTTAGCGGGTGCGGGCAGACGCTCGACAAGTTTGACATTGTTTGACATTAGCTTGAGATGGCACCCCTTGCGTGCGAACAGCGGGTCTGGTATAAGAGCTTACTGACTTCGCGGCCGGCATTTCGGTCAGGCTATGCCCGTGAAAAAGAAAACACCGATGCCGAAGAGTGCGGAAAGGCGCAACGTCCCGGAAGCGCCTCCGGTCCAGGAAGGCAAGAACGGCCAGGCTGGACGGGCGCCGGCGAGCGGGAAGACGGGTTCCGCGCCGCAGCGCGAGACGCAAGCCAGCCAGATGGAGTCCTTCGAGCAGGGCATGCGCCTGTTTCATGCGCGCAAATTCCAGCAGGCCAGGGAATTCTTTCTGCGGGCCGTGGACGGGCCGGATCGCGCCGTGACCCACCGCGCCGGGCTGCACGCGCGCATGTGCGAGCAGCGCCTGGAATCCGCCGGCCCGGTGCTGAACACGCCGGAAGAGCACTACAACTACGCCATTACGCTGATCAACTCCCGCGACCTTGCGGGCGCCCAAGAGCACCTGCGGGCCGCTCTGAATGCGGGCCCCACCGCCGACCATGTGCTTTACGCGTTGGCCGCCTGCCAGAGCCTGGGTGGAGATTTGCACGCGGCTTATGAGAACCTGAAACGTGCGATCGATTTGCAACCTCGTAACCGGCTGGCCGCCCGCCAGGATCCCGATTTCGCGGCGATGGCCGAGCACCCGGCGTTCATCCGGCTGCTCTATCCCGATAGGAACGCGTAGCGCACGCACTCATGCGTGCCGTGTCGAGACTCGTCTCGACACCTCTTGTCACCATGCCTAACTCCGAACCGTTGCGGGTCGTCGCCATCGGCGGAGGCACGGGCCTTTCCGCACTGCTGCAAGGGTTGAAAAACTACGCCAGGCCACGCCGCGGCCCGTCGCTGGACATCACGGCGGTGGTGACGGTCACCGACGATGGCGGCAGCTCCGGCCGGTTGCGGCGGGAGTTCGACGTGCTGCCGCCGGGGGACATCCGCAATTGCATGGTGGCGCTTTCCGAAGACGAAACCCTGCTCTCGCGTCTGTTCCAACACCGTTTCCAAGGGGGGCTGGGACTCAAGGGCCACAGCTTCGGCAACCTCTTCCTGACAGCTCTGACGCAGCTTATGGGCGACTTTCCGGAGGCGGTGAAGGCGTCTTGCGAGGTGCTCAAGATCACCGGCCGGATCTATCCCGCAACGGTCGCCAATGTGGCGCTGGAAGCCACCCTGGAGGACGGCACGCGCGTCACCGGAGAGACCAGAATCAGCAAAAGCCGCAAGCCCATCCGCAGCGTCCGGCTGCGTCCCCGCAAGGTGAAGCCCATGGCCGATACGCTGGCCGCCATCGCCCGGGCGGACCTGATCATGCTGGGCCCCGGATCGCTATTCACCAGCGTGATTCCAAATCTGCTGGTGGAGGGAATCTCCGCCGCTATCCGGCGCTCGCCGGCCCTCAAAGCGTATCTTGTGAATCTAATGTGGCAGCCCGGCGAAACCATGAATTTCAGCGCCTCCGACCACATTCGCGCCATCCACAAGCATGCGGGAGGCAAGCTGATCGATTGCGCGATCGTCAATGTGGCGCCCATTCAGATGGCCGCCCGGAAGCGCTACGAAAGGCAGCAGGCGCTTCCCGTGGAAAACGACCTGGATCGGATCTTCAAAATGGGAGTCAGGGTGGTGACCGGCAAGCTGCTGCAGGAATCCAAGAAGGTGCGCCACGATCCGGAACAGACCGCGGCGGTGGCCGTGCGCCTGGCGCATGAAGGCCGGCGGCAAAGGCTTAGAGCCGGCGGGAGGAAATAGTGGAAACGCCTCTGACGGTAGTGATTCTCGCGGCGGGCCTCGGCACCCGCATGAAGTCGCGCAAAGCCAAGGTGCTGCACCGCGCCGGCGGCAGATACCTGATCGAGCACGTGATGCGCACCGCGCTGGCCCTGGCGCCGCCGGAACGGATTTTCGTGGTGGTGGGGCATCAATCCGCCGAGGTGCGCGCGGCCGTTCAGGCGCCCGGCATCGGGTTTATCGAGCAAACGGAACAGAAGGGCACCGGACACGCGTTGATGGTCGCGGCGGACACGCTGTCGCGGCTGGACGGCCGGCTGGCGATACTTTACGGCGACTGTCCGCTGGTGCGGCCGCAAACGCTCACAGGCCTGGTCGCGGCCCAACAGTCTTCGGATGCCGCAGGCGCCATCCTGACTGCCGTGATGGACGATCCCACCGGTTACGGACGCGTGCTGCGGGACCGTGACGGCCATGTGACCGGAGTGGTGGAGCAACGCGCCGGCACGCCCGACCAACTCGCCATCCGGGAGGCCAACATGGGGCTATACTGCTATCGCGCGGAGGCGTTTTGGCGGCACATTCAGGAACTCCGGCCGGATAATCCCGCGCGTGAATACTACCTGACCGACATGGTCGAGATTTTGCATCGCGCGGGGCATGCCATCGCCCCTTTTCGCATCGACGAGCCGCGCGAGGTGCTGGGCATCAACGACCGCGAAGAACTGGCCCTGGCGGATCGCCTGCTGCGCCGGCGCAAGGTGCGCGAACTCATGCTGGCCGGCGTGACTATCGAGAAGCCGGAGACGGTGACCGTGGACCCGGATGTCTCGATTGGCATGGACACCATTGTGGAGCCGTTCGCGCAGATACTGGGCCACACCACGATTGGGGAGAACTGCCGCATCGGCGCGTGCTCCATCGTGCAGGATTCGGAACTAGCCGGCGAAGTGGAGATCGGACCATTCACCATCGTCGGAACGTCCCGGCTGGAGCGCGGCGCGCACGCGGGACCCTATGCCCGGCTGCGCATGGAAAATCACCTGGCGGCCGGCGCGCACGTCGGCAATTTCGTGGAGCTGAAGAAGACCCGCCTGGGCGCCGGATCGAAAGCCATGCATCTGGCGTACCTGGGCGATTCCGAGATCGGACCGCGGGTCAACGTGGGCGCCGGAACAATTACTTGCAACTACGATGGAACGCTTAAGCACAAGACCAAGATCGGCACGGGGGCTTTCATCGGCAGCAATTCCACGCTGGTGGCGCCGGTCGAGGTCGGCGAGGGCGCCTATCTTGCGGCCGGGTCGGTCATCACCGGCGATGTCCCCGCGGACGCGTTGGCTGTGGCCCGCGCCCGCCAGGTGAACAAGGAAGACTGGGCCAGAAAACGCAGAGAGCTGGGGAAGACGCGATAAGGGCCCGTGGGGCAGGTTGCCAACTGTTGCCAACCTGCGGGCCGATTGCCTATTGGCCCAGTTTGCGCCGATTCACAATCGGCGCGCAGGATAACATCCTGCCCCACAGGCTGCAAACTGACCGCCTACCGCAACGCGCGCAGGCGTTTTCTCGCATTTCTACCGTGAAGCGGGCGGCGTCCCGGAGCGATCCGCGCGCCCGGTTGCGCGAGTCCCGACGACGGGAATCCCGCCAAGCTGATCGTCGCCATCTCATTCAGCGCCCCCGCGGTATCAAAAGCAATGGAGACATCGCCGTTTGCCAAACCGCTCGATGGCACGGTGAAATTGACTTGATATAACCCCGCTAAACCGGGTGCCAGGCCGGCGAACAAGACGTTGGCCTGCACTGCTGGATCCACACCGTCGTCTAGAAACACATCGAGGTACCCAGCGTTGTATTCGTCGCTGTAACTCAATGGGTTGCCAGAGGCAGCCACGCCATCGCCCACCGGCGGAGTTACGGTCCCCAGACCATTCATGAACAGCAGGACCGTCTCGCCAGGTACGGCCGGGCTGCTGTCGTCTACCAGGCTGTAATCGGCATGGAGGATCGCGCCAGGCCCAATCCCGCTTTCATTGAGCGTGTAAATCCCTGGCGCCGAGTTATCGGCGTACACTGTTACGCTGTTGGACTTCAGCCCCAGCACCTCTACCTGGAACGTGGCAAAATAGTCACCCGTAATCTCGTAGGGAATCCAAGCGCTGATCACTCCCGAGCTCACCGCATAGACCGGAGCCGCCATACCATTGACGAAAACCTGCACGCCTCCCAGCGTTGTGGGAATCGGGAGCACCGTGTCGACCTGAGAAGCTACGCCAAAGCTTCCATACAGGTTTACCAGCTCGCCCGGAGCGTAAGCGTTTGTGATGGGCGTGTAGTTGGCCGCATTGGTAATCCCGATGGGATTGATCCACACTGGGGCAGGCGGCGGAGTAATCGACGGGGCGTGCATACCGACGATCAGTGAGAACTGTTGGTTCGATCCAATCAGCATCACTGCTTGTCCATTGGCGCCGGCGAGATAAGTGTAAATGCTGCCGTCGTAATACGATCCGTCCGCACCGATGGTTACCGGCGTGTCGATCGTCAGGTCGTAGGTCTGTATATCGACAACATCGTCATACCGTTCATGCCAGATGAGAATGCCATCGTTGGCGTTAATCGAACCATAAAAGGCATCCAGAAAATTCGGGGTGCTGCCCTGGTAGTCTTCCATTCCCCCTACAAAGTAGGTTCCGCTCAAGAGCGCATTGGAACTCGTCCCGGAGGGCGCCCGAAACCCGAAGATCATGTCCGATCCAGTCGTCGAGCCGCCCACGAACCAGTTGCCATCGGCCGACACATACAGAGTCTTCGCGCCGCTGACGATCTGCGCCGGATCGCCGTAGGCGCCGGGAAAGGTCAAGGTTCCACCCGCCGTGCCGGAGAGCGCATACGTCGAGGCCGAAACGTTCTGCGTGATGCTGTTGCCGGAGCTCAAATTCGCCGCCGAGCCAGTCAGCGTGAACGCCGCGATATTCCCTTCGCCATCTGCGTTCAGAGTGAAGTAGCCCTGCCGCGCCTGCGAGCTGAGCGCGGTGGAAACATTGGGAAAGTCCAGGGTGCCCACCGTGAAGGCCCCCGAGAGACTGCTATTGGAAACCGCGCTCGTCGGCGCTTGCACCGCGATGAAGAGATCGAAATAGTCGTCCTCCGTGGAACTGGCGAGGACTACGGGTTGACTGAAGGCGCCGAAAAGAGTCGCCGCAGTCCCCCCGAAGATAGGCGTGTCCAGTTGGGCGATGCCGTTCGATTGCACTCCGTACGTTCCCCCGCCCAGCGAAGAGCAGGAGCCCGCGCCGCTGGTACCGGCCGAATCGAAAAGTTGCGTGTTAGAGAGCGTGTAATTTCCCGTGCCGTCGAACGCGATGATGCCGGTCAGGCTGCAGGACTCCGTCAGGTTGCCATTCTCGTCGTTGAAAAAATCGACGTACCGGAACAGATATTGCCCGCTGAGACTCGCTGTCCCGCTCGTATCGAAACTCTGAGCCGCGACCCGCGCCGGCGCTACAGCCGCCAGAACGACGCCACCAAGAAGGAAAATCGTTTTCACTGGCCTTTGCTCCAATTCAAGATCAGATTGTAGGCATCCACGCTGCCAAGCCCGGTAGCGAAGCTCCAACCGCTGCCGGCCGCAAATGCCGGGGTATACGTTTGGCTGGTCGACGATAGCGCGCCGTTTCCTACGAACTCGGTAGGCGGCGTCGCGCGGCCTCTTCCCTCGAATCCGGCTCCGAAACAATTTATTTCGCCCGCGCAGTCGACTGCGGTATCGCCCGTGGTGATGCTATGGAACACCGCTGAGGCCACGGAACTGGCCGCGAGTTTGTAGTAAACCGGATTCGGGTTACCCTGGGAGCTTCCCATCTTTTGGTTCACCAGCGCCTGAATCCCAGCCATTATCGGGGAAGCAAACGAAGTTCCGCCAGCGCCGGCCCAGTAAATCGGCGCGCCCACACACGGAGTGCCGCCATTGGTAGGATCGGAAAAACAGAACACGTAGTAATGGCCCCAGACTCCGTCGGCGGCGAAGAGGGACACGTCGGGGAGATCGCGGACGCCATCGTTCGGGATCCCTTGCACCCCCGTTTGCCAGGCAGGTTTGGCGAATCCCTGGCAACTGCCGCCGACCACACCGTTTGCCGCCGGGACGCCGGTGGCGCATCCGCTTGGTCCGCCGCTGCCAGCGGCCACTACAACATTGCCGAGCTGTTGCGCCATATTGCTTCCGCAATAGCCGTCGGAGCCATAACCAACCGAATAGCCGGAATAAACCGCCAGGACCGAACCCGCGCACGAGTCGTCCCAGGGGATCTCTGGAATGTATGAGAGCGCCGAACCGTAAGTTGAGCTGTTGGACGAACTCCAATATGTACCGGCGTTGCCCAGATAGGTATCCGCGAAATCGGTTCCCCCAACGGCGACATTGTAGGGCGTAGCGGCAGAGGCGCTGACGCCGATACCATGGGTCGCGGCGCTAAATCCGGCATCGCAGCTTGCCGCCCCTTCGTCGCCCGCTGCAACAAAAACCGATATGCCTTCCGCCACCGCCTGCTGAGTGGCGGAGTTTGTGGCGGCGTTCGCGGTCAGTCCGTTCTCCGCTTCGCACTCGCCGTAGCTCACGCTAATAATCTGCGGCGGGGAGCTGCCGTTAATTACATTCTGCGCTGCGATCAGGACTCCAGATGTGCCCGCGCAGGCAGCCACTTCGATAGCGGCGTTCGGCGCGGCGGCGCTGGACCATTCCGCGTCAAGAGTCGCTTCGATGTCGTCTGCCGTTACTCCTGGATCGGAACAATTGGAACTTCCGCTCGGGGGCGCAGGATGGATTGTGCTGAACGATCCCGAAGTGTACTTGGTTAAGCCAAATGCGCTCCGGAAAGTATTCCAATCGGTTGGGTCGTAGAGATCGCTATCCTCCAGCACCGCAATGGTCTGTCCTTGACCCGTGTATCCCGCCGTAAATGCCGCATTCAGATCGTAAATCGTGGCCAGATCGGCTGGAACCACGAGATGATACACAGAACCGCCCACCGAAGCCGTGTATTGGGCGCGCGGCCGGCGCATCGACCGCGGCCGGAAATCGTGCAACGACACGATCCCCGCCACCACCGGCGCAAGCGCTTCCGGAATCCGCGGATCGCGCATATTTGCAATGTGATCCTTCCCGTTTACCGAGAGATTGTGAATCTCGGTATGGAATGCCGCCGACACCTGCCCTGCCGTTCCGGAAAAATCAATCGACATGCCGCTCGGATACACCGTGTTCACGATGAAGCCGTTGGCGCGCAACCACCCGGAAACGGTCTCGATATCCCGCGGCGCCGGTCCGTATATTTGGCCGAATTCGGCCGCCGTCAGCCATCGGTGGAAATTGGGCGAAGTGGAATCGTATTGCCGGCCGATGAAATCCTGCAACGCTTGTTCCCGCTCCGGACTGCGCTGCAATTGCAGCAGCATGTGATCCATCGCAAACGTATCCGCCACCTTCCCGCGGTCGTTCTGCGCGTTGGCTTCGCCGCGCGTGTTTCCCGCAAGTGTGTGCAGCTTGCCTGCATCGATAGGCCGCGTAATCAGAACCCGGGCCGGTGGCGGGTTCCCAGGGTTCTGCGCTACTAGGGCGGACGTCCAGCCAAGAGCAAGCGCGCCGCAGGACAATAAACGCGCCAAGAAAAATTCAGTTCGAAAATTCTTCGACATCGGGCTCCTCGTAGAATCGGGTGGTGGCCACTATTCGCGTTAATTCAATGAAGCAACAGTATACCCTGATTATCTCTGTCGCCGACCACCGCCGCCGGCAAGGCTGCGTTTCTCTTCATACATTTTACGTAGGCTTAACACGCGTTGAAACCCCTTGCCGCGAGAGCGCGCCTCTCATATTTGCCTGAAACGCCAAGAGTAGCCGCGGGAGCGCGGCCTGTCTCCATAAGAAACACGGCCGAGTCCCTGCCCGCGCGCGCGAGGACGTACTTTGGCGCACTCGACACCCTGGACGCCGATGCGGCGGCCTCCTTCTTTGCGGCCGGCGCAACGGTCAGGCTTCCGGGCCTCGCGCCGATTTTGGGACGAGCCGCGATCCGCCGGGCGCTGGTGCAGTTTTCGCTGGACGTCGACGATCTCCGTCACGCCCCGGTGCAGCTTTGGACGGCCGGCAACGTTTCAGTGTTTGAGGCCGACATGACGCTGACGCTGGCCGACCGTACGACGCTGGCCTTCCCGGTCACACATATCATCCGGTGGGTGGATGGCATGATCGCTGAAGCACGGGTGAATATCTATTTGGAATCCCGCGTGGCGGTGGCGATTTCCGCGTTTGATCGCAGGGCCTATCCGGACTTTCCCAGCCACAAATCGATGGGTCTGTTGACGCCCTCGGGCCGGAATGGCAGTTCGATCTTGCGGCCCTGCCCCGCCGACGCGTAGCCGGCGTAAAGCGCTTCCATCACCACGCGCCCGTCTTCGCCGGTCGACTGCGGCTGCTCCTTTCCGCGCACGCAACGCGCGAAGTGCCGCATCTCGTGCGGCGAGCCGTAGTTCCACAATTCGTCGAACACCGGGTAGCTCCAGCCTTTGGTGCTGGGCGCCTTCTCCACGGCGTATCCATAACCGTATTCGCTATAGGTGGGCATGGCGTTGCCCATGTGCAGATTCGGGTAGCTGACGCCGCCTTCGCCGTAGATCTCGGTGCGGTCGTCCATGCCGCCGCGCTTGGCCCAACTGTTCTCCACCAGCCCCACGCCGCCGTTGGCGAACTCCAGAACGCAAATGCTGTCGTCCTCACCGCGCGTCTTGGCGCCGTGTACGTAAGTGCCCATGTGACAGGTAACGCTCTTGATGGGCGAGCGGCCGAAGAACCAGTAGCAGAACGCGATACCGTGACAGCCCATATCCATGAAGACGCCGCCGCCGGAGCGGCTCACGTCCCAAAACCAGGGGCTGTGCGGCCCGAAATGCTTTTCGCTCTGCTTGACCAGATACAGCTTGCCGAACGCGCCATGGTCCGCCATTTCCTTGGCCTTGACGTACTTCGGGGTGAACAGCAGTTCTTCCGCATACAACAGCAGCACGCCTGCGCGGCGGCAGACGTCGATCATCTGGTCGGCTTCGTCGAGCGTCATGCAGAGCGGTTTTTCGCACACCACGTGCTTGCCCGCGCGCGCGATGTCCAGGGTCATGCCGCAGTGCAGCGCGTTGGGCGCCGCAATGGTCACCATCTCGATATCTTTCTCCCGCAGCATCTCCTTGTAATCCAGGAAGACGCGCGGGATACCATACCTCCGCGCTAGCTCCGCCGCGTGGCCGGGTGTGGGCGAGCATACCGCCACTACCTCGGCTTCCTCCAGCATGATCTGAAAGGATGCCGCGTGGATGTCGCCTTGAAATTGCGACCCAACGATTCCGACTCTTACTTTGCCGTTTGACATAGAAGAAGCATTCTCGCACGGGTCGCACTATTGTTGTCCGAATC
>Ga0302326_10023144_pt1 | contig 12678 bp, 7 predicted proteins | sample Palsa_T0_3_FD_202264 | JGI IMG/M metagenome (GOLD analysis project Ga0302326, IMG submission 202264) | Peat permafrost microbial communities from Stordalen Mire near Abisko, Sweden - Palsa_T0_3 | ecosystem: Environmental > Terrestrial > Soil > Palsa > Peat permafrost | place: Sweden: Abisko... | reverse complement strand
CGCGCGACGCAGTTAGTCAACGCGCCTGCTGCATGGACTGCGCTCGGAGGAGTGCAAAATGCCGGGGCCGGCATCAAGATCGCGATCCTCGATACCGGCATCGATCAAGCGCATCCGGCTTTCCAGGATAGTTCACTGGAGATGCCCGCCGGCTATCCGATCTGTAGCGGCTCAGACTGTGCGTTCACCAGCAACAAGGTGATTGTCGCGCGCAGCTATGTGCGGCAGGCTGCGGCCGGCAGCGACCCTGGGAATCCGGCGGCCGATTCGCGACCCGACGATTACTCGCCGCGCGATCGCATCGGCCATGGCACGGCAGTAGCTTCATGCGCGGCTGGAATGCCGGTGCTCAGTCCCGCAGGACTCACCCTTACTGGTGTCGCGCCCAAGGCGTACCTGGGCAATTACAAAATTTTCGGATCGCCGGAAGTCAACGAGACGACACCCGACGACGCCATCATCCTGGCGCTGGAAGACGCTCTGAACGACCATATGAATATCGCTTCGCTGTCGCTCGGCGCGCCCGCGCTTACCGGGCCGTTGGATTCGGGCGCGAGTTGTGGAAACCCGGCGGGCGTTCCGTGCGATCCGCTGGCCATGGCAGTGGAGAACGCCGTCCGGGCGGGAATGCTGGTGGTGATCGCGGCCGGGAACAACGCGATCCTCGAATCCATCAACGCTCCCGCGTTCGGTACAGTCCAATCGCCAGGTAACGCGCCATCGGCGATTGAAGTAGGCGCAACCACCAATTCGCATTTCATGTCAGAAGGCGTTGAGGTGCCCGGTGAAGGCGTGCCACCCAACCTGCACCAGGTGGCCGGTGTTTTTGGAGACGCGCCAATCCCGTCCGGCGGGGCCGCGGCCGGGCTGCGCGACGTGGCAGAAATCGATGCGAATGGCCTGGCCTGCTCCGCGCTGCCCGCAGGATCGCTCAACGGCGCATTCGCCCTGATCGAAAATGGCGAGTGTGCTTTCCTGGACAAGGCTGGAAATGCCGAGGACGCCGGCGCTGAGGGCGTGATTTTCTACATGGACACGGAGTCGCCTTTGGAAGCTCCGAGCGGTCTTTTTTTCACTACCAAGCCCGCGATCATGATTTCGAACACTGACGGAGTGGCGCTGAAATCGTTCCTTGACGCTAACCCAGGCCACGCGGTGGCGATAGATCCGGCGACGTTCGAACAAAGCAAACCGGTCTTTAACACGCTGGCTGCATTCTCCTCACTGGGGCCGAGCTTGGGAGACAACGGCAGCAAGCCCGATCTGGTGGCTGTGGGAGGAAGCAGCGCGAGTTACGCCAACGTTTATATGGCTGCCCAGGCGTACGATCCGCTGGGCGAACTTTACAGCGCGAATGGATTTGCGGCCGCTTCGGGAACCAGTTTTGCCACGCCGCTGGTGGCCGGCGCGGCCGCGCTGGTGATGCAGGCTCATCCAACGTTCAGCGCGCTCCAAATCAAATCGGCATTGGTGAATACTGCTTCTCAGGATGTGACGGTGGATGAAGCGGGCAATCCCGCCGGAGTGCCGGCGGTGGGGGGCGGCAAGCTGGATGCCGGCGCCGCGGTGGAATCCTTCCTCACCGTAAATTCACCCCTAATTTCATTTGGCTTGGTGACCGCGACCCCGATCACGAAGTCTCTTGAAATTACAAACACTGGATCCGCCAGCGTCACTCTCGCGTTGGCGGCGGCCCCGGCCGGCGCTGTTACCGGTACAGCAGTCACGCTGGATAGAAGCAGCCTTAGCCTGGCGCCGAACGCCACTGGCACGCTGAACGTGGTGCTCTCCGGCGGCGTGCCGGCTCCGGGCATTTACTCGGGGAGCATCACGATTCAAGGGGCAGCGGCGCCCCTGCACGTCCCCTATCTTTTTCTGGCGAGCGCCGGCTATCCGGCCAACCTCATCCAGGTGAACGGCGGAGGCGACGGCGCCGTGGGTCAAGATATCGGACCCATAAGCGTTGAGCTGACGGATCAGTTCGGCCTGCCTATTGCCGGTGTTCCAGTAACGTTCACCGCCACTGGCGGAACGGTGCGGAATGCGGATTCGAAAACCAATATCTACGGGATCGCCGGCGCGGATGCGGTTCTAGGAAACCAGCCGGGCAAGTACGATTTCAACGTCACCGGCCTGGGTCTGTCGTGGGATTTTCTGGGAATGGCGCTGGCGCGTCCAAGCATCACGCGAATTGTAGATGCCGCGAGCTTTGCCGCGGGAAAGCCGGTGGCGCCAGGATCCTATATCAGCCTGTTCGGAAGCGCGCTGAGCCCCGGCGTTCAGTCCACGCCGAGCGCGACGCTTCCGCTGGCCCTGGACTCCGTTCTGGTGAGCTTCGATGTTCCTTCGGCCAACATCAGCGCGCCGGGACACTTGATCTACGCGTCGCCCAGCCAGGTAAACGTGCAGGTTCCCTGGGAGCTGGAAGGACAAACTTCCGCACAGGTGAAAGTGAGCATCAGTTCGTCCAACGGAGGCTATGCGTACGGAAATCTGTACACGCTTCCGCTGGCCGCACACGCGCCGGCGTTCTTTGGGCAAGCGCCAGCCGCGAACCGCGGCGAAATCATTGAACTTTACGCGAATGGGCTGGGTCCTGTGACTCATCAACCTGCCAGCGGCGATCCTGCCGGCGCGACCCCACTGGCGAAGACCACTTCGCCGGCCACTGTGCGGATTGGCGGCGTCGACGCTCCGGTATCGTTCAGCGGTCTGGCACCGGGTTTTGCGGGACTTTACCAGGTCAACGCCATGGTGCCTGCGACGTTGTCGGCTGGAACTTATCCGATGACGATCACGATCGGCAATCAAACTTCGGAAGCCGGCAGCATCACGATCCAGTAGGGCGCTTGGCAGGCGGAAGCGCCTGCCCCACAACTACTGCGTTATACTTCGCCCATGTACCGTTTCGCCCTCGCAGCCGCGCTGTTTGCAAGCACCACCTGGTCCGCTGAACTGCTGGAGAAGCCAACCTTGAGCCGAACCTCGATCGTCTTCGTTTACGCGGACGATCTGTGGAGCGTCCCGCGTGAGGGAGGCGTGGCCAAGAGACTCACGGCCGGCGGCGGTCTGAAAACAAATCCGAAATTTTCTCCCGACGGTTCTCAGATCGCTTTCACGGCCGAATACGACGGCAACGTGGATGTCTTCACCGTCCCGGCGGAAGGCGGCGTTCCCAAGCGAGTTACCTTCCATCCCGCGGCCGACACGGTACTGGGATGGACGCCCAATGGTTCCCGAATTCTGTTCACCTCAAACCGCAGCAGTTTCTCTCGCTTCTCGGAGCTTTTCACCGTTGCTCCCGGCGCGGGCGGGATTCCCGACAAGCTGCCTTTGCCCATGGGTTTTGAAGCCGCCTATTCGCCGGACGGTAAGCAATTGGCATACGTTCCCATTGGCCGTGCCTTCACCGCATGGAAACGATACCGGGGCGGCGAAGCCACGCCGATCTGGATCCTGACGCTGGCCAACGGCCGTACTGAGAAAATCCCGCGCGAAGGTTCGAACGATTACAACCCCATGTGGGTTGGCGACCAAGTCTACTTCTTGTCGGACCGCAACGGCCCGGTCTCGCTGTTTTCCTACGACCCGCGCTCCAAGCAGGTGAAGCGGGCGCTGGAGAATCAGGGCCTGGATCTGAAATCGGCGTCAGCTGGCCCGGGCGCGATTGTTTATGAACAGTTCGGCGCTTTGAACCTGTACGATCTGAAATCCGGCAAGAGCACACCGGTGAACGTTCGTATCACGGGCGATCTGGTGGAAGCCCGCGAGCACTTGCAGGACGTAAGCAAGCGCCTGAATAATGCCCATATCTCGCCCACTGGAGCGCGCGCGGTGTTCGAAGCGCGCGGGGAAATCCTGACGGTGCCGGCCGAAAAGGGCGACGTTCGCAACCTGACCAACACAATGGGGGTAATGGAGCGCGACCCGGCCTGGTCGCCGGACGGCAAAACCATCGCCTATTTTTCGGATGAATCGGGCGAGTATCAACTGCATCTTGCGCCACAGAGCGGCCTGGGAGAAATAACGAAGATCAGCCTGGGCGGCCAGCCGGGATTTTATTTCACGCCGCGCTGGTCTCCAGACAGCAAGAAGATCGCTTATGTGGATAGTCACCTGACTATTTGGTATATCGATCTGGCGCAAAAAAAGCCAATGCGCGTGGACAAGGACATGTATTGGACGTGGGCCGGAGCCGGCGAGCTGACCCCGGTCTGGTCGCCGGACAGCAAGTGGATCGCCTACGCGAGGCGCATCAAGAATTATATGGCGGTGGTGCAGCTCTATTCGCTGGCGGACGGCAAAGCCACGCAGGTGACCGACGGCATGAGCGACTGCCGCTATCCGGCGTTCGACAAAGACGGAAAATATCTCTACTTCACTTCCAGCACCGATGCCGGGGCTTCGCTGGAGCCGGATATTCACAGCCTCTCAAGGCCCATGAGCCGCAGCGTTTACGTGGCCGTGCTCTCGAAGACGCAAGCCTCGCCGCTAGCGCCTGAAAGCGATGAGGAGAAAGGCGAGAAGAAGGCGGATGCCGGCGAGAAAAAAGAAGACGAGAAGAAACCGGCCGAGGCGGCGGTGCAGATCGACTTCGACAATATCGGCCAGCGAATTCTGGCGCTGCCTTTGCCGCCGCGCCGCTACGTGGGACTGCAAACCGGCAAGAGCGGGATTCTATTTGCGATCGAAGCCCCCACGCTGGTACCCGGCACGCAGAGCGGCCCGCTGGATCTTACCGTGCATCGCTTCGATCTCAAGACGCGGAAATCCGATGTCGCTATCGGAGGGGTGCGCAGTTTCGAGATTTCGCAAAACGGGGAGAAGATGCTGTACCGGCAAGGTGACCGATGGGTGATCGCAACGCCCAAGCCGATGGCCACCGGCACGGGCGGCGCGCCTACGCCCGCCCCGGCAGCTCCCGCGAGCGATGGCACGCTGAAGACCCAGGGTATCCAGGTTCGCGTGGATCCGCGGCTGGAGTGGAAGCAGATGTATCACGAAGTATGGCGGGTGGAGCGCGATTTCTTCTACGATCCCAACTATCACGGCCTCAATCTGCAGGCGGCGGAAAAGAAGTACGAGCCCTATCTGGAGTTCCTGAGCTCGCGCAGCGAGTTGAATTATCTTTTCCAGGAAATGCTGGGCGAGCTTAGCATCGGGCACCTGGGCGCGGGCGGCGGCGATAGGCCCGAAGTGAAAAAGGTACCCACCGGATTGCTGGGCGCGGACTACAAGATCGAAAACGGCCGCTATCGATTCGCGCGCGTCTACAATGGCGAGAACTGGAATCCACAGCTAAAAGCTCCTCTCACGCAGCCGGGCGTGAACGTAGTAGCGGGCGAATATCTGCTGGCGGTGAATGGGCAGGAGCTGCGTTCGAGCGATAACGTTTACAGCTTCTTCGAAGATACGTCGGGCAAATCCGTGATTTTGAAAGTTGGTCCGGATGCGTCCGGCGCCGCAGCCCGCGAGGTTACCGTGGTTCCGGTTCCAGACGAAGCGCGGCTACGTAATCTGGCGTGGATTGAGGACAACCGGCGCAAAGTGGATCAAATGACCAACGGGCGCGTGGCCTACATCTACATGCCGGATACGTCTACCGGCGGTTACATTAATTTCAACCGGTATTTCTTCGCTCAGGTGGGCAAGGAGGCAGCCATCATCGATGAGCGCTTCAACGCAGGCGGCGCGTTGGCCACGGATATCATCGAATATCTCAAGCGTCCGCTGATGAGCCTGGTGGCCACGCGCGACGGCGCGGACGAATCGCAGCCGCAAGGCGCCATCTTTGGGCCAAAGGTGATGATCATCAATGAATTCGCAGGCTCCGGCGGAGATGCCATGCCCTGGTATTTCCATCGCGCCGGTGTGGGCAAGCTGATCGGCAAGCGCACCTGGGGCGGATTGGTTGGAAGAGCCGCGTCCCCCGAATTGATGGACGGCGGTATCGCGACGGCGCCCAGTTCGGGCGTATGGAATCCGAATGGGGAATGGGAAGTGGAGAACCGCGGAATTTCTCCGGATATTGAAGTGGATATGGATCCGGAACTAGTGCGGGCGGGTCACGATCCGCAATTGGAGAAAGCGGTGCAGGTAGTAATGGAGGAGCTGGCTGCGCATCCTGTGCCGCAGCCTAAGCGGCCGGCTTATCCGAATTATCACAAGAGTGAGACGTCTACGAAGTGAGACGGCCCCGTTTTGATCCGCGACCGCGACGGTCTCACGCTTCCCGGCATTGGGGTAGCGCTCCGTTGAAGACGTTGGTCCGTGATTGAAAAACAAAGGCACCGACTCCCTCACGGTCGCGGCTCGCAAGGGGGAACCTCATTCCGAGCCGCGAGCGTAAGCGACCGGTGATTTGGTTTTTCAAGCGTCTTCATCACCTTTGGTGGGCCAGCAGGCCCATGCTCACTCCCTTGAAGACGTTGGCGTGGCGCACGCTCCCAAGCGTGCCGTGTTCGCACTCTTGCGGACACCTTTTTAACGAATTCCGAGCGTTCACAGGAGTGCGAACGCGGCACGCAAGAATGCGTGCGCCACGGGCGTCTTCATCACTTTGGTTGGCCGGATGGTCTTCACGCTCCCTTGCGGTCGCGGTTCGGTTTCGGCGCACAAACGTCTATTATGGTTTCATGAGGTTGCGCTGGCTGCTGGGACTTGTAGTGTTGGTACTGCTCGAAGCGCAGGTGATCGAATTTGAATCGAACGGGCTGCACTACAAGACCTTGACCAAAGGCGCGGTCACGGTGATGTTCGCCTATTTGCCGCCGCACGTCAAAGAATATTCCATCGTGCAGGTTTCAATTTCCAATGGCTCGCCGGTTTCCTGGACGGTGAAGCCCGAAGATTTCACCTACCGCCGGCAGAACGGTGGAGATTTGCCGGCCACGCCCGCCATCGCGGTGGTGAACTCGCTCATCGCCAAAGCCAGCCGTCACGATGTCGTCAAGCTGGTGACAACATATGAGAATCAGCTTTATGGAAACATAAAAATGCAATCCACCAACGGCTACGAACGGCGGCGGGAGGATGCACTCGCGGTGGGAATGCCGCTCCGTTTCAAAGCGGGGGCGGCAGCCGCGGCCATCGCGTTGGTTTCGACCAAACTGGGTGCGGGCGAATCGACCGACGGCGCCGTCTTCTTCACGAACGGCGGGCACTCCATCGGTCCGGGGACCATGGTGGTGCACACGGGCGGAGAAGTGTTCGAATTTCCCAGCGAAGGCGAGCCCCTCCGCGCTGAGTCACGACGGTAGTCTCCTGTGGCGGAAGTGCGGAGCCTGGCAAAAATTTCACGCTTGACCGGTCTCGCAGTTTGTTGTACTTACGATCACGCTTCCTTGCGGTCGCGGTTCGGAAGGAAAGGCGCGAAAATTGTTGTAGTGTGGTGCCATGCCCACGGACCCATCGATTCTCACCGAAGTTGCCCACTTGCGCGAGCTAAACGATCTGGAGCGAGCCGCCTTGGCCGAACGCATCGATCTGCTCCGTTATGCCCCCGGAGATACAATTTTCAACTTCGGCGATCCCGGCAACGCCCTCTATATCGTGCGCACGGGCGAAGTAGAAATCTTCGTGCGCAACCACGAAGGCGAGAAGATCATTCTCGAAACCTCGCAGCCGGGCGACATTTTCGGCGAAGTGTCCATGTTGGATAACGGCCCCCGCACGGCCTGGGTAACGGCCATATCCGACGTGGAGCTCTTGCGAATTGACCGTGTGCACTTCCTGGATTACGTCCGACAGTATCCGCCCGCCGCGCTCAATCTACTCAGCGTGGCGGCGCGGCGTCTCAGAAAGACCGATGAAGTGATTCGCCGCACCGTCACCCGCAACGTCAACGATGTGGCCGACGAACAGGGGACCATCCTGACGCGCCTGGCCGATGCCGTGCCCGCACTCACGGGCAGCCTGCCCTCGGTGCTCTGTCACGTGCTCTTCTTTGCGGCCTGGATATTAATTAACCTGAGGATCCTCGAAAATCTGAAGGCCTTCGACCCGTATCCGTTCGAATTCATGTCAGTAATCGTCTCACTTGAAGCGATCTTCCTGACGCTTTTCGTACTGACCAGCCAGAACCGGCAGCGCGCCCGCGATCGTATTCGTTCCGACATCGAGTTCCAAACCAGCATCAACACCGAAACCAAGATCGCGTACCTGCACGAAAAGATCGATCGCCTCACCGAAGGCCACTACCAACTTCTGGAAAACACCCAGAAGCTGCTAGTCCGCGGAACGGAACCGCAGCCGTGAGGGGGCCGGTGTTACTTGGCCTTCCACGGATCATAGGTGCCAACGCTCCAAACGTGGCCCTCCGGATCGCGGCAGGTGAAATCGCGGCCGCCGTAGCTCTGATCCTGAATCTCCCGCACGATCTCCATGCCGGACGCCTGGACGCGCTGATAAACAGCGTCGGCGTCGGGAACCACCAGATACTCGCTGCGGGTTTCCGAGCCGCCAATCTCATCCGGGTGCTTCATGTAGGGCGTCGGCTCAGGATCGCGGACGGACCCCAGCATGATCATCCCGCCGCCCAGTGTCAGTTCGGCGTGCCCAATGGTTCCGTTGGGGCCGGGATACACTGCATGACGGGCGAACCCGAGTACGTTACATAGCCAGTCAATGGCCGCGGGTGCGTTGCGGTACCGCATCCCGGAAATCACCGAACTTCGCATCTCTGTGTTTTCGCTCATGCCGCCAGTATGCCAGAGCGGGAACGGTGTGTATTGTAAAAATCCGAAGTATTAGGCGACGTTCTTCTCGAGCGCCAGCGCCTGTTCGCGCTGCCAGCGCAGCCGCCCCTGCCACTCCTGGTAGAGGGTGCTGAAACCGGCCCAATAATATCCGGCAACGAAGAGCAGCAGAAATGGGACCGCCGCGAAATTCCAGGTCTGGATAGCGAACGCCACCATGTATACAAAGTAGCTGCCCACCGCCAGTTCGGCGTAGGGAAGCCAGCCGCTGCGGCGCCGATAGCGGGCGTGCTCAATCTTCACCTTGCGGTCGCCCAGCGCGTACTTGGGGGTGCGTGCAAAAGCGGTCTTTATGCCGAACATCGCCTCCAGCACGGCCTTGGTATTGATCACCGTCAGAGCGATCCCGGCAGCCATCAATGCCGGCATCAGCAGCAGGGAGCGCTTCCAACTCCTGGGATAGAGTTGTTGCTGAGCCATCAGATAAAACGCGGAGATGGACCAGAAGGATGCGATGATCAGCGGCATATCGATGGTCAGCATCTGGAACCATCCCATGTAAAACCGCACGATCATTACCGGCAGCATCAGAGCCGACACAATCAGCATCAGGGGATAGGAAATGTTGGGCGTCAGGTGGAAAAACGCCTCCACCTTCACTCTCAGCGGAAGGTCAGCCCGCAGAATCCGGGGCAGCAGCTTGATGGCAACTTGCGTCAATCCCTTGGCCCAGCGCGATTGCTGCACCTGGAATCCGTAGGTATCCACCGGCAGCTCCGACGGGCAGTCAATGCTCGGAACATAGACAAACCGCCAACCTTTGAGCTGCGCGCGATAGCTCAAGTCGGAATCTTCAGTCAGCGTGTCGTGCTGCCAGCCGCCTGCGTCCTCAATCATGCTGGACCGCAGGATGCCGGCCGTGCCGTTGAAATTGAAGAACAGGCCGCTGCCGCAGCGCGCGCCGTGTTCGATGACGAAGTGACCGTCCAGCAGCATGGATTCCACTTCCGTCAGCAAGCTGTAATAGCGGTTCAGGTAGCTCCAGCGCGTTTGCACCACGCCAACCTTGGGATCGGCAAAGTAATGCACGGTGCGCGTCAGAAAATCTCGCGGCGGAATAAAGTCGGCGTCGAAAATCGCGATCAATTCGCCGGTTGCCGTGCGCATCCCCTCTTGCAGCGCCCCGGCCTTGAAACCGTTCCGATTGGTTCGATGCAGGTATTCGATGGGTAGCCCGGCCGCCTGATAGTCCCGAACCAGCCCTGCGGTGAAAGCGTGCGTGTCGTCGGTGGAGTCGTCCAGCACCTGAATTTGCAACAGCTGCTTCGGATACTCCATCTTGCTGACTTCTTCCAGCAGCCGTTCCACCACGTAGCGCTCGTTATAAATGGGAAGCTGAACGGTTATCTTGGGGAGATTATCGAACTGGAAAGGCGGAGCCGTCAAAATATCTTTCTTGTGCTTCAGGTACCGCCGAATCATTTCGAAGCGATGGCAGCCGTACACCGAAAGAATCAGCAGCAGCAGGAAATAGGGGGCCAGCAACGCCCAGTCGAAGAACTCCAGGTGATGCACGCCGGCGAAGGTATCGTCAAAGAAAGAATGTACGAACTGATTCGTCGAACTCGCTATGATCATGGACGCAGCCCTAACGAACGTTAGACGCCAAATCTCACCCGACTGCTACAGTTCGTCCCCCACATTTTACCGCATTCCGTCGAACCCATCCCCAACCGTATGCCCCCTGACACCAACAACCGAGGGATCAGCCACCAGAAACCAGCCCAGTTACAATAAGGAGTCCGTGCGCATTATCCTCACCTTGTTACTCCTGGCGCCCATCCTCGCCGCCCAGGATCGTGCACAATTCGTTTGGCAAGGCGAAGTGGACGGCATCGACGTACTTTATCTTCACGGCAATCACCTGAACGTGCAGGCCAAAGAGGGTGCGCCTGCCACCCGCCAGCAATTTAACTTTTACGACCACCTGCCTGACTCCAGGCAAAATGCGCGCCTGGAAGTCCGCGAAGGGCGCGGATTCGTCCACATCATCGATCAGCCCCGAATCGAGAATCATTATACGCTGGCCGTTTCCATCGAAGACCGCCAGCCGGGCAGCTCATTTTATTCCATCGCCCTCTTTTGGGATGCTTCGAACCAAGCTCTCGAACGGGGATCGGGCAGGACCGACAAACTTGCCTGGAGCGGCCGCGTGGACCAGGAAGCGGTTATCAGCTGCCAGAGCAAGACCTGCAGTTCCGCTGCGGACGGGGGTGCGCCGGTAGCTGAAGAGAAATTCAAATTCTCCCGCCCGCTGCCTCAGCGCGACGTCGAGGTAACTCTCGAAGACGCCGAGGGCCGCGGCGAAATCCATTTGGCGGAACAACCGCGCGAGCGCAATCACTATACCGCCCGTGTCTCCATTCGCGACCCGCAAAGCGGCTCCGGCGAGTATTCTTTCACCTTGGTTTGGAAGCGTCCCTCCGGGAAAGACTCGCCGGCTCCGGTTTTGGAAGCGCAGCGCGGGCTGCTGTGGTCGGGCGTGGTGGATCGCCAAGCCCGAGTGACCATCAAGGGCAGCTCTTCCATCTCCGAAATCCTGGGCGGCGCGCCCATCACCGGCGAGCGGGTGGACTTCCTCCGCCCCATGCCCGCCCGGTCTGACATCACGCCAGTGATCAAGAAACTCAGCGGCGCAGGCCGCGTTGAAATCTCGGAGTATCCCAGCGAGAAGAACAATTATCGCCTGGTCTTTGAAATTACCAACTCAGAAACTTCGCCTGCCCGTTACGAGATCGAGGTCGACTGGTAATTGGACTCGCACGTCAAGAATCTAGGACTGTTGTGCATCCTGGCGGGAGGCTTGGGCGGCCTGGCAGGCTTGTTGTACTTCGGACTCTTCGCTGGGCCCTCCGCCACTGCCGCCTACGGCCCGGTGATCAGCTACATCGCAAGCGGTTGGATGCTTCTGTTGCTGATCCTGACGATCCCGTGTATTGCGCTGGGGATCGGCCTGTTGAAACTGCGCCCATGGACGCGTACTATCGGTACCATCATCGCGATCTTAGAGCTTCTCAACTTTCCGATCGGCACTGCGCTGGGTGTTTACGCGCTTTGGGTCCTGATGTCTCCGGAAGCCGACCGAGTGTTCACCCCCCGCTTCAAGATCTAGCCGTGAGAGAAGCCGTTCCGAACCGCGTCACCGTAATAAACTAATGAGGTGTCCACCATCCGAACTCGCTGGAGCCAACTTGGTAACTGGCGGCGCCGCACTTGGGGCAACATTCGTCCAGGTCCGGAAGCTCGCAAGGGGGCTGTCTGGGCCATTCTTGCAGCCTCGGTGTGGGCAGCGATTGTCGGAGGAATCTATCTGCAGTCCGGCTTCAGCCGCTGGATCGATTTCCCATTCGCATTCGCCGTCGGCGGCATAGGCATTCCTCTCGTCGCCGTCGTCGTCGCTTTTCTCCTCACGCTGCTTCGCAAACTTCCGCGCCTGGCGACCGGCTTTATCGTGGGCGGCTGCATCTTTATCGGCTTGGCATTTAACGTAGTCGGTCCGGTGTTTGGAGCCCTTGTTGGCCTGCTGGAAGGCGTGCTGGGCGCGACCATCGCGACATTCTTTTTCGGACACTTCCGCCAAGCGGCGCTCAGCAAGAGGATTATCACCTTTGTACTTTTCGCAGCGGCCCTGGCTGGAAATATATGGCTCTATCTGTTCCTATCGAGCGAAGGAGAAATGGGCGAACTGCTTCGGCTCAAAGACACTGCTACCCCCGCACCCTCACAGCTCGCCGCTCCCAACCCCGCCGACCCCGGCCCGTACACTGTCAAGTTCCTGACGTACGGAAGCGGCACCGATATTCGCCGCCCCGAGTACGCAAAATCTGTCGCCATCAAAACCACAACAGTGGACGCCTCGCTGTTCTTCAAGGATTTCAAGGGATGGAAAGCCAGTCTACGCCAGCGCTACTGGGGCTTCGGT
>Ga0302326_10023143_pt1 | contig 12678 bp, 11 predicted proteins | sample Palsa_T0_3_FD_202264 | JGI IMG/M metagenome (GOLD analysis project Ga0302326, IMG submission 202264) | Peat permafrost microbial communities from Stordalen Mire near Abisko, Sweden - Palsa_T0_3 | ecosystem: Environmental > Terrestrial > Soil > Palsa > Peat permafrost | place: Sweden: Abisko... | reverse complement strand
ACACGGTTTATCCCGGGATGGGTGAAGGTGGCGGTGGCGATGGCGCTTGGACTGGGCACGATGATTGGATGGAAGCGCATCGTGGTTACGGTGGGGGAGAAAATTGGCAAGGACCACCTCACGTATGGGCAGGGAGCGGCTGCGGAAATCACGGCCATGTTCACGATCGGCGCGGCGGACTGGTTCGGGCTGCCGGTGAGTACGACGCACGTGCTGTCGTCGGGGATTGCGGGGACGATGGCGGCGAATCATTCCGGGCTGCAATGGGCGACGGTGCGGAATCTGGCGATGGCGTGGGTGCTGACGCTGCCGGTTTCGATGCTGCTGGCTGGGGTGTTGTTCTGGGGATTTAAGAACGCCTTCTAGGGCTGGTAACTTCTGCTCAGGGGCTTGCGGCTTTTGCTTCTCGTCTTCTGGACACGCTTCGCCTGTAGACACGCTTCGCTTGGCTGCGGCGGACGAATGCGTCCGCCTCTACGTGAGCGTCTCGCTCCTACGTTAGTGATTCGCTGTCTGCACGCGGACAGGAGTGTCCGCGCCACACGGTCTTGTACACTCAAATTTATGGCGCTGCCGGATTTTACTCCTCGGGTGGGGAATGATCCCAAGTCGGTTTTGATTCAGTTGACGACGGGGACGGGGGTGGAGATTGAGTGGAAGGATGGGCACCGGTCGGCGTATACGTTTGCGTTCTTGCGGGATGCTTGTCCATGCGCGCTTTGCGAGGATGAGCGGGGGAAGTCGGGACGGAAGGCGGGCGAGGCGGCAAAGCTGGCGCCGGGGGCTTTGCCGATGTTCAAGCCGGCGGTGAAGGCTTTGGCGGCGGAGGCGGTGGGCAAGTACGCGCTGCGGTTTTCCTGGAGCGACAAACACGATCTGGGAATTTATTCGTGGTTTTATCTGCGGGATGTGTGTCCTTGCGCGGAGTGCGCGGCGGCGCGGTGACGCGGCTTTCAGCTATCAGCTCTCAGCCGTCAGTTATGAACATACGCATTCGTTTAGCGGAGGCTTCCGATATTCCGGCGCTTCGGGAATTGATTGAAGCTTCGGTGCGGGGATTGCAGGCGGGGGAATATTCGGAGGCGCAGCTGGAGAAGGCACTGGGGACGGTTTATGGGGTGGACACGCAGCTGATTTCGGATGGAACTTATTTTGCGGCGGAGGAGATCGCGGCTTCGGGAGCGGCGCTGCTGGTGGGGTGCGGGGGGTGGAGCAAGCGAAAAACTCTTTATGGCGGGGATCAGTTTGCGGGGCGAGAGGATTCGTTGCTCGATCCGGCGAGGGATGCGGCGAAGATCCGGGCATTTTTTGTTCATCCGGCGTGGGCGCGGCGGGGGATTGGCGGGATGATTCTGGAGGCGTGCGAGGCGGCGGCCGGGGCGGCGGGGTTTCGGGGGTTGGAGATGGGGGCGACGCTGACGGGGGTTCCGTTTTATCTGGCGAAGGGGTATGTGGAGTTGGAGGCGGTGGACGTGGCGCTGGGGGATGGGTTGACGCTGCCGATTGTGCGCATGGGGAAGGTGCTGAGGTCAGAGGTTAGAGGTCGGATTGTAGAGGTGAAACCATCGCCTCCGGGAGTACCTGGAGAGTAGCAAGGCCGAGCTGCGCTCGGCTGGACGGCCGAGGGCGGCCGTCCCTACGCAAACCGGACGGGCGAGGGCGGCCGTCTCTCCACTTCCACTCTTATGGGGTTACTCCTAGTTCGGTGTAGAGTTCGGCGGAGTTGTAGAGGACTCCATCTTTTACTACTAGGACTGTCTTTCTTATGTTGCTGATGTTGGCGGTGGGGTCGCCGTCGACTAGCGTCAGGTCGGCTAGCTTGCCGGGGGTGATTGAGCCCAGGTCTTTGTCGAGGCTCATGATGCGGGCGGCGTTCAGGGTGGCATTCTGCAGAACCTGGCTGGCGGGGATGCCGGCCTGGACGTCTAGTTCCAGTTCGTGGTGTAGAGCGAATCCAGGCATGGAATCGGTGCCGGCTTCGATGGGAATTCCGGCGCGGTAGAGAAGGCCGGCGAATTCCATCATTTTTGCGAAAGATTTTCTGTAGGTTTCGTCCATGCCGGGAGGCGGCGTTAGGCCCTGGGAGAGCAGAATGCGGCGAACTTGCGGAGGCAGGCGACTGGCGACGGGCTGAAAACCGCGGGGGATTTCGCCGGGACGGCTGAGAAATGAATCTTCGAAGACACTGAGCGTGAGATCGAGCTTGGTGTGGTGATCCTGGAGCAACTTGATGAAGGACTGAACCTGGGGCGAGGTGAGGTCGAGACCGGCTCCGAGCTTGGCGGGTTCGATCAGGCGGGCGATGGTGTTGGTGTTTTTGACTTCGGGAAAGAAATTCAGGATAAGGAAATTGACGTGCTGAATCTCGTCGTAGCCGAGCGCGACGCATTGTGCGGCGGTCATTTGGGCGGGGATGTGTCCGCTGACGCGGAGGCCGTTTTTGTGGGCTTCGTCGATGATGGCGGGCACGAGTTCGGGCTTGACCGAGCTGTAGATTTTGATCTGCACGTAGCCGAGGCGCTTGTAGTTGTCGACGGCGGCACGGGCTTCCGCTTCGGTGGAGACTAAAACTTTCGTGGGGCCGTGGTAGGCGTCGGGACTGTCGATGATTCCGGCGAGGACGATGCGGGTGCCGATTTCTTTTCCGTCGATGATGCGCTGGCGGCGGGCGAGGAGGGAGTCGGTGTCGTTGGCGAGGTCGCGGACGGTGGTGACTCCGGCGGCGAGATTCAGGAGTCCGTCGTTGTCGCCTACGTGGGCGTGCATGTCCCAGAGGCCGGGGATGAGGGTTTTGTTGCGGGCGTCGATTAGAGTGTAGGGCGTGTCCAGCGGAGTTTTTTCGTTCCATGTTGCGGTGGATTGTGGGTGGGGCATTCGATCGGTGATGGAAACGATGCGATTGCCTTTGATCAGGACGTAGCGGTCGGGGAGGATTTCTCCGGACTCGGCGTCGAAAACGTTGGCGCGGGTGAATAGGACCCCAATGGGCGGGTGGTGGGCGAGTTTGGCGGCCAGGTCGGCGGCGCGGGAGTCCTTCACTTTATCCTGGGCGGCCAGCAAGGTTGGGGCTGAGGATTCCCAGCCTTCGGGAATGACGGTGCCCCAGTTTTCGACTGTGGCGAAGAATTTGTCGCCGTCGAGCCAGAAATAGATGGGCGAGAAATCGAGTCCGGCGGCGGCGTAGAGGGCTACGTGTTTTTTGTTTCCGGCGGCTGTTGATTCGAGATCGAGTTCGGTCAAGCGCTGGACGCGGGCTTCGCCTTCGGGGAGCAGAGCGATTCTGCCTCCGTTGTGGAGGGCGGCCTGGGCCAGCAGCGCAATTTCGGAGGGTCCGCCATTGAGAGGCGCGTAGAAGGCGGGGCTGGAGATTTTCTTTTCGCCTTGTTCGTCGTCGTTTTTCCAGCGCGCGATGCCGGCTTCCTGCGAATAATTTTCGGTGACTTGCGCTTTCATGTAGTCGTTGCCGGTGATCACCTCTGAAACCGGGATGCCATCGGGACCGAGCTTGAGGATGCTGGTGGTTTTGGGGCCACGGCCGCGATCGTTGAACTGAAAGAAGATGTGGAGCGTGCCGTCGGAGGCGGTCCAGACGGCCTGTTGTCCGGCGAGATTGCCCATCATCAGGAAGGAATAGCGGTCGGCGGTGGAAGGGATGTCGGCGGGGAGCGCGGGGACGGCGGACGGGGATGGTTGCGAGTAGAGAGTGGCGGCGAGGAGGATCGGAAGGGCGAGGAAGACCGGAAAGATTAAGATAAATCTTTTCTTCATGATGAACTCCTTCTGGAAGCATGAGGAGAATTGCAGATGTTAGAGGTCAGATTGCAGAAGTTAAAACCTCTTGGCTTTTAACCTCTTCAATCTAACCTCTGACCTCAAACCTCTGACCGTTGACCTCTGCAATCTTACCTCTCACCTCTCACCTCTCACCTCTTGTTGTGCGCTACAGTATAATCTTCGGCTTGAACGATACTGCAATGACGGACACTCCACAGACTACGACTTATGAACCAGAGCCGGTGAAAACCGGCATGGATATTGGCGACATTCTCAAGATTCTGCCGCATCGCTATCCATTTCTCCTGATTGACCGGGTGGTCGAGCTGGTGCGGATGAAGAGCATTGTCGCGCTGAAAAATGTGACCATCACCGAGCCTTTTTTTCAGGGACATTTTCCCGACAAGCCGATCATGCCGGGTGTGCTGATCGTGGAAGCCATCGCGCAGGCGGGCGGGCTGCTGCTGCTGACGGAGGTTCCGAACCGGGACGAGATGCTGATGGTGTTCACGGGAATCGAGAAGGCGCGCTTCCGGCGTCCGGTGGTGCCGGGAGATCAGTTGCGGATTGAAGTGGTCGTGAAGGCGTGGCGGATCACGGCGGCTCGGCTGGAAGGCAAGGCGTACGTGGACGGGAAAGTGGCGGCGGAGGCTACGGTGACTTGCCGGCTGGTGCCGCGGAACGCCGGCGCCGCCAACGCGGCGGACGAAGATGCTTGAATTTGGTTGCGGCTCTCAAAGCCTGCTGCATGGTGAGGACTCCCTTCGGCGACGCGGGAAATTGGGAACGAGTAGGGGTCCTTCGACTCCGCAGCTGCTTCGCGTTCCGCGAAACAGCTGCTCCGCTCAGGATGACAAGGGACAAGTAACTCAGGATGACAAGGGACAAGTAACTCAGGATGACAAGGGACAAGTAGCTCAGGATGACAAGGGACAAGTAGCTCAGGATGACAAGGGAACAGGTATTTGAAAGTGTCTATTCATCCTACGACGATCCATTCTACGGCGATCCATCCTACTGCGATCATCGATCCGAAAAGCAAGATACATCCGTCGTGCAAGATCGGGCCTTATTGTGTGATCGGGGCTGAGGTTGAGCTTGGCGAGGGGTGCATTCTGGCTTCGCATGTCGCGATCGAAGGGCCTACCAGAATTGGCGCGGACAACCGCTTCTTCCCTTTCACTTCAGTGGGGCTGGCTCCGCAGGATATCGGGTATGGGGGCGAACCGACGCGCCTGGAGATCGGCGACTATAACGTGATTCGCGAGTTTGTCACCATCAACCGCGGGACGGTGAAGGGCGGGGGATGCACGCGGGTCGGCGATCACAATTTGATCATGGCTTATACGCATATTGCGCACGATTGCCAGATCGGCAACCACATCATCATGGCGAACGGGGCTACGCTGGGCGGGCACGTCAGCGTGGAAGACTGGGCGACGGTCGGGGCACTGTGTCCGGTGCACCACTTTGTCCGGATTGGCGCGCACGCTTTTATTGGCGGGGGCACGACGATTACGCGGGACGTGCTGCCATTTTCGAAGACGTCGGCCGAGCGCGGAACGCGCGCCTATGGATTGAATGCGGTGGGGCTGGAGCGGCGCGGATTCACCAAAGAACGGATTCGCAAGATTCACCATGCGTATAAGGTGCTGCTGGCTTCGAAGCTGAATACCTCTCAGGCGGTGGAAAAGCTGAAGGCGGAGTCGGGTATCGGTGAGGATGTTGAGATGCTGATTCGATTTATCGAGGCTTCGGAACGCGGAGTGATTAAGTAGTGGGGAGTGTCGGTGCTTACCTACTAAAACCTGTGCGGAGCTTTGCTCCGCTGGACGGCCGAGGGCGGCCGTCCCTACGTGGTTTTTTCTTATGACACGGCTTGGGCTTATCGCGGGCAATGGCAAGTTTCCTTTTCTTGTGCTGGATGCGGCTCGGGCCGAGGGGTTTGAGGTGGTTGTCGCGGCTATCAAGGAGGAGACTTCTCCTGAGATTGCTTCTCACGGCGCGGCTTCGGTGCATTGGATTTCTCTGGGCGAGTTGTCGAAGCTGATCGACACTTTCAAGGCGGAGGGCGTCACTCGCGCGGTGATGGCGGGGCAGGTCAAGCACAAGCAGATTTTTTCCGCGATCAAGCCCGACTGGCGGCTGGCGAAACTGCTGCTTTCGCTCGGCACGCGCAATACGAACTCGCTGCTGGGCGCGGTGGCGAAGGTGCTGGCGGATGAAGGGATCATCCTGGAGAACTCGACTGCTTTGCTGGAACCGCTGCTGGCGAAGAAGGGCGTGCTCACGAAGCGAGCTCCCAGTGTTTCGGAACGGAAGAACATCGAATACGGACGCGGGGTGGGACGGCGGCTGGCGGAGTACGACATTGGACAGACGGTAGTGATCGCGGCAGCGGCGTGCGTGGCGGTGGAGGCAATGGAAGGCACGGACGCGACGATTGAGCGGGCGGGGCTGCTGATGCAGTCTTTGGATTTGGATGTGGATTTGGATCTGGAATCGGAATTGAAATCAACGGGCGCGGCGGTGACGCTTAGTCGGGCGCTGACGGTGGTGAAGGTAGCGAAGCCGGGGCAGGATTTGCGATTTGATGTTCCGGTGATTGGGGTTAAGACAATCGAGACGATGGCGCGGGCGGGGGCGAGTTGTCTGGCAGTGGATGCGGGACGATGTCTGCTGCTCGATGGTGCGGGGGTTCTCCGCACTGCGGATGACGCGGGGATTGCGGTGGTGGGAGAGGTCGGAGGTTAGAGGTCAGATTGCAGAGGTGAAAACCCTTTGGCTTCTGAACTGCCGGGGCGCTTGCGCGTGTCTTTTTGCATGTTGCGAAATGGAGGCCATTCCAAATGAAAGATCAGTCGGAAGCGGCTCGTATTGCCGACCAGCTGCGGCGCGCATTTGATGGCGAGGCGTGGCATGGCGATTCCTTCTTTAAAATTCTGGAGGGGGTTACGGCGGCGCAGGCGGCGGCGCATCCGATTAAGGATGCTCATTCGATCTGGGAACTGGTGCTGCACGTCGCGGCATGGGATGGGGCGGTGCTGCGGCGGTTGGGTGGGGTCGCGGTGCAGCTCGTCGACGCGCAGAATTTTCCGCCGGTCACGGACGCGAGCGAGACGGCATGGCGGAAGGCGCTGGCAGAGGCGCGCCGCGTTCACGAGGAACTGATCGCGGCGGTTGTGGCGTTGCCGGATTCGCGGCTCTATGAGATGGTCCCGGGCAAGCAGGGAGCGCACTACAATTTTTACTACATGCTTCAGGGCGTGGTGCAGCACGAGCTGTATCATGCGGGGCAGATCGCGCTGCTTAAGAAGATGTGACTTGGGCGCGGGTTGAAGAGGGAAGCGCGCCACGGGTAGGGTGTCGGCGATTGGGCGGGCCACTTCTCAAACGCGAGAAGTGGCGCACCCCGGCGGCGAGAAGTGGCGCACCCCCGACAATTTTTTATTTAGACGTTTCGGAGTACTTATCTGGGCCGGAAATCTTCGAGCAAAGAAATCCCGATTAATGTGGCGGTGATTGGCGTGGGCGCTTTCGGGCGCAATCACGCTCGTGTCTATCATGAGTTGGAAGCGGCGGGCAGCGCGCGGCTGGTGGGGGTGGTCGATCCTGACACGGCGCGGGCTGAGGCTGTCGCGCGCGAATTCAAGTGCAAAGCGTTTGGTTCCGTCGACCAGATGCTTTTAACGCACAGCGAAGTGCAGGCGGCGTCGGTCGCGGTGCCGACGGTTTTGCATCTGGAGGTGGCGCGCAATCTGATGGAGGCCGGGATTGACGTGATGATCGAAAAGCCGGTGGCGGCTACGCTTGGCGAGGCGGACGAACTGCTTCGTCTGGCTTCCACGCACAAGCGGGTCGCGCAGGTTGGGCATCTGGAGCGATTCAATCCGGCGGTGCGGGCGACGCTGCCGCTGATCAACCGGCCGATGTTTTTTGAAGTGCACCGGCTGAGCGTGTTTTCTCCGCGGTCGCTGGATGTGGACGTGGTGCTGGATCTGATGATCCATGACCTCGACGTGGTGCTGACGTTTGTGAAGTCGAAGGTGAAGGAAATTCGCGCGGTGGGGCTGCCCATTCTTTCGGGCAAGGTCGACATCGCGAATGTGCGCATCGAGTTTGAATCGGGTTGCGTGGCGAACTTCACGGCCAGCCGAGTTTCGACGGAACGGGTGCGCAAGCTGCGTTTCTTCCAGCCGGGGCAGTACATTTCGATCGATTATGAACGGCAGGATGTGCTGGTGTTTACGGTGGGAGATGCAGCCGCGGCGACCCAACCCTTCGCAGAGGGCGCGAAGGAGTGGGCCACCCCCACCCAGCCTAGTGTGAATCCGCAGATTTCGATGGCGAAGCCGGCGGTCAGTTCGGAGGAACCGCTGCTGGCGGAGATCAAGGCGTTCCTGCAGTCGGTGCGGGAGCGATCGGTTCCGGTGGTTTCACTGGAGGATGGGCGGCGAGCGCTGGAGCTGGGGCTGGCGATTCTGGCGGAGATTGGGCGACACGCGGGACGGATCGGCGTGGGGAAGGGTTCGAAGTCGTCGGAGACTGAAGTCGAAGATTAAGATCGATATTTGAAAGCCAGCGGCTGCTCGCAATTTGAATCGCGAGAAGCCGCTGGCTTTGCATTGCCCCCGGAAAACTTATTGCTGAGGCGCAGGCGGGGGATTTTGCTGGTCGCCACCTTCTGGCGGGCCATGGTGTCCCCATTGCTGGCGCCTGGCCTGCATTTCGTCCCACTTCTTCTGCTGGTTGGAGTCGAGAAGAGCGCGGACCTGGGTGTCTGTGGTCTTGCGAAGATCCATCATCTTGGCGTGCCGATCCGGCTGTGAAGCAGAAGTGTCCTGGCGAGCGGCCTCCATCTGCGATTGTTCGGACTGGAAGATGCTCAGGACTTTGGTTTGCTGGTCGGCGGTGAGGTTGAGATGCTTGCTCAGTTCTTTGGTGCGCTGGGCGGGATCGGGCATGCCGTGACGCATGCGACCATCACCCTGCGGGGGCGGACCTTGCTGATCGGAATTGGGGGACGCGGGCGGGGACTGATTATCCTGCGCTGCCACGAAAGGCGCGGCGGTTGCGATGAGGCCGGCCGCGAGAACAATTGGAAGCCACTGCTTAAGCATGGAAATCTCCTTTTCAGAAACGACTGTCTATACCATATGAACAGAATTATGGGCCGGAAGTTGCGTAAAGAACAGGATTCAGACAAATCTTTGCATAACTTTACGAAGGGGCTTCCCCCTTTGGGATCGATTGCGGCCGGATCTATTGCGGCGACTTGCCTTGCGCGGCCAGGCGTTGTTTGAGTTGGGCCGCGAATTGGGTTGTCTGCTCGTCGGAGAACTGGAGCTGACCGTCGAGGATCATGGTCAGCTGGTCGGAGCCGGCATCCTGGAATTCAGCTTTCTGGAGAGTGGCGGAGTTCTGCGCCGCGGGCGGGAGCGTGGCCTTGAGGTTCGCACCCTTTTGCAGGGCGGACAGAAGCGCTGCGGTGATTTGATTGCGCAAGGTGACGCCCAGGTCACCGGAGCGGAGCAAGTCGCGGAGCAAGCCGTCGGCCTGAACGCGGCTCATTTCAGAGGCGAGTGCTAATCCGGTGTTGGGCGCGACCGAGGGAGTGAGCTTGACGTCGATGGTGGCCTCACCGCCGGCTACTTCCGTCGGGCTTTGCTGTCCGGCACAGACCCAGCGCTCGAAGTGCAAGCTCGCGACCACGAGGCTGGCGGGAGCGAGCGGGGTGATCGTGGCTTGCAGGACCTGAATGCGCTCGCCGCACCGGGGAGAGCGATCGAGTTGGGAGCGAAGAATCTCGGTGACGTTCTGCTGCAGGTCCGAGAGGTCGGCGACGACCTTCAGGTTGAAAAGGTTGACGCCGTTTTCAGCGGAAGTCCGGGAAACTCCGCCGGACGCTGGAAATGTAATGGGCTGACCGGCGATGTCAATCGAGTTCGTCACCTGGGGAAGAGTGAAGGTGACGCCCTCGCCAGCGGCTGGGAAGAGGATGCTCATTTCACTTCCGAGCGCCAATTGTTCATTCTGGAAACCGGCGAGCCCCTTGTCGAGAGCGGCGGCGGAGGCGGCCGCCAGTTCGGCGTCTGGTTTGGGAGTCTGGAGGATTTGATCCAGCGTCTTTATTTGTTTGTCGAGGTCGGAATCCGCCTTTTCCAGTTTACCGGCGGTGTCTTTCAAGCCGGATTTCTGGGCGGGCGAAAACGAAGTAAGAAAATTCTGGTTGCCGACGCGGGCTCTGGCAATCGCCTGATCCAAGGCGGTGGTGCGTTCGGAGAGCGGAGAAGAAGCGTTGACCTGGCGCAGAGATTCGCGAAAAGCGTGCAGCTGATCGCCGGCAGCTTCGGTGTATTGTGAAACCTTGGTGAATGCCGCACGCTGCTCAGGAGTGGCCTGGATGGCCATGGCGCGATGAAAGTCCCGCAGACCGTCTTTTTCTTCGACTCCATCAGCGCGGCCTGCGCTGTTGCCCATACCGGTGCTCATCATGCCGTGTCCGCCACCGCCACCGCCGTGCTGAGCGAACAGGCTGCCGGGACTGGTGAGCAGAGCGATTCCGACGATAACTAGAGTAAGCGGGTCAAAAATGAGCTGGTCGAGCATGGGCTGGATTCCTAAGAGTATTCTTAATTCTAGAAGAACGATAGCGCCGGTCAAAGTGGGAAATAAAAAAATGTGATGCAGAGGGGGATTGAAATGGTGTGATCTGATCGCTCCCTGCGACGGGCGCTTCAAGTTTTGCTGTTTTGCGCGTTTGGCGGTGGCGCTGCTTCCCACCCCTTGCGATAGGGCCGCAAGGAGTGGGCCACCCTTTTGATCAATTGAGTGGCTATTACTCAGGTACTCGCGCGGCTTCTGAAAAAAATGCGACAATAGTGTTGGCGGTCGCAACCCTATAATTTTACGTAACTTTACGAAGGAAGTTTGGCGTGATTTTACGCAACCTGGGAGCCGGTCCGTGGTTCTAAGCGTTATAGTCTCTGCCTGATGCCGGTGACCCAAATTCCGTCTCGCGATCCCTTGTCTCGCGATTCATCGACTCCGCCTGGCGACCAGCCGGAGCAGCGCGACCTGTTCGAAGCGCAACACTGGGAAACGGCTTACCGCGGGTTCAACCCTGACGAGGTTCCGCATCTTCTGATCCAGCTGCAGGACGATCTATCTCGCGCGCGCAAGCGCGAGGCGTTGTGGCTGTCTGTGATTCTGCACTTGTTTGTGATCATCCTGTTGTGGAACAGCCAGCGGCTGATAATGCTGTGGCCACACCGGACGGTCGATCTGGCGATTCGGACGGATGACCGGGCGAAAGACGCGACGTTTCTGGAATTGCCGCCGGACGAGCAGAAGCTAACCAAGCGTCCCGATGCGAAAGTGATTTCGGATAAGGATCGAATCGCGACCAGTAAAGCGCCACAGATTAATCGGGAAGAACTGAGGAAGCTGATACAAAGCGCGCATCCGGGTCATCCGGGGACGAACGTGCAGGCGCCGCCGGCGGAAGCCCAGCCGCAGCAGAGCCAGTCGCAGCCCACGCCGAGTCAACAGCCTCCTGCGCCGCAGGAGAATCCGCAGCAGGGATACGTTGCGCCTTCGCAGAGCGATCAGACGGCGCAGTTGCGAAATCCGCCACCGGTCCGGGCGCAGCCGAATTTTAATGCTGCCTTGACGCCGGGCTCGGCGATCGAACAAGCGGAACGAGCCGCAGCGGCGAATCGGGGACACTCCGGCGCTGGACAAGCGGGCGATTATGGGTTGACCCGCGGCCGGGGTGGGGAGAAGGTAGCGGATCAATTAGAAATTCTGACCGACACGATGGGCGTGGATTTTGGTCCTTATCTGACGCGGATCGTGCAAATTGTGAGACAGAACTGGTATAACCAGATGCCGCCGTCGGTATTCGCACCGCTGTTTAAGCAGGGCAAGCTGTCGATTGAATTCGTCATCCTGAAAGATGGCAAGACGACCAGCATGGTGGTGCACACGTCATCCGGTGACGTGGCGCTCGACCGGGCGGCGTGGGGGAGCATTACCGCATCAACGCCGTTTCCGCCGCTGCCGAAGGAGTTTCCCGGCCAACTTCTTGGCCTGCGTTTCTACTATTTTTACAACCTCGAGCCTGGCGCCGACTTGAAGTAAGTTGGGGACTTGGAATTCTGCTGGCGGGATCCCATGGTGTCGGCGGTTGGGCGGCCACTTCTCAGACGCGAGAAGTGGCGCACCCCAGCCGGGGACGGGGCAGAGCCCCGTCACCACACACACCCTAGCTAGCCCTGTTTCTACTTTACATATTTCGGCTCCCGGCCCTCTGACCAGGGATCGTACGAGGCCACGAAGCGGACACGATCGGGACGGGTGGGATGATCGAAGAACCAGATCTTGATAAACGTATTCGGATCGGGATCCGCGAGATTCTTTTCTCCGCTTTTCTGGAAATAGTGGGCGGCGACCTGGTTGGGGTCGGGCACAATCCCATGGATTACTTCGAGGCCGTAACGATCGGCCTCGTGTTCAAAATGCCGGCTCACTCCGTTGAATAAAGGGGTGGCTAAGAATGCCAGCAGAGTAATCACGAACAGCAAGGCTGGAAGCGACGCCCAATCCTGCAGGTCGCGAACGCCCCACTGCACGCCCCATCGCGCCAACATTCCCTTCGACAGCCGGTAGGCGACATACAAAAGGAACAGGAGAAGAGCGGAGTCAATGGCGAATTCTTTTGGGATGTGGTGCAAAACGTAGTGCCCCATCTCGTGCCCGAAGACAAAGAGTGTCTCGGGGACGGTGGCTTTGGCAATGGTGTTGTCCCAAACCACGACACGTTTGGACGAGCCAACGCCGGCGACATAGGCATTCAAACCAGTTTGCTTCGAGCTGGCATTCATTACGAACATGTGGTCGGCA